>VMBT01000846.1_pt1 | contig 17184 bp, 12 predicted proteins | sample 4404301 | NCBI WGS metagenome assembly VMBT01 (sample SAMN12238535, study PRJNA552566) | marine metagenome | isolation source: Coastal seawater | place: USA: coastal Georgia, Sapelo Island | collected 2008-08/2009-08
AGTCTTAATTCCATTAAATGAACTTGATATATCTGTAAAGATGTAATTATCTTGATATGGTTCAATTTCGGTATTTTTGGCAGAGGACTTAGTAAATGCTCGTCCACTGAAAGATGAACCGGTTGTAATGCCAGCATAATCCCTATCATTAGGAGCATTTGTTACTGTTCCTATTGGTGATGGACCAAATGGTGCAGCAGAGAAGTTTATAGTGCTATCAATAATACTATAATTTCCTTCTATTTTTGTTACTAAACTTGGCGCAGTGTGAATGCCAATTTCAGTTCCCATCCAACCTCTTCTTACCTCTAAAACATTGGTAGAAGAATTTATAGAGTCAATCAGACATATTTCATCACCAATCTTAAACATATCAGAGATTCTAAATTTCACACTCTCATTAAATGTGACACTATCGTCAAAGATAGAAATATCAACAGTTGTATTAGTAGTTGTTGATGTTGATACGATAGGAGATTGAATTAGATCATCAATTGTAACAATAACTCTTTGATCTTGCTTCTTGGATATGAATCTATGCGATACACCAATTCCGGGAGAAGTTATATCAAAAGGAACTGGTGGAATTGATAAAGCATCAGTTGCAGATGCAGCAACTTTTATATTAAACTTGTCAGATTTAATAATGAACACCTTACTTGGAAGTTTGTCTGTGGAAATACCTGCAATCGTTGTAGTCGCAATTCCAACAGGTTCAAATTGAGGTATATCCAAATATCTGTATTCAACTTCTTCTCCGTTCACAAAGAAGTTATCACCCAATCTGATTGTATTTGTATCAAGATTTATAATATCAGTTGTTACAGCAACACCAACTCTTGGATCTGTTGTAGGATCAAAGTAACTTTGGAAAATATCTTTTGAATTGAAGCGTAGAGGGAAATCTCTCTTAATATCCATTCTGGTTCCTCTGTACATTCCATTTCCAGAGTTGAGTTCGGCATTAATAAAATTGACTCCAGTATCAGAGTTGAAAGTATCCAGAAGTCTCATTGAGTGCTGCCATACTCTGACTTTAGCATTAATATTTGGAATAGGAGTAAACAGAATTTCCAAATCAGTATCAGTACATGCAATACCAACTGTTCCAAGACCAGAAGATGTTTGAACATTACCAAATTCAGTTATGGATTGATCAATATCATCTTGTGCAGCAACCACTTCAAGCACTTCATATTCATCATTAGTTGCATCTTCAATTCCAATAATCAAATAACCTCCGTTAAAGATATTTGATGTCCAACCAGCAATTCTATTTTCAGTTGGAGTAGATGATGATGCAATATCAGTATAGAATGTTTCTATTGTGTTGGTATTAAATGTTAAAGATCCAATTCCAGTAGATTGTGTAAGTCCAAGTCCAACTGTTAGTGCATTGACAGTTGCTCCAAATCCTGCAGGATTTGGATAAAAATCAAGAATTGTTCTCTCAGTATTAAACGTTACTTGTTTTACACCATAACTATCAGCATTTTCTCCACTATTTGAATTTTGACGAATTCTGATAGTAGTGTTTGGGGTCTTTGCTTCTAGTGGCAATGCAAGGGTATAGTTTTGTATCGTTCCAGAACCATTGTAAGGAACTACCTCTCCAAAGTCGTGGAAAGTACCGCCATTATTATGACTATACTCTGCACGTAATGATTCGCCTACTTCGGGTTGCTCTCCACCATTTGAGTCAGTACCGACTACGGCTTGGACAATAATTTCATCAAATCTTCTTGAATCAATTGGATGTAAAGTAAATTGTCTTTCGCCACTACCAGTAAATGCGGTATGGTCCCCGATATTAAATCCACCATCAGTACCAACACCACTTCCACTAGTTCTTGTTGAAATACCAGAAGATGTGATAAAATCGTTTGACTCTATTGTCTGCTTTACGATTCTAGGAACACTTGCATCATAAGTTCCAAGACCAGCAGTTGGAGATGAGAAAACCGACTCATTGGTTAATTGACCATATTCAAGAATGTTTACATTCCTATCCGCGTCTGTGAGAAGAGTAATTTCGTCATATTGATACTTATTATCTTCTGCGGATACTGCGACCAGAATCTTAGCAGCTCTATTTGATGCAGCAACACTGACGACTGGGAAGTTCGTTGCAGTGTATCCTGCTGCAACCTGTATATCTTCTTGAGATGAATATACTTGAGCAACAGATCCAACGGAAGTGCTACCGACTCCCGTAAAGACATCTATAACATCGTATGATGCGAGACTTATATTATAATTGTTCATTTCCGATTTAATTGGAAAGAAATCCAAGTTTCCTTGAAGTTCTCTAATTTCAAAATCAAAACTACCAAGTTCATCGGGTGAAGATGATGTTACTCTTGCATATTGATTTAAGTAACCTCTAGACTCATCCTGAAGGAGAGATACCAACATCAACTGTCTTTCATTCGTAAATCTTCTATCCCTAACAAAAGTAATATATTTTCTAAACTTATGTAAGAGAAGGAATGTATCAACGGTACTAAATGGACCTTCCCTTGCTTCGCTTTGGAATAGATTACTAAAATCGTCAATTGGTAAAACTCTGTTACTGACGGATTCAAAGTAGTTTTGAATGATTCTAGAATTGAAGATTATTTCATCCGATGCAACTTCACCAACAATATACTTGAAGTTTTCATCAACAAGATCCCAGTCAAAATAGCAATTTGTATCAACAACTCCAATAACATCTACTATTGCAGTAAAGTCTCCATTATCTTGGACGGTTGTTATTCCAATATTGGATGAAGTGTTGATAATGAGGTCACTAAACTTTTTATAACCAGCAGTATGATTTAAAGATTGTACTGGTTCATCCCAAGTATCAAAAGAAACCTTTGATTTCAGTGAATATGAGAAATATTGATAATAGTCACTATCTTGAATTCTTTGTAATGTATTATTCAAGAATCCAGTTTCTCTCTTCCATCCCTTTTCCACTCTAGATGTTGATGAAATATTATATGTACCTTCAAAATTAAGGACTCTTGTTATAATTGCCTTAGTTCCTGAAGTTTGACCTTCAACTTCATCTCCAACTTTAAATTGAGCAAATGGAGAAATTAATTTTAATCTATCACTTTCCTCATTCCATTTATCAACAATTCCAGTTGCATTAGAACTACTCTTAACTTCTTCTCCCAACAAGAACTCATTCTGCTTAAGAATAATTTCGAAAATTGGGAAATTTTTCTCTGCGATCAATCTACCAGCAGAATTGATAGGATCGTATGAACCAGGATTTTCTCCTGGATTTAGTAGGGAACTTATATTGTATGTAACCGTTGCATTAAATCCACCAAACTTTGGATCGATTTCTGTTATATCAAATGTCGAATACTTGTAAGCACTTGAATTGTAACCTCTTGCGGCAGATGTAGTTGCAACACTTTCTACGAAAACCTTGTCCCCAACTGCAAATGGGAATTGTCCAACAGTTGCAAATGAACCAACAAGAGTAACGGTAACATCACCACTGGATGCATTGTAGGATATAGTATTAATACCAACACCGTTTGAATTTCTAGTTGGTATAATTTTTGGTGTAACAAAGTATAGATCCTTTGTATTTCTTATAATAGATACTTGAGTATCTCCCAGTTCATATTCCAATTCAACATCAAGCACATCACCATTCACACTATCTTGAACGATAAGTTTTGGTGGAACAGTATATCCTTTTCCTGCACTGGAAATGCCAATAGATTCGAATGAACTGAATCTTTGGACTTTAATGATATTTGATAATTTTGCTGACGGACGCAGTGTATTATCAGTTGGATAGTCAAATCCAATGTCCTCAATTTTTATAGTCTTTATTTTTCCAATACTTGTTGATGTTGGATTTAAAATTGCTTCAGTTCCTGCAATAGAAACTGCATCCTGAGATCTTGGAGTATCAAAATATCCACTTCCACTCGCACTAATACGAATTGAAGATATTGGACCAACAGCTACTGTTGATGAAGTATCATAAGTTACGGAATTTGATAAAGTATCATACTCAGATTTTTCTGGTTGAGAATTTAATGTATACTCAAAAAATGTTGAACCCAATGACGTAATTGAGTAATTTCCAGAATATGTGCTATGAACTGTTATTAGTGAACTATATCCTTTAATTTTTTCGTTGTCTATAAAAATAGTATTCTTAAGAGGATCGTTTATATTTACCTTTGGTTTTAAAGCATAATAAAGTATTTGTGGGGATGAACTTGTCGATTTATACGTTAAATTAGCATCAGAATCAATTCCAATAACTCCAGTTTTAACTACATTAAATTCACTAAGATCGCCAGAAGTAATATACTCATCTTCAAAATTATCATCACTGTAAAGACTGAAGTCAAAAGCAGATTCTGTTGAACCATTTACAACATAAGATAGTGAAGAATCTGAAAGATCGAATTTTACATTTTGATCTTTATAAATTTCAATTTGAGGATTTATTGGCGAGATTGTCCCATCAAATGTTGAGGTAAAGTTCCTGGTTACTGGTAATTGTAATTGAGAATCAAAGTAAGTATTTGACAGTCGAATCTTGTTGCTATCAAAAACAACGACATAATAAATTCTATCGTTAGACAGTTGAGTCGTTGATGATGATGATGTAAATATTACTTTTTGACCTGTATAGAATCTATGGTTATTGATACGAATAGTATCATTCTTTACATTGACATCAGATGATCCAAAATCTCTTGGATTGATTACAAGTCTTCTATTATAATCATTATAAACAACTTTAATTGTAGTTGTAATTCCAACATTGACCGTAATATTTACTCTATCCTTAAGAGATAATCCATGAGTGGATGCAGTAGAGACGGTTACTTTATTTCTCTCAATCTGTCCTACTATCGTGTTATTTTTAACAGTCTCTAGACTATGATATACTCCTGTACCGAGTCCAACAAATTGGAGTAGGTTATCATCAATGAACAAATCGCTCGTTGTCTGTGCAAGAGAAACTAAGTTATTATTAATTCTCTTAATAAACAACTCTTGATTATCTGTCAATTGAGAAGTTGTTTCATTTCTTCTTACGGTGATTGTAGTTCCAGTATTTCCATTGTACAATACCTTATCACCAGATTCCAACCCATGATTTTCTAACAGAATTGTTCTTGTAGGAATTTCTTCTCCAGAAGGCAGTGTCGATGTGATTCCAACACCCCAAGTTGACCCAAGAGCAACTGATGCATTTGGATCAAAATAGAATTGTCTATCTATTTCTGCTGCCTTAGAGAATTCATAATTTGTATTGACTATTATTCTTCTTGATTTTTGAGAAACAATCTCAGAAACACTATGTGAAGTTCCAACAGTGGAGTTTTGTTCTCTTAAGACTCTAATTTCAGATTTAAGTCCATCAATGTTTAAAACTTTTACCTGCTCATCTCCCACTTCTAAAATATCATTTTCCAGAATGAATGGATAACTTGGAATATTACTAAAACTGAAATGTGTAACTATTCCAGTATCTGCAGTAGAACTGATTGGTGCAACTAAGGTTAGTTGTCTATCTTGTACTGTAATTTGGAAGTTTCTCTTCAAATCATTTCTATCTGTTGAAAGACCTGCGATCGAAACAATATCAAGATTATTCAACAAGTGTGGATCTTGAGCAATACCTAAGAAAGTTCCATCATTTCCGAGAGGTAAAAACTCAACGTCTTCAATGTATGTTGTTGCAACACTTATATTAGAAACCTTCTTACCTTCAACAGAAGAAACTTTTACTTGTCCACCTCTTCCAGTATCCGATTCAAAGGAAAATGAATCATTTACTTTATATTCTCTACCTTTACTTAAAATATCAATACCTTCAATTGATCCTGGTTGAGCATACTTAACAATTGAGGTTTGCTTTTTAATTTCATTTGGATTGAAGATATAATCGTATTCTGAATTATTAGATACTATATTATATGGTGCAGTATTTCTCAACCACTGGGTTTCATTTATATCAATCGAATCTTGATTTGAACTATTTCTGAAGTTAAAGTTAATTGGTTCAGATCTAAATTTTGGTCCGATTAAGTATGGGAATACTGGAGGAATAAAATCTCTGAAGGGTCCAGATGAATCGACGGAATCGGAAATAGTAGTAAAATATGCATAAACACCATCTGGATAATCTGGAGTAACACAAAATCTTCCATTATGCTCATCTAAGTCTCCAGAAGCATCATAATCCCAATCTTCAAGAAAAAATCCTATTGGATAATTTAATAAAGATGGTCTTCCTTCCTTCTCTGAGGTTTTATAACTGGAAACCATCCTTCTCACTGCACCACCATCTGGTCTTTCGAAACCATATGGACCATAAATTGGGTTTCCATCATATGCCCAACCAATAATTGGAGAATGGAAATTAGTAGCAGTTTCTTTACCCGAAGAATCTTTTACAAGATCTTTTCTATAAATCGTTTCACCATCTTGAATTCTAGTTCCTTGAACTTGCTCTCTCAATAACCTTGGTGCTGTTAAATGTGCATACTGCAAATTGTTATTAAGACTCTTAACTAACAAACTATCATCATTAGATATTTTGCCTCTCTGTAAAAGTTTTTCAAATAGATTAACATTCCAAGTTTTTATTTGTGCTTCAAATTTTGCACCTAAACCTGCAGCAGAAACTAAGATATCTGTATTATTCGGATCATATCCAACACCTGGATTTACAATAACCACTTCGGAAATTGATCCATTTTTCACAATGGGAGTAATTACTGCTCTTGAACCAGTTCCAATGATTCTCAGGTCTGGTGGTGAATTATATCCAGATCCACCACTATTAATCAGAATGTCTTGAATACCACCTGTGGTTCTATTAATGACTGGAATCAACTCTGCATCACGACCACTATTTAAAGTGATTAAAGGTTGTCTGTTATAGTTAAGAATATTACCCGAACCATAATTTCTACCTTTATCTGTTAAAAATACACTTTCAACTGTTCCTCTGAAAATTGGTTGTATTTTTGCATCAAAATCACCAAAATTTCTGAGGTCTGTTAAGTAGAAATATGAAAGATATACATTGTCTCCTGAAAATGCTGGAGAATTTAACGTAATGAATTCTGGGTTGGTTGCATCATAATCAGAAGATGATAATCTAATACCATTGATATAAACATCAAGTAATCCAAGTTCTACTTGATATTCAAAAATAAATCTTGTCTGCCCTTCTTGAGCAGTGTACGTTGCTTCTCTTTTATCAACTCCATGATATGAAATTAATACAATCTCATCATTAGCAGCAGGAGCTTCATTTAAAATAATGAATGATCCAGTATCTGACTCATAATCATCAGTAGTTAGTTTAATACCATTTTGATATACATCTACCAAACCTGGTTTGTATGCGAATGGATAACTGGTTTGTCCTGCACCTGCTGAGACTTTTGTAAGACCCAATCTAGCATTAGTAGTATAATTTACCACCTCTACGACTTCTCCGCCTGCTGAGGGCGAATCTAGGACAATCAGAGTCCCGTTCGATGCATCATAGTCTTCAGAAGAAAGTCTTACGCCGTTTACAAATACGTCAAGCAGTTGTGGTTCATTATCGTCGTAGTTAAAACTAAAATCTGTTTGACCATTTGTTGCGGTAAAGGTTACTACACCAGATCTAATGTTCTCTGGTTCATATATGATACTATTTGTAGTGGTTGTGGTTGTTAGTCCAATTTTTCCAAGTACTTCTACAGTTATTGGTTCATAGTTAAATGAATGAATTCCAGATCCTATACTTTCGAAGTTAACATATTCTTTTGCGAGATAGAATTGATCTCTTAGCGTTTCTCCAATTCCAATGTTTGAGAGATAGAAGTTATTATCATCTACTTTGGTCACATAGTATGAGAGGGCAGTTGATAGACCATGAACCTCTGTACCAGTTGTATTGTAAGTAACAATATCACCACTGCTATATCCATGATTATCAATTCTTACAACATTAGAAGCAGTATTGATTCCTACTGGTGAAGTTTGAGTATATCTATTGCCATAACCACTTCCACTTTCAACTACTCTGATTGAAGATATTTTCTTCCTGGGTTCGGATGTACTGACTTGATGAGTTCCGTCTCCAAAGGATGATAAATCTATAACATTTTTACCAGCAATCGCATCATCAAAAGTTTTATAAAACTTGACTCTAAACGCATCAACAATTCCTACATAATACTCTGACTTATCAACTAATCCACCAACTGCCGTTCCACCATTGGTTTCGTAATAAATCCTTTCACCATTTCTGAGTTTATGTATTTGATTAAATGCTACAGTATCGTTTGTAAGGTCAACTTGATTTGCAGATGTTACTGAGTTAAATCGTACAGTATAGATGAACTTCATCAAAGATGCTTCTGCTGCCGCACCAAGTCCATTTCCACCTCTAATTGATATTGTTGGAGTCTCAAGATAGTCGATACCAGGATCTATAATTTCAATTCTTTCAAGTCCACCATCTACAGATACTTTTCCTTCTGCTGAAGAACCAGAAATGTCTGATATGTTCAATACAGGTGGATTGATTATATCATAATTATCACCCTTTGCAGTAATAATAAGATTCTCGATTTTACCAAAGTGAACCGAATCCTGTGATTTATAATTAAATGCTTCTACACCATTCACAAATAGTCCGATTGCCCCTGGTTCTGTTGTTGTTTTATTATCAGCATCAACAGAATTTCTAACTAATCTAATAAGTTTTTGTAGTTCGAGAGTTTGACCCTTATATCCAAATTTAACTATCTGTGCATTAGAGACTGTACCACTTATAACAAAAAAGTTATTAGTTGAAATATTTGGTTTACTTGCAGCAAGACGAATAGTTGTCGAATTTACAACCTTAACAAAATAAGTTCCACTTGGGATGTTTAAACCAGTTCCAACATATTCAATAGCATCTCCAGTATAAAATGGATGAGATCCAATGTTAAGATCTGTGCCCGAGAAAGTTCCAGAGAAAGTTACTGAGAAATTTTCGGGATTGAGAGATGTTTCTGGATATGATGGAATTGAGTTGGATGTAACATAAACATCATCATTGTCCAAATATGTGTTTTGAACATTTGTGATGTAGTTTGAAATGTAGGGAAAGTTGGAAGAATTTCCCTTGAGGACTTGCCTTTGTGCTTTATAAGTTCTATTCGTAGGTAAATTTATGCCAGATACAATGAATGCTTTTTTATTGATAACATGGGAAATGATAAATGTATTTGCTCTACCAGTATTATCAGTTAAGACTACAGAATCTCCAACAATAATATTATTTTCATCATAAGTTTCTACCTGATATAAGTTTGATCCAGAAAAAGATTCAACAATTTCTTTTACATCTAATGTAGTTTTTAAGTTGTAAAGCCAATTTTTTGTCTTTAATGAATCAGAAATTTTACCGAGAGACTGAATCTCAATCTTATCGCCTTTTTCAAACAAATAGTTTTCGCTTGGAAGAACTAAATCGCTAAGAACAGCACCTATACGGACTTCTACAGGGTTCTCTTGTGTGGTAGAAGTAAATCCATAAGCAACGTTGTTTTGACGTAATTCCTGCGTTTCTGGGAGTAGTTGTGATGCTCCCGATACGTCAAAGAATTGGTTTGATGACTTTGAAAGATATGTAAGAATTGCTGATGTTCCATTGGAAAGGTCTGCAACAATTTCGCCCGTTGCTGCAAATCCAACAGTCGAATCAACATCCAGAACCGTTGACCCTATTGCAACATTATTAAGTAATCTTGTTTTTGGATTAATTGTAAAGTTTCCTTTGATAGATCCTGCAACCGTATCAATATCTCTCTTAAATTCTGCATCAAGACTTAAAACATAGTAATGCTTATCACCTCGAAAAATCTTTTCTACTTTTGTAATCGTTCCACTTGCTGCATCAGAATATTGATTTTTGTTCTGAAAAAGAGTTTTATTAAGTAACAACTCAGGATCGCCATTAATTGCTTCAACAACTAGATCATTAGTTACACGGTAACCAGCATCTGATGGAATAAACAGATAATCACCGGGACGAATTAACTCTACATCCTCACCATACAAAGCACGGAAGAGAATCTCATACGACTGATTTGCACCTTTTGACGTATAAAAGTCCTTTGTTTGCTTTAAAAAGAGATTTTCGTTCAGACCTGAGAACAAATCGCGATTCTCAAACCCTGGAGCAATCTGTTTTTTGACTTTTTTGAAAAATTCTTGTAAAAATAAAACACTTAAATTCTTAACAGTGGATTCACTATCATGTGATGCTGCTTCTGTTGAAGAAAATACAAGTTGATCTGGTTTATTTGTAGCACGATAAGACGATATACCACTAAATCCACGGATGCAACCAGTAAAAGTATTTTCAGTGATACCAGTGTAAGTGATGATTTCAGAATCAATCTGAATGATACCGTATTGGTCCGGGAACCCCTCTGTACTTGATACCTCGATAGATGTATCATTTGCAGACACAGAACTAGTCAGAGAGGTATCTAGGACCAGATTGGTAAGGTTATCAAGTTTAACATACTGATCAATATTGGATAAAATATCAGATGGTAGACTTTGTGAATCCTGGGATCTATAATATGATTTTAAGAACTCACCTGCAAGCGGAAAATCGTGCCCAATGAAGGAAGGCAGTTGACTCTCTACAACCGTGCTGATTTTAACTCTATTGTTGATCATTGATTTTATTTTAACGTCTGATTAGGTTTTCTGTGTCGGCACCACTGCTTACTGCTACATATCTTGATCCAGAGATATCAGCACCAGATGAAATGTCATCTTTGACCGTGTTAATGATACTATTATTAATATCTAGCTGCAAATATAACTCCTGTTTTCCAATCGCATCATTGGAGAAAGGTTTTATAGAAAACTCAATAATTGGACCCTGAGAATTGGTTTTTGATGTCTCAGTAATACGAATCGGGTCAATTAAAATCTCACCTTTAAAGTAATCAATTGTTCCAACAGACTTCAAAACTACTCCTGCTTGTGTAGTCTCATCAACCTTTAAAAGAAAAATTGTACCAGTCAAAAGGTCTGCATTTGGTGAATCTGAAAAATAAACAGTATCTGAGATTCCACTAATCTTAAATCCTGAGGTTTTTAGGTTAAATCCATCTGGATTTACGTTAAATCTGTTACCAAAACAGATCTCATACTCTGCAAATGAACTTAAAACCGGAGAAAGGTCTCTACGAATTGAAATATTTGTAATATTTGACGTAATTGCATCCGAACTATCGTCAATAACCTTCGTAAATTTACTATATTTGAACTTTGCTCCGTACTTATTGAGTTCCGATGAGTTTGAATATTGTTCAATAGAGTCAGAAACAGTCGATTTTATGGCACTTGGGTTGGATCCTAGTGAAGGATCATAGAAAACAGTTGAATTAAACTCAACATAAACAAATTTTACATCGAGAATGGCGGGAACAACCCCAGCAACTCCATACTTTTTAAGTTCATCTATCAAATTATCCTTGATTGATGTTGATAAAAACTGTCCATTAATGGGTTTAATGGATACATAGACTCTTCCATATTTTGGTGGATCTAATTCTTCACCACCAAATACCGATACGGATTCCGCATCTGGGTAAATTGAAGGAATCAATGCCTCATAATCTGCTGAAGTGACTGCTCTATTCTGTGCAGAATAGAGACGAGTTGCAAATTTACGAACCGTATCTACGGATTCAATCTCCTGACCACCAGTTGCGGGTGAATTTGTGGTTATTTGAGAAATATCTGGTGCAATTAATGTTCCATTATTATCAAAAATTCTTCCTGCAAACGAAAATGCTGAGACTCCATTCGCATCTTCTCCGTTAGTGACAAGGTAACTTGCAGAAATAACGTTTTCATTGTCTAATTTTTTACCAAAAACACCATCTCCGAAAAATAATTCATACCTCTCATCGGAGATTTCTTGAATAAAGTAGACTTTTGAGTCTTTTGTGACGTTAAAGAGGTCACTTTTGAAATTGTATTGACTAAATGATGTATCTTGACTCGTTGGAAAGACCTTTATGGCAAGATTTGAAGTGTCAATATTGGGATTTCCAAGAATAAATTTCTGATTTGGTATATTTGTATCAACTGTAAACTTTTCTGTGACGTAATTTCCTTCAAATATCGTAATATTACTAAAAGTTGCAACTCCATTTACAATTGGAACGGTAATATCTGCTGGAATTGCAAATGCAAATGAACTATTTCCAAATCTTTGCGATGATGTTGCAACAATTCCTGCTTTAAGTGTTAAGGTAAGTAAAGATGACTGTCCAACACTGACAGTAAACGTCACATTTGCCTTTGCTGACGTTCTTGAACGGGGAGTATAACCTACATTTCTTGCAAGAGATACAATATTTTCTCTCAGTGTTGCAGAATCAATGAAAACTTCATTGCTGAGCAAGTTCGCATTGTATGATGAGATGTATGTATTATATGCAAGCGCATCAAGAATCACTGAGAGATTCGAACCCTCAAAGTCATAATCAGTGAAATTTGAATTAGCCTTGAGATAGTCTTTTATTGATATCCTGACTTGATCAAAATCTAAGTTGGCAAACTTAACTAGTGGCATTTATCTACCTGGTTTTAACTAAGGGAAATGAGAGTTCTTGTGGTGTTGGCTCAATTCCAACGATTATATACTCTATAGTTGCATAAAATCCATTGAGTTCAAAGTCAGGAGTTACATTAACATTTTTCAAGATGACTCTTGGTTCATAATTAGTAATTGTACTTTCAATGTAATCTGCAATCTGTGCTGCAGAAATAGTATCAATCAGGTCAAAAAGAGATTGAGAAAGTCCTGTTCCGAGGTCCGGTCTATAAAATCTTTCACCAGGATCAGTTAAAACCAAGTTTTTAACTGCCTGAGCAATTGCTTTTTCATTTTTGAGAGCAATTAAGTCATTTGTCAGTGGGTTATCTTGAAAGGACATACTAATATCCTTAAATCCCACTGACTTTAATGTTTGGACCTCGACGGGCATTGATAAAACACTACATTTTAATGATATTTATTACAGTAAAAACCAACTTTTTCACTCAGAAAGTGTTTGTTGATTATTTTTGTCATTATTTTCTTCTTTTTCTCTTAAATTATCTCCCATAACCTCACGAAGTTCATTTTTTTGAGTTTTTCCAGTCCAATAATCGGTAATTAAGTTCGTTGTTCCCCACATTCTGTACATATACTCCTGATTTCTGTCTGGATTTGGTTGAATTGCCATGAGATTTCTCCATTGAGAGTTAATTTTTCTTTTCTTCTGGCGTTTTCCAGAAATATTCGTCGGTATCACCAAGTCTACCCCATCGAATTCCATTTTCAACTTGATAATATTTGGTCGAAACCTTGAAATCTGGAGTTTTTGGTTTTTCTGGAGTGATTGAGAGGTCATAAATTCTCATTCTATTGTTTGGATACAAGGCAAACTGCCCATTTTCCAATTCAATACAGTTATGTGACTTATGTTCCTCGGGTATTTCACTCACGTTGCAGTCGATCGTGTCAATATCAGGATGAAAATTGTCCAGAGTGAACAAATATTCACCTTTCATGTTGTCATAATTACGTGTTCGCAACTCAAAATCCATTGAACTGATAAATTGCTTCTCAATACAACGTACTCCATATCCCATACAATTCCAAAATTGTAAATTTGGTAAATCCATATCTACAGTAGGAGTTTTCGGTCTAGATAGAAACGCGCTAATAGGCAGTTTATCATAAAGAGCACCGTACTTTGGAAGATAAGTCTCAAAGTAAAATGCACGTCCAGGAATTGATTTTGCAGTAATCCAAATACCTTCCTCAAATTCTCCATGTCCGTCTTGGTGATCTCGAAGATACTCCTTACGAACATACACCTTCTGAGGTGGTAAATTCACAACTAACTGACTCATAGAATTCCTTCATGCAACTTATCTATACAAAAAAGACCCCCTAGAGCTCTAGGAGGTCTTGAATGAATTATTTACCTTGTCCTCGATATGCCTTCTTTGCACCGTTGCGACTGGTTGCGGCATACTTCGTGTGCTTCCCATGTCCCTGTCGAGTGTTCTTGGGTTTTGATTCGATCATTGCCGAACCCATCAAAGACTTCTTGATTTTTGCCATTTAGTTTTCCTCAGAGTTAACTTCAATTTCAGTGGGATCTACTTCACCATCATAAATTTGTTCTGACATATTGTCAAGAATCTCAGCACATTCTTCAGGTGTGAGATTCTCATGTAACACCTTACCCTTGTAAAGTATTCTCATCAGATAATACGAGTCTTCTCGTGTCCAACACGAATTCTTGGATCACACCAAGTCTCAATACCAAGTTCCTTTGCATCCAGACAGAATGAAACATCCTCTCCACACATGTCTTGAACATTACCAGATTCAAACTGTTGCATCTTTGGAGCAAACCATGGATACTCCATACGCTCAAAGACTCCATGTCGAATCATGACCCACCCAAAACCAGTATAGTCAACTGTAAATGGTTTCTTACGCTTTGTAATACTCTCAACAGTTTCGTGATTCATCACTCCACCATTCTTACGGAACTCTTCCTCTTCTAACCAATGTGCAACAGATGTTGTATGTCCATCTTCAGTTGCATACCATCCTGCAACAATCTCTTTCTCTTCGCCTTCTTCAGGAACTGCAAGGTCGCATAGTTGCCAGAACTTTTCACTACTGAATACAATGTCACTATCAATCCAAAGTTGATAATCATAGTCAAGTTTGCCGTCCCATGGAATCTGTTTCGGACCACGCAATACATTCGCACCCAGAACCTTACAACGTGCAAAGTTCACCATGGATGAATAGTCCTGTGAAATCTGAATACTCATCTGATTCTGAACCATGTCAAAACAAAGTTGAACAAAGTTCTTCAAATACGTATATGATACTCCTCGTCCAGGAAGACAAAAGACAATCTTCTTGCCCCTCATACGCTCCTTAATAGCATCAATATCCCACTCTGGTCCCTTATCCTTCGTCGGTGCCTTTGCTTTTACTGTAAAACCCTTTGCCATTCTCAATCCTCTAATAAGTGTCTGTAAGTTTTATTGTTCACAATAAAAGAGATGGTTGACCTATGGACCCCATACATCTCTCCCAGTTGTATTGTAGTATAGTTTCCTGTCTTATACAACCCTCTGATGTGAGTTACTTGAGCATCTGTGAACTTAGAATACCCACTCATCTCGCCCTTCTGATACCCATTGTAGCATCTACCCTTGCCCTCACATTATCAGTTTTTATAGTATTCAATCTTAAAGTCATCTGCAACATACTCGGTGCGAATACCACTGATTGCTATCATACCCTGAATTGTTAACAGACTTTTCTCTGCATCTTCTTTCGTATCCAGATCTTTGCAGAATACTACCTTCGTGTTTTTTGCAATAATGCGATACATACGTCTCCCTTTCGTTCGACTTATACCTATTTAGAGGAGCACTCCAATCAGTCTGACTGCAATCCACCCTGCAAGAACACAAACGGGAAAGCGTATCAGAGGATTCCAAAAGATCTGTCGCGGATATCGGACTAACCACCCAGCAAACACTACTTTCCAAAAAGACCAATAAGGGGGATTTTTTCTGCGGGAAATTTTTTTCATCACAAGGTTTTCATTAGCGTTTTTCCTACGACGTGCAGAGTTCTTCTCTTTGCAGTCGTTTTCTTCGGGGTACTCTGTGTGACCATTTCATAATCTTAATTTTCTCCTGGGAAATTTTTTTTTTGAACTTTATATTGAGAGCGCGTTTTGGGTTCGTTGTAGGTTAGGGTAGTTAGCGTTTTTTATAACGGGGGGGGGGGCAACGCCGCGCCGCGTTAACACATAAGGGCATAAAAACACTGCTGATTAACACGAATGCTGCCAAATAAGGCACGAACGCTGATAACAAGGAACGTGCCTTAAGTGTCAATCAAAACTCAATCTGTTCACTGATAGAATCATTGAATTTCTGCAATGCATTGTGATTCACTTCTACAACATCAGCAACGATAACATCAAGAATGTTCAGAATTTCGCTGCCATTGTTACCCTGACGAAGCATACCAAGTGCAATCGAACGAGTCATAATAAAAAGAGAAAAGTGTTAGGAACTGTCGGTGAGTTTAATGACATCACCAGGTCAATTGTGCATCATCCAGCAAGAACCATACCATCAACAAAAGGAACAACTTCAATCTGATTAGATTTCATGTTGAAGAAGTTCACGAACCACTCATATTGCTTCTGGAAAATATATTCACGTTTGGTGCCGCAAGTATAACCAAACTCACCAAGAATTGCATTCAAACGTGACTTGGTAGTTTTGGTCTGATTATCACCATCAAACAGTGTCAGATAATCATCACCAACTTCTGCAATTTTGTTGCCGTGGAGATACACATAAGAGACACCATTTTGCTGAGAAACTACCTCAGTGTTTGCAGATTTCCAATCGATACCATTTTTGATGGCAGCAATCATCTGGGTTTCAATCTTACGCATGATGAGAGAATTGAGAGACTGTGTGTTGTGGTCGGGTGCTGTCCCTTCCACCCTTATAAGATACCCGATTTTGGGGGTCTGTGCGGGAATAGTGGACACCTATTGAACTGGCACACTCATTAGTGTAACCTTATCCGCCAAACATATCGTCGAACAGTTGTTGTGAAGAAACCTCTAATTCTTCACGGTGTTCTTGTACCCAACGTGCCTCATCTTCCATTCGTTTGATGGCAAGTTCACGGGGCAATCCTTCGTGCATGATGATGTTGCCGTTTGGCAGTTTGTGTTGAAACATAATCAGAAAAGTGTGAAGTGGAAAGTGTTAACAAAGGGGTTGCAATTTTACAACCTCAGGCACACTATAATCCTCCCTTACATTGTGAATATGAAAGTGAGGATTGTTGCGTTGGCATGTAGCAATTGCATCCTCTTTAGTGGCAGCAATGTAACCTAACTCATCACGCATAATGTGACCATTAGGACGTTCAAAACGACCGGAGATGATGAACTTAATTTCTTGCATTGTTATCAGTTACCGTTGAGAAAATCGTGGAGTGCTTCCTGATACTCTTCATAGGAAGAATAACGGTCTCGCATGTTAGCAGGAACCTCTTTTTTA
>VMBT01000847.1_pt1 | contig 17173 bp, 15 predicted proteins | sample 4404301 | NCBI WGS metagenome assembly VMBT01 (sample SAMN12238535, study PRJNA552566) | marine metagenome | isolation source: Coastal seawater | place: USA: coastal Georgia, Sapelo Island | collected 2008-08/2009-08
CCATGACACCCCCTTCCGCGCAATTTTGAACGGTTCCGGGTTTCGGAGGATCCGGGAACAGGTCTCGGTAATTGGGACCTCGAGATCCACCTTCATTGGGCACATTGAAGATGGACACTTGTCCTTCAAATCCATCTACGGCACCATAGACCAAGGCCCTTCCTTCGAGGACACAGGCATCGTTCAAAAGATAGCGCGTTCGAAAATTATCACTTGCGTCGATCACTACATCATGTGATCTTACCAAGTCTCTGACATTTGCCACCTCCACGAAATCACGGATCGCAGTGATCTGAACCTGAGAGTTCATTTCTCTGAGTCTTGTCCCTGCTACTTCTACTTTCGGATTTGCGACATCGCCCTCATTGAAGAGGACTTGCCGATGCAAGTTGCTGATAGAAACCACGTCGGGATCCACAATGGTCAGTTTTCCTATTCCATTGCTCACCAGGTAAATGGCCGCTGGACATCCCAAACCGCCACAGCCAACGAGCAACACATTTGCCGATGCAAGTTTTTGTTGAGCCTCTTTACCGAAGCCGTCCAGCGCATAATGCCTTGCGTACCTTTCTTCCATGAGGTCAGTGCGTTTCCGGAACGGAGCCCATCGATTTTCGGATGTTCTCCAGATCTTCCGGAGTATTGACGTTGCTCAGCACATCTTGATCGGGGGTTTGCAGGATATGGCTGTCGCTGTTGATCAATACCTTTCGCGGGCAACTGTAGCCAAGTGAAAGGAAATGTAGGATACGAGGGTAGGCCTTAGGCTCCCATAGCGTAAACAGGGGATCCGGGAATCCGGTAGTTTCATTGTGAAATGCAGTGGCGATATGCCTGGAAGATCTGTTCTCGAGTAAATACTTGACCGAGGCTTTGTCCACCAAGGGTAGGTCACAAGCCACAACTAACCATGCGGCATTCGGGTCTTCCCGAAATGCGGACATGATGGCTCCATACGGACCCAATCCGCTCACGGTGTCGGGTAATAGATCGTGATCCTCTTTCTCGCTAAGCTCGTCGATCTGATCAGGTCGACAGGAGATATATACGTCCTCACAAAACGCTTTGAGCAGATCTGCCGCATAAGTTCGCTGACTCTTTCCATGATATTCGATCTCACCTTTGTCGTGACCCATCCGGACGCTTTTACCTCCGGCAAGTAAGAGTCCTTTCACTTTGGGTTTGGCACTTTGCAGTCGGCCTTCGGCCAAATGGACTATGGAATCCGTATCCTCGTAATCGAAGACCGGGATGCTTTGCCAATCGGGAAACCTGTCTTTGATGAACGCAGGAATCTCCTTATTGCCATCCTGATCCACAAAAGCCAGAATATTGGTCAGCCGTTCCTGCCTCTTTTCTAAAGAAGCCGTTATGCTGCTATTCAGAATGACGATCTGCTCAGCTCCGCTATGGTGATTTCCATTCAACAATGCGAGATCAATATTCGCATGGAGCTGTTTGCGATCGAAATCATTGATCTCTCCTTTTCGATTGATCTGCAGGTAATTGATCTTATCCGAAACCATTTCACCGGCTCCATCTCGGAGGTAGGTCGGCATGAGATCGTTATCGAATGCTTTGTGATCCGTATCGATATAACTCAAGCTGTAACCGGAGCCCAATGTCGCGATCACTTTGTTGGCCAAAGCCTGAATATCGGAACACGGAGCACCGTGTATAGCGATCTCGACCGCTCCGTGAGCAGATATCTCACGTCTTTCGAGTTTTGCGTGCTTAGTGTGTTTCTTTGACATAGTCGCTTTTACCTCCGCTTTTGGCTACAAGTTCCGTAGGTCCGATCACGATATCGTGTGTCAGTGCTTTACACATGTCGTAAATGGTAAGAGCGGCAATGCTAGCCCCGGTTAATGCCTCCATCTCCACTCCTGTCTTGCCATTGCACCCTACCGTGCAATCAATAACAGCTGCACTATCGCGAAGTTCAATATTGACGTCTATGCGATTGAGGCTTAACGGATGACAAAGCGGGATAAGCTCTGAGGTCTTCTTCACTCCCATGATCCCGGCCAGACGAGCGGTATCGAAAACAGGGCCTTTTTTAGTTCGGATATCACCCGCTTCCAGTTCGTCCAATACCACTCGTGGTAGTTGCACGGTGCACCTTGCAGTTGCCAAACGATCCGTATCGGATTTCCCCGACACATCGACCATTTTGGTCTTGCCGTCTTTGTCTAAATGACTCAGCTTCTCTTCCATCTGAGTCAAAGATAGAAAGGATGCGCAGAATGATATGTGACTGATGTCAAATAGCGGTATTAAAGCTTCTTGAATCGACGATAAAAAGCCTGATTGGCCTTTGGATCAGTAAACACCTCCACGATCTCGGTTTCTTTCACCTCCCGACTCACGATCTCTTCAAGCGTCTCGGCATCTTTCACCACATGATAAGGTATGTCATGATCCTCAGCGATGTGCTTGGCAGTTCGCTGGTGTGGCGTGCTCTGATATTTTCGAGCCTTCCCAAGGGATCTTGGACCTTTGATATAATCGAATATCCCACCTCCACCATTATTCAGGATCACTATGCGAAGGTGATGATCCAGGTCATTCCAAAGTCCGTTCGCGTCATAGAAGAAGCTCAGATCACCAATGAGCAAGGTCTGTGATTCTCCATCCGCTACAGAATGACCGACTGCGGTACTTAAGCAACCGTCAATTCCACTGGTCCCTCGATTTCCAAAGTATGTCTTGTCGCGATGGTTGGCGATATACGAAGCGATACGCACCGGCATGGAATTACCAAGATGAACTTTACCTTTCGTATGAGCCAGAACCGTTCGAGAAGCCAGGTACTCGTTGAATGTTGGATCTGTGTGAAGCTCCTCAAGCTTGACTGAATAGTCTGCCAACGCCTCTTTCCACGCATCGGCAAATTCTGAAGTCATTCGGGGTACCAGAAAATCTCTTTGATAAAGCCTTGGATCCACAGGTACATGTATGGGTTTGGAGCCAAACGGATCACCGGTTTCCATGGATAGGTCCACATGAAAGTGACGCTGAGGTTTATACACCTTGAGAAACTCACGCAAGCCCTTCGAAACCGTGTACTTGCCAAAAGTGATGAGATCATCCGGTCTTAGCTCTTTCAGCATTTTCTTAGGAACCGAAGAATTCAGGAATGCATCCCAGTGGGCATAGGGTCCATCCTCTTGAGGAACCATAATATCCTTGAAAAATGGAATATGGTCCGCGAGCTGCAGATCCACCGGACAACCATAGCCTCCGATGGCAAGGATCTTTCTGGTGCACAATCCGTTTCGTAGGTCCGCCCTCAATGCGATATCCTCGCCCCGCTCCGGCACTTCATAAGTGATCTCATTCAACCTCCGCTTTGCCGGGTTCCAGGGCGAAGAATAAAATGGTTCAGGGATCGGTACATTGATATGAATAGGCCCTCGATCCGGACCTTTCACCGCTTTGATCAGATCCGCAAATGGATCGTGATACTTGAGCCAATCAAAGTAGTGCTCCGGTAAACTGACCGATGCACGAATGTGGTTCTCGAAGACATTCACCTGTCGTATACACTGACCGGTCCAATTGTCGATCAAGGCTTTGGGTCGATCGGCACTGATCACCACCAATGGTGTATTCGAATAGTACGCTTCGGCAACCGCCGGATAATAGTTTAGCACCGCAGTTCCCGAGGTACAAAGCAAGGCGACCGGTTCATCGGTGGCCTGACTCATCCCAAGACCTATGAATCCCGCAGAGCGCTCATCGACCACACTGTGTAATTCAAATCCCTCCTCGTATACCGCCTGCATGAATGCCGCGTTCCGACTTCCCGGCGAGATCACAACCTTATTCACTCCAATGGATCGAAGACCCTGAGTAAAGGCATAAAGGCTCGTATGGAGGTGCGGCGACATACGGGACAAAAGTAGTGAAAGCGCTTTTGAGAAGATTTGCGTTGGGAGCCAGATATGCAACGTTGAACTAAAAATGAATCATTACCTTGGAAATGTAAAAATCCCCTCACATGGAAAACTATATGGACGGATTTGTGCTCCCTGTTCCGCGAATTCACCTCGAAGAATATGTCGGTGTGGCCCAAAAAGTTGCGGCTATCTGGAAGGAGTACGGTGCTTCCTCATACTTCGAATTCGTAGGAGATGACCTGCAATTGGAAGGGACAAGATCCTTTGCAGAACTTGTGGATCTCAAGCCCGATGAGGTTGTCATATTCGGCTGGGTGGTGTTTCCTTCTAAGGAGGTGCGTGATCAGGCGAATCGCGAAGTCCCGAGCGATCTGCGCATGGCGGAACTGGTAGCCCCACTGACGGACCCGAAGAGGTTGATCTTCGATGCCGGAAGGATGGTGTACGGAGGGTTCAAAACCTCGTTGAATTTCCTTGAAGACGGGGATCTGAGCACGATCGAAAAGATCACCTGATGATCAATGGTTGCACCCAGTTGAATTCGTCAGTTTCCACTTTCAGGTAGTACCAACCGTGCAGACCAGGCACTTCCACTTGTAGTTCTGTTTGTTCGTTGAACGTTTCCGAGTAAACCAATACACCCTGACCTGAGTATAACTTCACGTGTACCCATTCCGCTTGTTGTGGCAGGTCTATGAAGACCAAGCCATCATTCGGATTAGGATACACGGAGATCTCTGAAAACCGGGGATCATCCACGCTACTGATCAGCAGCTGTACGCAGTTCGAGGTGTCAATACATTGTCCCTTACTGATCTGCACAGCAAATGCTCCGTCGAAGGCCACTTCAAAAGTTTGATTCGTATCTCCTGTCAGTACGGAATGGTCCGCACAATCCAACCATTGGTAACGTGCTGTGCTGTCAAATGCGATGAGGGTTCTTCCGTCAACGATCACCGAATCACTCAGATCAATGATCTCCAAATTCAACTCATAAATACTGTCGCAGCCGCTGACGGTCTTCAACGTATCTCTAATGAGGGCCGAACTCGTGTACATGGAGTCACGGTGCAAGAAAGGATCACAAGAGGAGATCGTATCATATTCTACAGATGGTGGTATGATCCCCGCTAATTGTACCATCGTCCCAACACCCAATTTGACTAGTTCATGGAAGTACTCCAGATTGAACTTGTCGATTCGATCAGTGCTCCTGTGATAGTGTGGATTTGGGTCTCCCCCGAGAAATGATTCTCCAAAAAACACTGCGGGATATCCATTTCTCCAAAATGATGCATGATCACTTCTGGTAGTTCCCGGTATGAGCAGCTGAGGTTTCAGATCTAGTCCCAATGTGTCAAGTACGTACAATAGTGTGTCTTTCATCCGCAGGTTGTACGCCGCAGTATCCGCATGTATATCGAATACATGATCACTATCGCTGTCATAGGCTAGCATGTCGTTGTTGAGCACACCGAGGATATTATCGCCACGTCCGGCAGCGGCTTTGGCATAAAAACTACTCCCCACAAGCCCTCGCTCTTCCTCGTCCCAGAACGCAAAGATCATCGTGTTCTCGAAGCAGTGCTTTGACGTGATCCTCGCACACTCCAGAACAGCTGCACATCCACTTGCATTGTCATCCGCGCAGTAGTCTGCGACCGCGTCATAGTGACCGCCATAGAAATAGATATTTTCGGGATTCACCTTACCCTCCTTGGTAGCAATTATGTTCTTTCCGCCGCTTCTGTAGTCATCTTCCATTACTGTTAGCCCTAGGGCTTTCAGTTTGGCAACCAGGTATGCAGCCGCAAGATCATTCCCACGAGAACTTACTCTGTGTTTTATGCGTACGGTCACTGAATCGATCCTCGCAGAATCCTCTCCGCTGAATTCACGAACCGTTTTGATCAAAGAATCCAGGTGGACCTCATCAACCAGATCCGGCATTTGCTGCGCTCGAAGAGTTATACAAAGGGGAAATAGGGCGATCAATAAGAAGAGTTTGCGCATGAACAAACATACTTATTCAGTTGTACTTCTTCTTACAGTAAATTGGGAGTGCACCCAGTCCCTTTTATTATCTTTGTGCTTTTAAATCAAAACCATGGCTCTGGAGCTTAAAATCCCTTCCGTCGGAGAATCTGTCACTGAGGTTACTATCAGCCAATGGCTGGTCGAGGACGGTCAATATGTCGAGATGGATCAACCGGTCGCTGAACTGGAATCCGACAAGGCAACTGTTGAACTGAACGCCGAAGCGGCAGGCGCGATCACCCTGTCGGCGGCAGAAGGTGACGACGTAGAAGTGGGTGCCGTTGTTGCAACGATCGATACGAGTGCGAAAGCTCCGGCGAAAAGTGAGGCTCCGGCTCAAGAAGAGCCTAAAAAGGAGGAGGCTCCGAAGGAACAGCCAAAGACACAAGCTAAAGAAAGCAGTCCTTCATCAGATAACGGAAAGGATATGAGCGGTGTAGCTTCTCCGGCAGCTAAAAAGATCCTTGCCGAAAAAGGGATGTCCCCCGAAGGTTTGCACGGAACCGGGAAAGAAGGACGTATCACGAAGGCTGATGCTATGGGGACTTCGCCCCAGATGATCAGTTCCGGTGGAATGTCTCTGGGCAGTGGTGCTCGTGATGAACACCGTGAAAAGATGTCGAACCTGAGAAAGACTGTAAGTCGTCGTTTGGTTGCTGCCAAGAATGAAACGGCCATGCTCACGACCTTCAATGAGGCCGACATGAAGCCGATCATGGATATCCGAAAGGTATACAAAGAGAAATTCCGTGAAAAGCATGAAGTTGGTCTTGGGTTCATGAGCTTCTTTACCAGAGCATGTACGTTGGCACTTCAGGAATTCCCAGCTGTGAACGCCTATATCGACGGTACGGAGATCATCTTCCACGATTACGTGGACATTTCCATCGCAGTTTCCGGTCCGAAAGGATTGATGGTTCCGGTGATCCGCAATGCAGAATCGCTACGCATGCATGAGATCGAAGGTGAAGTTGTTCGCCTCGCTAAAAAAGCCCGTGATGGCAAACTGAGCATTGATGAAATGACGGGTGGAACATTCACCATATCCAATGGTGGAGTATTCGGTTCCATGATGAGTACCCCGATCATAAACCCTCCACAAAGTGCCATTCTCGGTATGCACAATATCATCGAACGTCCGGTAGTGGTTGATGGTGAGATCGTGGTTCGACCAATGATGTATCTGGCACTGTCTTACGATCACCGCATTATTGATGGACGAGAGAGCGTGAGCTTCCTGGTCCGTGTGAAAGAATACCTCGAAAATCCACTGAAGATGTTGAGTGGGCAGGATCCGACTCAGGCTTTATTGGATCTCTAAACGCCTGATCTGGATCAGATTCCAAATTTCTTCGTATCCACCTGGAACACGGAACCACAATTGAATTTGAGGTCTTCCGGTATTTGCTGGTCTGCTGTAAAGGTGATACGGATCCGATATCCATTTTCCAGAAAATCTCGCATGTCTTCCTCCCAGTCGAAGATGATACCGACATCGAGATTCGTGAACGTCGTATTCACATCAGTGGCCTGACCGATCTTGAGCTCCTTACCACTATTGCTCTCAATAAAGAAATCAATGTCCTTGATGAAGTCCAGATTGTTGCTTTCATCTTTGACACGGAATCGGAATTCCGACATCCTGACCTTTTCCACTTTGTTCCGTTTGTCGCCATGATCCTCCAGTTTTTGATCATACGCATGAACTTCAAACTCCGACATGAATTCGTTGATCGAATCCCCTGAAGTCGCCGAATCAAGAGTTTGTATAGGGCCAATTACGACAACCTCACTGTCGAAACCGATCGAATATCTGGTCATGTCGTCGATTCCTGCACATGAGAATAATCCCAGCAATACACCGGTGCCAATACTCAATTTGACAAATGCGGATCGCATAATACTCGCAAGTTAAACAATAGGCAGGAGCCCTTTCGGAGAGCTGATAAATTTTACGCTAAGATAGCTGGTCTCTGTGTGAGCTCATGATAACAGATCACACCTTCACCAAAATAGTGCACCACCATGCTTTTTCGCGTGCGCGATCGATCGGTGTGCGGTAGCCCACCATGCAGCAAGTTCGGATGCCAGATCAGAACGTCTCCCTTCTTTGCGTGAAAGATCTCCAGGTCGAGATCATTTTCCTGAAGCAACTGCTCCACCTTTTGTTCGTACTTCTTGTTCGGGTTCACATCCAAAAGCAAGGCGTTCTCACTTAAGACGAGATCCTCATTATAGATGTACGGCAGCTTGTGACTTCCCGGATAGTAGAACAAGGCCCCTTGTTCCTCGGATACATCTTCCAACGCGATCCAAGCTGCGGTCAGGTTTCCTTCCGGATAAGTAGACATGTGGATCGAATCAGAATGTGCGGCCTGCTCGCTTCCGTACATGAAATTGATGGTCTGGAACGGATGCACAGGTCTGTCGAGCAAAAAGCCCAGCAGATCCACGAGCTCCTCGTGTAAGGTGACACCTTTGATCAATTCCGATTCTTTATTGGCAAAAACGATCTTGGTTCCCGTGAAATTGAACCCTACTTTTTCCTCGTTGAGCAATCGCTCGATCTCTGCATTGATCCCGTCCGCCATTTCGAGTAATGCTGATGGAATGACCACAAAGCCTCTTTCATCGAATTGTGTCTTGAGCTGAGAAGCAGATAGCCCAAAGAACTCTGACCTGTTCGGGGCTTCTGGTCTATCCTGCTCCGGTTTCAAATTGGCATTTTGCAGAATGCGATGACTCAATGGGCTGACCACAGATCGTTTCAAACCAAATTTCTCATACACCGGTTTGTTACGAACAAGTTTTGAGTACTGCAGCAAATTGGCGACCCGATAGCCTAGACGGACCCGACGAACAAGTCCTTTGTATTTGTCGTACCAGCGCATTAATGCAATTCTATGTCGACAACCTCTTTACCCTTGTTTTCCTTGAGTTGCTTTGGCACGCTGGCATTGCACATTTCTTCAAGTGCATCCAGAAGTCGCGCCTTCGCATAGTTTCTAGAATAAACCATGCTTACCTCTCGTACCATGGAGTCGTCCAACGTACGACGCATATTCGTATGAGCCTGTTCACTTAGATCGATCGATCCCCATTCAGGGATTATGGTAGCTCCGCCTTCCATATCCACAATGCGCATGAGTGTCTCCAGCGAGCCACTTTCGTAATCAAACATGTTATCGATCAAGTCCTCTTCGCGCATGGCGCACAAGTTGATGGTCTGGTTTCGGAAACAGTTCCCCTCGGAGAGCAGCCAAAGTTGATCCGACAGCAGATCCTCCACGCTTACACGCTTGTGACCGTAAGCCGGATGAGACGGGTGCATATACACGTGAAACTCCTCGTAGAACAGAGGTCTCTCCGCAATTCGATCCTGATGCAATGGTGTAGATAAGATTCCAACATCCAGCTGGTCAGCCAGCAAAGCCGCAATGATATCTTCCGTGAGCATCTCCTTGACATGCAGCCTCACCTCCGGATACATTTTTCGGATATTGCTGATCAAATGAGGCATGAGATATGGGGAAATAGTAGGGATCACTCCCAGATGCAAGTCTCCACTTACTTCGCCTTTATAACTCTGGAGCATATCTTCGATGCGTTGCGTTTCACGCAATATGCTCTTGGCCTGCTCTACGATCAACAACCCAACATCTGTAGGGATGATCGGTTGTTTGGAACGGTCGAAAAGGATCACTCCCAATTCTTCCTCCAACTTCTTGATCTGCATGCTGAGCGTAGGTTGTGTGACCGAACAAGACTCAGCCGCACGGATGAAATGCCTGTGCTTTTCGAGCGCTACCAGGTATTGTAACTGGACCAGGGATATATTGGCTAATCTACTCATGAGTTTACTTCAGACGGCTAATTCGTATTAACCTCCTGTACAGTTGACTATTTTTGTTAAGTGCAAAGCAAGTATAATATATCAGCAAATCATATTGACATGCGAAATATCAGAAGTTTTCTCTATAGATTTTCGATAGTGATCCTCATGCTGTTCACACAGTCTTGCACGAGCTATAAATACTCCAACAAAGGCCGCTCGGAGCAAACCGACATGGCCGTGCTCGAGTATGAAAAGAGCATAGGTCTGGAGGATATCGTCGACAACAACAATCCGAACGCTGCTACCCGTGGTATGGCGAGTACGGATCTGTTGATCGAAGGAGCGAACCTGGCAGTGCAGGGAGTTAAATACCTGATCGACGAAAGTCAAAAGAAATACCACGCCGAGTATCTGGGTGGCTTGAGTAACGTGAAGTTCTATGACAAGAATTCGACCGTAGGTATGCTCGATCCGGAAGGCATCAAGTTCAAAGGATTCCAATTCACTCGTACGTTCCAGGACAAGAGATCAGACCGTGAGATCGCTATGAATGCATCATTCTCATTGGACGAAAGCAAACTGGAAGACATCTACTTCAATTCGAAATTCTACCTGAAGGTCGACAGCATCTCCATAGATTACTCCAAAGTAAAAGTCAACGATAGCAAATGGTATTTACCATGGACCTGGTTTCTGAAGAAGGAAAAGGACTTCCATCTCGATTTTGAGATCGATGTGGCCGTAAACTGGATCAATGAGCAAGGAGTGATCCACAAGAATGTGCCTTTTGGCAAATTTGTGCTGCCTCTTCGAGATGTTCCGTTGGATCCCAATGATCCAAACCGCAAGAGCTATTTCGATGAATTCAAAGGCAAACCACTAAGCGGAAGTTCGTATGTGATCCCTCGTTCAGTTACCTATTGTACCGATGGACGCGGAAGAGCTTCAGAATGTTATGGGAGAGGTGATTTCTCTATCACCGCTAGCGTGAAAGAAAGCAGTAAGACCGACTTTGTAAGTCAAGTGATCATGGATAACTCCGGTGAGCTTGACGGCATCAAAGGTGAAGATCTTATCAAAGCTTTGAAAGGTGTAAAGCCTTGATTTTCAACGATATTAGACAGACTTCCAGCCCTGTGCAACCAGGTCGTGTATGTTCTTTTGCTTGGTGATGAGCTGATTCTTCATCTCTAGGGCACGCGCATATCCGATCACTGTGATGTCCATGCTCCCCTTGATCTTGTCGTAATGTTTCTGGTCTAAAGTGAAGAGCAATTCATAATCTTCCCCTCCGTTCAAAGCAGCTGTGGCTGGGTCGATCCCAAACTCCACAGCCACATTGTAAGTTCCCTGATCGATCGGAAGTTTATCCTCATGCACGGCAAAAGCAACTCCCGAATGCTTGCTCAAATGCATGATCTCCGATGAAAGTCCGTCGCTGATGTCGATCATGGAAGTAGGAATGATCTCTTTTTCTTTTAGTAGTTCAATGACATCCTTTCTCGCCTCCGGTCTGAGCTGCCGACTGACGATATAATCATGCTTTTCCAGATCGGGTTGCATATCCGGGTGATCCAGATACACACGCTTTTCGCGTTCCAGCAATTGTAGCCCCATATAGGCGCCACCCAGATCTCCGGAGACGCATAATAGGTCCCCTTCCTTGGCACCGCTTCTACGGACGATCTCTTCTTCCTTGGCCGTACCCACAGCAGTGACGCTTATCATCAATCCCTTCAAGCTGGACGTAGTATCACCTCCGATAAGCTCCACACTATATTCTCTGCACGCGGCATAGATGCCGGCATAGATCTCCTCAACGGCTTCAAGCGTGAATTTGCTCGATAGAGCCACAGATACGGTTACGTGATGCGGAGTGCCATTCATTGCGTACACATCGCTCAAATTGCTCACAATGGCCTTATAGCCCAAATGTTTGAGGGGCGTATACATCAGATCGAAATGTACCTGTTCTACGAGCATATCTGTGCTAACCAAAACACACCGATCACCATACTTGAGTACAGCTGCATCGTCACCAATTCCGATGATGGTATTCGCATTGCCAGTTGGGGCATGTTCTGCCAAATGGTCGATCAAACCAAACTCACCAAGCTCCTCTATCGACGTTCGCTCCTTATTTTCAAACATTGGGATGGATTATGGTGCAAAGGTCAGTAAAATTTCCCGTGTCGCCCATAATTTGGCATTGTGCGACACATGAAACCATTGAAGGATCTATTTGATCTGCTATTCCCGCACAGTTGTTTTCTGTGTGGGAATACGCTCAATGGTACCGATCAAAGCATTTGCTTCCTCTGCAATTCTCAATTGCCCAGAACGCGTTTTTGGAGTATGGAAGACAATCCCTTGCAAAAGGATCTTGCTGCGCACACGGATGTCTCACATGCACTGGCCTTCCTCTACTTTGCTCGGAAATCGAAAACGCGACAGATCCTGCACGAGATCAAATACAAAGGGAATGGCGCTTTAGCCGAACAAATGGGGGCACAATTCGGAAGATCCCTGAGAAGATCGGGTTGGGCGGCAGGAGTATTTGATGCTTTGGTCCCGGTCACGATCACCCGAAAGAAACGCTTGAAACGAGGATACAATCAGAGCCATATGATCGCACAGGGCATGTCTGAAGAATTGAAGATCCCAATTCTCAATGACATACTGCATCGCTCCCATTCCGGAGCCAGTCAAACATCTAAAGGCCGTACGGATCGATTCGAGAGCATCCGCGACAGTTTTCGCGTAAATGCAGACCAGATCAACGATGGAGATTCATTGCTTCTGATCGATGACGTTTACACAACAGGAGCAACATCAGTGCGCTGTCTGAATCTACTTAAGGAAGGTGGTACAAGAAAGCTGGGATTTGCCTCGCTGGCGTATCGGTCAGGGATCTGATCACTCCACGAAGAGTTTCATACTTCCATAGCCGGTGGCCTTTAGGAAATACACTCCGGCTCCGAGATCCAACTGTACAGTTCTTCTCTCACCCGGTTTTAAAGCGATCGGTTGTGCAACTGTTCTACCATGAATGTCTGCCAGATCCAAGACGATTTCCCCATTGGAAGAATTGTACAATGACAACTCCCCGTGGTTCGGATTTGGATAGGCAATGACCGGTAGATCGCGTTGTCCAACCGGTTCTACGGACACATTTGATACGCTGCGGCAAACCAGATTGGTATACAACGGCTCCAGATTGTCGAAGAATACTTCGGCTTGATTACAGATCTGATCGTCTTTTTGCAAGAACCCATCGGCCAGAGACAATTCAACCTGAACGAATGCCTTGCTCGCTTCCATGTTCACTCCGCTGTCCATCAATTGGAAGGACTCACTGGCGATCCACGTGAAGATGTATTGATAGTTGCCGTTATCGAGTGGGATATACGTCTGCTTCAATTCTGAAGGGAAAGACGCATATTCTCCAACAAATGTGATATACAGGTCCTCGTCCAGTGTATCTCTTAACCAGAAATCGTTGACCGTTCTTCCGCTCACGTTCTGAACTCCAATATGGTAGGATACAGACTTGGCATTCGTGGTCACTTCTTTTTCCGAGATCTGTTTGAATATCGGTCCTTCGTGCTCAGCAACTTCAAATTCGATATTGCCTGCATCGTTTCTCGGATCCACGTCTGCATCTGACTTCTCTAGTTCAATATCCCAGATGAACCTACCGGTGGTTCCGTAATCAACACTCGGAGCGCTGATCGTAGCTTCCACACAAAAGATGGAATCCGCTTCAAGATTGGTGATGTTCCAAACCAGATAGCCATCCTCTTCCTGAGGTTCAATATTCCAACTGATCTGCATCCAAGACGGGATCTGAAGCTTGAGTTTGCCGTTCGCCAATGTCGCGTTTCCGCCATTGTGCACTTTAAGCTTTACATTGTTCTCGCTGATCTTCGATATCGTCCAACCATTGGTGCTGATGATCCCGACATCAAGATCAACTACGTTTTCCTTCGGTGTAAGTCCTATATGACCCACTTCGTAGCGACCTTTTTCATCCAAGGTCACTTCATAGGTATTGTCGCACTGAGATCCGTACAGTGGATTCATTCCGGCGGAAATGGTATAATCACCTTTCAGTGCAGGAATCTCAAATCGACCGTATCTGTCGGTGCGGAAAATATGTCCTCCGGGATTCAGCTCGACATAACTAAAGGCAATTCCCTTCTCGTCGGATTCTCGAGAACAATTCGAATTCGCATCGAGGAATACGCTTCCTGAGATGAGATACTCACCGGAACCCAAAAGGGCAATTCCGGATACTCCTTTGCTATTTATATCTCCGAGAACAAATACGTCTCTGTTGTTATGAGCAAGATCAATATGGTTACCCATACGCTTCCAATTAGGATCGATCCACGAACCATTGCTGAAGATCAACACATTGGACGTATCTCCGCTGGAATTTGAAATGAAGAGTCCAGTCAAATACAGCTTATCTGCCAGAGCAAGGATGTCCCATTTTTCTTGAACACCATATGCGTTAAGTCCGGAACTGATATTCTCCCATCCTGACTGACGGAGCACTTTGACATGGTCTCCTGAGATATTTGCCTTACCGGCAAGAACCATATCTCCATTCCATTCAGTCATGAGATATGCTTCGGTCACATAGCCCGGCACTTCCGCCGGTGACCAGGTACCATTTGTCAGTACAGCAGTTGTATACGTAGAGGTAAGTCCGGCCTTGGTGAATTTACCTGCAGCTTGGAGCTTACCATCGATCACGTCCACATCACTGATGAAATCTGAATTGTGGTCTTTCAACAACAGATCACCCTGGTCATCCCAGGAAGTTCCGTTCCACTTCAATACGTTGTATGGTGTTCCGACCCGGAACTTACCGATCACATGTACCGCTGAATTAAGAACGACCAGCTCAGTCAATTCTTCGCTATTGCGAATGATATTGTTACTGATATCACTCCAGGAATTCCCATCGAAATGCGCCACGACATTGGCATCTGTTCCGCTGGTGTTGATGATATAGTTTCCGCATACGAAGATCTCCTGTCCCATGACCTTGATGTCGGTCAAACGGAATTCTCCATCCGGATTTGAGCCATGCAATGGTAGACTGCTGACCTCTCCCAGATCGGTCCAATTCAGACCATCCCAAGTCATGACCCTGTAGTCGCGATCCGCATCTACAGAGACCACGTATAGCGTATTCCCCTGCCTATCAGATGCAACAACATGATCCATATCATGGTCGCCAACCTGATACAGGCTTTGTGCTGATGCAAAAATGCTCAGCAACAAGGCAAATGCTATGGACGCTATTCGGATCACTTAGTCAAAATTTTATAGTTGGCCCCTATGGTCACACCGTAGTTAAACGGTCTTTCTAGGAGTCCCTGTTCTTTCGCTCTGAGCGAACTCATGTTCATGTTGTACAAACCATCCAATGTCCAGTCCAAACGTGGTGACGCAGACCACATGATTCCTGTTTTGGCAGTCACCCCGAAGTTGTCCTTATTGAGCTTCAGAGAATTCGCGTCTATCAGTTCAAGGAAGGTATTGTCTACTTTCTTACCACTAACAGCGATCAATCTGCTGTAGTTCACGCTGAATTCGTTTCTCCACGAAACTATGTCATTCAGTGGAGTAAGTATACCGAATCGCACAGGAATATCGATAAACTGATACCTGTTTAATCCGTCATAATTCACATCTCTCCAGAGAACCGGCGCAAGATCTGTGTACTGCAAGGTCTTTTCGCTTTCACGAATCGTTACCAGTTTGTCGATGGTATAGTCATACTGCACACGCTCTTCACGTTCTACATAACGCAACCCAAGACCCATATAGAATCGATCATTGAATTTTCTGTTCACTCCAAGATCCACCTGATAGGAGAACGATGAAGACTCAGAATTCGAAATGTCGCTGTACGCCTGGTTCACCAGCCATCCAAAGTTGGCTGATTCAGCGATGAGCTTAGCCGCCAATCCTGGTGATGCAGCAATATTGATCTCCCAACCACTCTCGTTTTTGGCTTTTGGATCTTCAGTTGCTGATTTAGCTGGTGTTTCCAACTCAGCTTCTTTAACTTTTTCACGATCAGCTTCGACAATTTCTTCTTCCTCAGTCTCAGAGTCCGTATCCGCATCCGGTTGAATGACATCTATTGGGTCATTTTCGACTTCTGCTATATCTGAAGATCCCTCCTCCACTGACTCTTCAGCTACGTCCTCGTCAATTGTAACGTCCTGCTCCGAGTCGATCTCAGGCTGATCAGTGCTTTGATCCTGTTCTATTACATCGGGATCAGTAGTATTCGTACCGGAAGGTGTTTCGGCATCTGCAGATGCAACCGCCGGATATCCTATGGAATTTCGATTTTCAGATGTCTGATCAGGATTGGCATTCGCTTCCTCACCCACATTCTCAAACTCTGAGTCGATCACAACCGGTTGCTCAGATTCGACATCTACTGGTGGTGTAGTTGGAGTCTGAGTAATTTCAGTAGTTGGATCCTGTATATCTTCTGAGATCACATCGCGTTGAGAATTGGTGAACCAAAGCACCGATGTGATACTTGTTAGGAATAAAGCGGAGAAGAAAACGATCAAGCGGCGCTTGCGTCTTCGTTGCAAGGCATCTAGTCCGGAGGCAATACCATCCCAGGACGCAGACATATCCGGTATGTCCGATCGCGATGCCGCATTGCGCAGCACATCGTCCAGTATGTATTTTTCCTTACTCAATGATCCCTTTGTCCTTTAACATATCTCTGAGCAAATTCCTTGCCCTTGATAAACGACTTTTCGATCCTCCTTCACTGATCCCAAGCAGATTGGCGATCTCTCGGTGATTCATCCCATCGATCGCGTACAAACTGAGAACTACTTCATATTTCTCCGGTAGTTCCTTCATTGCATTCAATACTGCTTGTCCATCTACGTCTTCGGGCAGATCGACGTCGCCGTCATCATAATTCACATACTCATCTTCAAGACTGGTTTCCTTGAAACGACGTTTGTCTCGGTTCAAGCGGTTGATCGCCATATTGATGAATACTCGTGTCATCCACGTACTCAGGGTACTGTTACTCTTGAATGAGCCGATCTTGGCAAAGACCTTGATGAACCCATCCTGAAGCAGATCTTCAGCATCCTGTCTGGTGTCAGAGTATCGCATACAAATAGCCATCATCTTGGATGAATACTTTTCGAACAGCTGTCTTTGTGCCGCCCGATCTTGCTTCTTGCAAGCCTCAATCAGGTCTTCATCTGGCTTATTTACCACGGCTGTTCATACTTTAGACACCAATTCATCAATTGGTTGCAAGAAAATTACACTTTTACGCATAAAAAAACCCCGGCATTTCTGCCGGGGTCCTTTTTGATCTATTCGTGATTAT
>VMBT01000853.1_pt1 | contig 17066 bp, 18 predicted proteins | sample 4404301 | NCBI WGS metagenome assembly VMBT01 (sample SAMN12238535, study PRJNA552566) | marine metagenome | isolation source: Coastal seawater | place: USA: coastal Georgia, Sapelo Island | collected 2008-08/2009-08
CAAATGCACTGGCAGTAGTTTTGGAAATTCTTCTGCAATTACCGGTTGTTTTCGTTTAGTTTTCACAGGTAATCCATGTACAGTATGGCAGCAAATACCCACATTAGTATACCCATTGCAAAATCGATTTTTCGAGCCTGAGCACGTAGTTTAGATACTCCATCTCCCCTTGTTAAGACCGTAGCCACGGTGACATACCATGTTCCGTCGATTGTCATTCCCAGAAGACCCATACCAAACAGAGTTTCAGTACTGATGTTTGCCTCTATGAAAGGCGCGTAAAGTGCCAACATCCAAGCGAGAATCTTTGGGTTGAGTAAGGCGATTGCAAAGCCTTGAGCGAATCCAGTTCGATCGGATGGTCCATGATTTTCATCGGAAGATGAGTGGCTTTCAGCCCTTGATGCTTTGAGAAAATTATACCCTAGCCAAAGCAGTAGGGAAATTCCTCCCCATTTTAGAATCCTTTCAGTTGAATCGTGAACAGACAATGCGGTTGCTATACCAGCTGCAGCCAGGAACGCGTAGATTCCGAATCCTATACCATGACCAATTCCAGTCATCACTCCTTGTCTACGCCCCCCTACCATAGTATTGCGCAGGACTACTGCAAGGCTGGGACCTGGGCTCATCGCTCCTAGTACGAACACGGTCGCCAGAGCGACCCATGCCTCGGGGTTCATCGAATCACCGATTATGCGTCAGCGTACATCTCTTCGATTTCCGCAGCCCAGTTCTCGCGAATCTGCTTTCGACGAATCTTCAGAGTTGGTGTCAGCTCACCGTGGTCAACCGACAAATCTCTTGGTAGAATTGCAAACTTCTTAATCTGCTCAGGGTTACTGAATTTCTTGTTAAGTTCCATAACTGCTTCCTGAAGTTGATTGTATGTGTCACTACCAACTGCGGTATACTCTGACAGGTCATGACCTAGCTCTGATAGCTTTGCCAGTTGCTCTGCAGGGTCCTTGGGAACTTCGGTTGCTCCATCTAGGCCGTGAACGTCCCTCAGGATCGCTCCAACGTCGAGGGTAAATAGTGCGCTGCAGTACTTCCTGTTGTCGCCAACCAGCATGCATTGTGACACAACTGGGATAGATTTCATTGTCTCTTCTATGACGAGTGGTGCGATGTTCTTACCCGCAGAGCTGACATAGATTTCCTTCAATCTGCCTGTGACGTAGACAAATCCATCTGAATCAACCTTGCCCAAATCTCCTGATTTAAGCCATCCGTCCTCAGTCATAGTTTCTGCAGTGGCTTCAGGATTTTTGTAGTATCCAGCCATCACATGCCTTCCGCGGAACTGGATTTCACCGTTCCCTTGTTCATCAGGATCATCGATTCTTAATTCTGTTCCAACGAGTGGTTTTCCAACAGATCCAATTCTATTGGCCCCAGGATGGCCAAGTGTTGCGCCAGCTGTAGTTTCTGTCATTCCATAACCTTCGAAAATAGGTATGCCCAGTCTATGGAACAAATGTAGAATTTCGGGGTTGATAGGGGCCGCCCCTGTAATAGCGAACTTCAGATTGGAAAAACCAATCTTGCCTTTTGCAGCTTTTCGAACGACATTTCCTAGAATGGGCAGCTTCAACCAACCAACCTTGCTTCCAAGTCCTGCTACTAGGTTACTGTAGACCTTCTCATAGATTCTTGGAACTCCAATGAATAAGTGTGGGTTAACTTCCTTACAATAATCAATCGAGTGCAGTGGATTATCAACCACCCTCATGTGCATTGCATCACGAATCCATAGGTGATTGTCAGCCAGCTGACCAAAGACGTGTGCGCAAGGCAGCCATGAAACATACCCATCTCCTTGATTGAACCTAACGATCTTGTGTACCTCTCCTAATTCAAAATCCATATTGTCATGGGTCAGCACGACTCCCTTTGGATTTCCAGTCGTTCCAGAGGTATAGATTAATGTTGCAACATCATCAGGTTTGATAGATTCAGTTCGTTCCACGACTATCGATTCCGGAGTCGAATCAGCCTTGGAAAGGAATTCCACCCATGTCATTCCAGTTTCATGATTGATAGCTTCCATTCCTTCCATAGAGACTACAGCCTCAACCTTTCCAAGATTGGGCATGGCTGCCTCAAGGCGGTGATTGCACATTTTTCCTGTATCTCCGCCATCCATGGGGTTAGTTCCTACGAAAACTACCTTTGAGTCGGAGTTTCCTACAACCCACTCTACTTCTTCTGGAGAACAGGTGTGGTAGACGCCAACTGCAGCTCCACCTGCCATGTTTGCTGCAACATACGCAGTGTACCATTCAAATCGATTGTACGAATAGATGCTCAACTTGTCTCCATGTTCAAATCCGAGAGAAATAAGAGATTGAGCGACTTTCAATGAGATGCTGTAGAAATCTTGCCAGGTCATTGTAACCCAGTCACCTGAATCATCTTTCCAGGAGATAGCCGGTTCATTCGCGTATTTAGAAGCATTTTCCATTAGGTGTTGTGGGGTAAACATGGTGCAACCAGCAACACCATGTCAGTATGTTACTTATGGAGATTCTCACGCGTTATTTTTCAAATTTTAAGTGACGGATATTTGGTAGCACAGCCCTAACATTGGCGCGCCAATCTGCTCCTCCATTTCTGTTTGCTAGCGGGGAAGCAGGACTTGGATGCCAGCATGTTGTAACCTCGACACCTGTGGATGAAAGAGCGTTGGACGCGCGCTTCTCAGAATATCTACCAACGCCGATAACTCGCTCTATTTGCAATATTTCTACCACTTCTCGTAGGTGTTCATCACATCTCTCTAGCAATGCCTTGGTGGTTGACCCGGTAATCTTGTCAGGTGTGATATTGGTTGCTCTTTCTCCAGAGAACAACATCAATGGACAATGATTCAGTAAGAAAACCGATTTGAAAATTGACTCAGCATTACCATATTCCTCTGCCAAAAGGCCCCAGAGTCTGGTGCCACTGACTTCTTCCTTAGGCCAATCAAGTCCTGATACTGGCCTCTTTGGGTGAGGTTTCCTAGGCTGATCCACCTCAAGATCCGTGATTTTCAATAGGTCTCGTACAGCACTTGTTGCAGCGAAAGGAATCCCCATCTGGCCCATACCATGCGGTCCTGGGTTCATACCAAGAAGTAGGGTTTTTGCTCCTCCTCCTGATGCTAATTCTAAGTAAGCACGATGTGGTTTCCAAGCATATGCCAAGGGATTGTATACTGCATCAACTGAACCTTCCATGACCAATGAGTCAGCAAATGATTCTACATCGTCACGGAGTGTAGAGGAAGCCCCAATCATTCGTTCGACAATCATTCAATCGCCTACTGCTTTACATCTCCAACAATAGCCCCAGAGACTCTTTGTAACTCATCCGGAGTGATTGGAAAAACCGTTTCTGCCGAGCCGGCAGCACCCCATACCAAATCATATTGGAAGAGGTCTTCATCCATCAGAACCGTGCATGGTTTTAAGTGACCAAAGGGAGGTACTCCACCGGGTGCATATCCAGTTTTATCAGAGATATATTCGGTATCGGTCATGCTGGGTTTGTACCCTAGTATACGTTTCAATTTCTTCTTTCGTTCGACTCTATTTGCCCCGCTGGTGATTACTACAACCGCTCCATCTTCTCCAGCGAATACAATCGACTTAGCTATGTGGGCGACTTCGCAGCCTAATTGATCTGCGGCATCTTGGCTTGTTCGTGTCCCATCTTCGTAACGACGTGCGGCGGGCTTGTAGCCGATTTTTTCACACTCCGCTAACCACAGATCATGCCCATCCATGTCTCTCCCATGTGAGGCCTTTGACTTGATTATTTGCGAGTAGCATTGAACTAGAAAGCCTTCTCTTTGACCCGTACAATTCATCAGCATAAGTCAGTCGAGTGTTGCTATGGAGTGGCCACCGGGGCCGTATGAGTACGCGATGTTCGCGTTGCTGTTGATGACAATCCCGGTTCAACGCTTGCTGACGCGTGATGAGGTGCACATGCGAGTTCCATTGCGTGGGTTACTCAATGAAATTCGAGAAAAGGGATATTGGTGGCATATCTCACTCTATATGTTGATGTTCCTTTACAAGGCAATAATTGATCATCACAATGAGCCGATGAAGGCGAGAGTTGGTGGTTACACACATTGGATTCACTCGATTGAAGGCGACTGGACTCTTTGGGTTCAGGAGACTTTCTACAGCGATTTATTGACTGACTTGTTGAGCGCTCATTATCTCTTCATGTATCTGTTTATGATTTGGTTTTCCCCAATGTACTACATCCTATCTAGAGACGAAGTAATGGCCGATAAGGCTGCTTTGAACTATTTCGTGATATATCTCCTCGCTGTTCCGATGTATTTGTTCTTCAACGTCGAGGTGACGAGTAGTTTCATCCCAGGAATGGAAGCCCCACTTTACCACGATGAATTCACCTTGGCCTTCTTCACCACGCATGACCCAATGGACAATGCAGTTCCAAGTCTACACGTCGGTTTACCAATTTCCTTACTTATCCTAAATCGTCTGCATTGTCGTGAACTCGGAATAGAAATCAAAGATTGGAGACACCGTGAATTCGATATTTTTGTTATGGCCAATGTTGCAATCTACTTCTTCTCAATTCAATATCTCGGAATTCATTGGGTAATTGACATACTTCCGGGAATAATGCTAGCGATAGTATGTGCAATGTTCTGCCATACTATACAACCCATTCTTAGAAAAACCACATTGAAGGATTGGAAAGAATTGCTACCTGACCGAAAACAATCAGTGTTTGCTGCCGTATCCGTTTTACTTTTCAGCGGAGTTCTAATTTTAGGGGCAATAGATGGTCCGGGTGCAGATGAAGATATACCCAATTATCGATTAGTAAATGGTGATGTCAAACTAGACACAATTGAGGTTCACAGCCTTTCACACCCAGTGGGTGTTGAGATTCGAAATGTTGGTGAGAATCCTGTTGATGTAATGATAGTAGATCGAGACCAAGTAGTACCTCATTCTGACAGGGGAATGATTGATTGGGACTCGATAATTTCAGATTCTACAATGGACTCTAACTTCATTCTATCATCACTTGCTGAAGGAGAATTACTGAATACAGAAGTAGAGATTGAATCATTATTCGATTCATATTTGGTCTTACTCAGAGTATCTGAATCATCAGACGGAATTGCTGAAGTCCGTGTTACAATGGAATATGTTGATGATGAATTAATCTGGAGTGCATTACTGGCCAGTTGGCCATCTTTCATAATCTTCGGAATTGTGGTTGAGGGTTATGTTAATCGCTCAAAGCAAGTTGTAAGCGATGATATTGCCAATGTAGATTCCAGATAATATTCCACTACCTATCCACAACCCAATTCTGAAAGGTGGAAAATGACTGTCCTGAACCTTCAGGGTTCGACCAATCCAATACAGGATAACAGGAATGAACCACACGAAGAATAATGCAATTGGAAAGTAAGAGATAGCCATACCAATCCAGACTCCTGCTAACATCTCAATTTTCCTATCTGTCTTAGAATCAGGTAAGGCTAGCAAACCGATTGCAAGAAGTGCGCTGAGCCCAACCGGACCCATTAGAGATGATTCATCGAATAATTCGTGGTTGACTAGATACGGCATTACACCTGATACAAGGCCCATAGCAAATGGAATCAACCACAGACTGGTAGGTCGTCTCCCGTCCCAATACACAATCCAACGCAACTGAAAGTCCCACATCAAGGTGCTGAATCTATGCGGAAGGTTTTCTTTAGATTTCAGGACCTCATCAGTTCATGGCGAAGGGCCAGATAGTCGCGGGATGCCTTGCTCCACACCCTCCACACCTAGTTTATGCGGACAATCCTCCGCAAAATGAGGCGTATTCAGAGGGGGGTTGGGAAACACTTCGGTGGGGTTACCAACGCCTCGCTAGAAAATTGAAGAATATCGATTATGACGCAATTGTAATCTTCACTCCACACTGGCAGACCTACATTGGAACTCATTTCCTAGGTCTGCCGGAATTCAAGTCCAAATCCGTTGATCCTGTATTCCCGAATCTATTCCGCTACAATTACGATTTACAAGTTGACGTCGAACTCTCAGAAGCCATGCGAGATGCTGCCTCGCAGGAAGGTATCATCACCAAGATGATGCGGAATCCAGATTTCAGAGTCGATTATGGCACAATTACCAGTTGTCATTTGCTAAATCCTGAATGGGATAAGCCGATTGTTACAATTTCGAGTAATCGAAATACTCACTATTACTCTCCTGAGGTAATGATTGAGCAAGCTACTGCGCTTGGTCGTGCATGTGCAAAGGCAATCGAGGAAAGTGGCAAGAGGGTAGTGCTGGTAGCAAGCCACTCACTATCTCACCGACACTTTGTCGAAGAAGCACCATTACCTGAAGACATGAGCAAGGAGCATATCTACAATCACAGCCAATATGTTTGGGATATGAAAATCGTCGAAATGATGCGTGAGGGCAAAAGCCGAGAAGTAATCGATATCATGCCAGAATTCACCGAACAAACGATCGCAGAAACAGAAGGTGGCGGCTTAATTTGGATGCTCGGAGCCATGGGATTCCCTGACTTCCCTGCTGAGATTTATGGTTACCAATCTGTAATCGGAACTGGAAATGTAATCGCTTGCTGGGATCCTAATGATGAGACTCGTGAGTACGTTCTTTGAGGTGAGAAAATGAGTGAAATGAATGAACCTGAGATTCTTTTCGGAATCTATTGCCCACCACATCCACAACCACTCCTATCTCCTGAAGCAAGCGAAGGATACAGTAATCTTCGAGCCGCATACGATGAATGTCGAAAGCGAATTGAGGAAAGTGAGGCAGATATTATTCTGGTTTATTCAACTACATGGCCAAGTATCATTGGACACCAGATACAGGCTCTTGAGAAAGCTGTGTGGACTCACGTAGACGATGATTTCCATTACCTTGGAAGTATGCCTTACGATTTCCATATTGATACCGAATTCGCTCATGCAATGAAGGATAATTGCGAGAAGAGAGGTCTTGAAGCTAGAACTGTCGAATACGAGGGCTTCCCGATCGATACAGGCTCAGTTGTTGCTCTTCAATTGCTGAACCCTGACAATCGAATCCCTTCCTGTATTCTTTCCAGTAATATGTATGCTAATCGTTCTGAGACTATTGTTTTGGGCAAGGCAGTGAGAGATACATTAGCTCAACAAGGAAAGAAGGCAGTGGTAGTAGTAGTCTCTAGTCTATCCAATCGTATGTTCACAGAACACATAGACCCGAAAGAGGATAGAATCCATTCTCAGAAAGACGATGATTGGAATCGTAAGATTTTGGAATTCTTCGATGATGGTAGATTAGAGGATTTGAGTCAATTGAGCCGTGATATTCACGGACAAATTAGGGTTCAGAAAGTCGTTGCCTACAAGCCCGCTTGGTGGCTTGCTGCAACTATGGGTCAGCACAATAATTACGATGGGGAAGTATTGGCTTACGAAGCACTGCACGGAAGTGGAGGAGCAGTAATCACACTAACTCCATCTACAGGTTCGGTTGGTGACAAAGAATTCGATGAGGATGATGTTGAATTCTACAGAGGAGATAGAAATGTCCTCGATAAGGGGATGCTGGAATGACTTCTGAGGAGCAAAGTCCAGAAGAAGATGAAGAAACACCTTTCCTTCACAGACTTGAGATGATTAAGGATCTAATCGAGGCCCCTGATGAGGTAATCGAGGCCCTATACGACGGTTATGGAAAATCAATGTTGTATACTGCTGGAGGAGCAGCTGGAGCTGCTGCGGGTGTTGCGGTTGGCGGACCTGTTGGCGGCATAGTTGGTGGTGTAGTCGGAAGGAAAACTGCAGGCAAATTCACTAGTGATGATGGCCCAAAATATTCTGAAAATGCTCCATCAGCCGTAGGTGCCTATCCTCACGCTTACAGAGTTGGAAACTTACTTTTTGTTAGTGGAATAGGACCTCGTCAGGTTGGAACTGATGAAATTCCTGGCGGCCCTATTCGTGACGCTGATGGTAATCCTCTAGATTACGATATACGAGCTCAGACAAGGGCTGTAATCGAGAACATCAAGACTATCCTAGAAGACGCTGGTTCATCACTTGACAAAGTGGTGGATTGTCTGTCTTTCCTTGTTGATATGGATAGAGACTTTGCTGGCTACAACGAAGTATATGCTGAGTATTTCTCAGAAATTCAGTGCGCTCGAACAACAGTGGCAGTAAGGGCCCTACCTACTCCAATCGCAGTTGAATTGAAAGTAATCGCTAAGCTTTAGGATCCAATCAATTGGTAGTCGTCACTGAGTGGTGTAGCACCAGTTTCCATGGAAATAATCTGTCCATCCTTGAAGCGCATGAATGAAAGAACAGCTTCTGAATCTGAATCATTTGCAAAGTGAACAATGGAATGTGCAACGCCAACTTCATCATTCTCGAATAGTATTCTATCATGTTCAGAAGTTGGTCTATTTTCGCCACCGGCAAATCCCAAAATATCGGATTTACTCATGGTTATTCCACCAACATGTGGGTTGAAAACGCAATCCTCATGGAGGATATTTGCTAGTGCTTCTGTATCTCCATCTTCCCAGGCCTTGTTGTATGCTTCAATAATAGACATATGGCGTCCGAGAGATAAATCGTGTATAATCCAATGGGACTAACCGGTCTGAAAAAAGTCCGATTCTGAAATCAGTTCACTCTAGGCTCATCGTACTGTAAAGTCTCATAACAACAATGCCAGCGATAATCAAACCCATTCCAATCATTGCCCCAGCGTCAAGACGTTGTTCGTGAAAGATTACAGCAATCAGTGCAACTCCGACGATACCAACAGCTGACCAAATTGCGTAAGCAATTCCTAGAGGTATTTCGTCTAATGTTAAAGATAAGAAATAAAATGCTGCACAGTAGCCAATAATGACAACTACAGAAGGAATCAAATTAGTAAATTCTTCAGTGGACTTTATTGAGGCTGTTGCAATAACTTCACTGATTATTGCCAAAAGAAGGTAAGCCCACTTGTTCATGTTTACAGGGTGTCGATTTACCCTATAATGTTCTTGATATGCAATCAATTTAGGGCAGTAAATTTCATACAATTTTCATCAATCAGTGGGCTCGATTAAATCAGGATTACAAGATGGTGGCGCAGTTACAGGATTACAAGCAATAGGGCCATTTGGAACCTGTACCCAATATTCGATTCCATCGACTTTCGCAGGATAATCTGTTGAAATTGAATGGGCACCGACTGCAAAGGCGGCATCTCGTCGAGCAGTGTCGTTGTTGTCAGCCTCACCGTCTTCCGCGTTGTCGGCTCTACTTCTGACGATGTAACCCTCTTCGACTAGTCTTGTTATCTCCGATCCCATTCCGATTGGATCTGTTTCTGAATAGAATGCGGCGGTCTCACTTGCCTCATCATTCATCGTAAACATCAGCGAACCATTGAGACCAGGGTGTGCATCGACATACGCCTCTCGAACTTCAGATTCTGCAAGTAGGATGAACAGGGCTTTACCACGCGAGTCATCAAGTAATGGCCAGCCATTTGTGGTTACTGCTTCTCTTAGGCTTGCAGCATCTCCTTTCACATCATCTGGCGTGATTGTCTTATCACGAGGCCACCATTGTTCGATTTCAGTTTCTATTTTTTCTAGCATATCTTGTAATTCAAGCACTACTGTATCGTCAGTACTTGAGCGAACCCATTCTTTGGGTTCGACCCAAATCATCAGAGGGACATGGTTTGGATTTTCATTTGACCATGTAAGTAGAGTATTCAGACAATCTTCGAAGGTGGCACAATTAGTCCTGAAATCGTATTGATTGTGATAGACATACAATTGTCCACGAGGGTCCCACCAAACATCCAATTCGAACTGCCTAACAGCAAAATCTTCTGCTTGAACGTCCAAAGGCTCGTGCGTGTAATCATATGCCCTTATTGTTGGTCCAAATGGCTCGATATGATACGAATTATGAGTTCCTAGAACTTGGATATGATTTATTCTAAGCGGCTCTGGTTCATCGAAAATACTGTCGCCGGAATTAATCGAACCTAAGCAACCCGCAAGGGGAGTCAATAGCATCAGGCAGCAGAGTGCCAAGGCGACAGTCCTCATTCTCAGCCCTCGAGTAGGGCAGTAGTGAATGAAATATTCCGATATTCCCCTTTCAATAAGGCCGTTTCAGCCTATTGATTGGGATATCTAATGATGGTGTCCGCCAGGCCCGTGAGCGTGTCCGTGAGAGATTTCCTCTGCTTCGGCAGCACGAATCTCCACTACCTCTACGCTGAATCGCAGGGTCTTTCCTGCCATCTGATGATTGAAGTCAATAGTCACAGTATCGTCAGAAATTTCGGTGATTGTAAATGGTAGAGGGCCTTGGTCTGTTTGGGCCGCCATTGTAACCCCTACCTCGAGAGGCATATCTTCTGGGAATTGGTCCCGAGGAACTTGCTGAATTGCATTATCTGCTCTCTCCCCGTAGGCACGATCTGGAGTTAGCGTAAATTCTCTCTTTTCACCAACTGCTGCTCCCATCATCTCTTCTTCAAAACCAGGAATCATTTGTTGGTGTCCAACCAAGTATACCAGAGGTGCTTTTCCTTCGCTACTGTCGAAAACTTCGCCATCAGGAAAGGTTCCCGTGTAGTGTACTGATGCTACGGTGTTCTTGTCAATCACGCTTGCCATGATAATCTCGCGTCGTCCGCCCCTTCTAACTCTGTGGGTCTAGAACCACTACTATTTCCAGTCTGAAAACTCGATTACTCATAGGCAATGTTCAACACCATCGGATTTTTCGAAGGAATGTGAAAGTCAAGGGCCCAGATGACCTAGCAGGTATCGTCCTCAAGCCTGATGGAGATATGGACGACGCTCTCGAGCGTAAACTTGGGCTAGGTGCTGTTGTCATCATTTCCCTCTCTGCTATGCTCGGCTCGGGACTGTTTGTTCTACCAGCATTGGCTATGCTGGAGATGGGCGGTGGAACCAATCCCGTTGGAGGGGTTTGGCTTGCATACCTATTAGCCGCAATAATCGTCTTACCAGCTGCGGTTTCAAAATCTGAGTTAGCAACAGCAATGCCAACATCAGGAGGCTCATACGTATATGTCCAGAAGACGTTTGGCCCGATGTTTGGGACTATTTCTGGTCTTGGATTATGGGCAAATTTTATGCTCAAATCAGCATTTGCACTTATTGGATTCAAAGCCTATCTCTGGGTAATCGAAGAAATAGTGGGAATCAAAATCAATATCGAAATTGCTGCATTAGTTCTACTTGCAATAATTGTCGGAATCAACATCCTTGGTGTCAAGCGAATCAAAAAGGTACAGACGCCAATCGTATTGATTTCAGTAAGCTACCTGTTAGCATTGTGTGCTTATGCCTTGGTAACTGTAGATATGAACTGGGATAACGTGTTTTCTAGGGAGGCATTTGGTGCAGATTGGGAAGCAGTAGCTCGAACTTCGGCATTCGTATTCGTCTCTTATGCCGGAGTAACTAAGATCGCCGCGGTTGGTGGCGAAATCAAAGACCCTAGCAAAAATATTCCAAATGGAATACTTCTCTCTTTGCTTGTCAGTACTCTTCTCTATGTTATCGTAGCCTTGGTTATGGCTGCATCACTCGACCCTATATTGTTCATGGATCCTGATAATGCAGGCTATGCAAGAGAAGATCCAGTCTACGTATTTGCAGAAGATATTGGTGGAAAAGAAATCGGAATCATCGCTGCTTTACTTTCAGTATTGACCATGACTTCGATGTCTCTTGCTGGCATAATGGCATCTTCTCGCTTCCCTTATGCAATGGCCACAGACAACCTTCTTCCATCCTTCCTAGAAAAGGTTCACAAAGAGTATCAAACACCTTACTGGGCCATTATTGTGACTGGATTATCTATGGCTGCAGCGATAACATTCCTTCCTGTCAAAGACGTGGCTAAACTTGCTTCTGGCTTCAAAATCATGATTTTCATAGTCATCAACGCCTGTGTAATTGTTCTTCGAACCGCATCTCGGTCACACACATGGTATGCACCCGAATGGAAATCTCCATTCTATCCATTCTTCCAATTATTGGGTATTATCGGAGGTTTTGTCTTACTTTTCTTGATGGGCTCCAAGGCATTGATTGGTGGTACTGCAGCAATTGTTCTCGGCCTAATCATTTGGAAAGGATATGGCGAGAAACATGCTGAAAGGGAGATTACACCTTGGCAAACCTTCGGGTTACAGTATATCGATCCGGAAGAAGTAGAAATTCGCCGAAGGTTGACTGCGTTTTACGCTGCAGACATAGATGGCAACGGTGAATTGAATGTAGAGCAATACCTCTCTGCAATGGATGCTCTAGGATATACTCCAGATGCTGAGCGTGAATTAAGAGCGGTTTTCGATGAAGCAGATACGGATGGAAACGGTATCATCGATATGGAAGAGTTTGTTGCTAGCGTAGCAAAACATGAATCTCCAAATTGATTCTCTAGACTGCGTATTTTGGTATAATCTAGGAATTACACCGTCGGTTCATTGAAGGCTATAACCTCGCTCGGATGTTCCCAAGTGGTGAGTAGATGGCAATCTCAAATCGCGCCAAGAAGGTCACGACACACACCTTGCAAGAGATGAAACAAGCCGGTGAGAAAATCACCATGCTCACATCATACGATTATTCCTTAGCAAGATTAGTCGATGCTGCAGGTATTGATGTAATACTGGTTGGAGACTCTGCTTCCAATGTTATGGCGGGTAACGAGACAACTGTCCCAATTACCCTAGATCACATGATTTACCACGCTCAATGTGTGGTCAATGGCGTAGACCGCGCTTTAGTCGTGGTTGACATGCCATTCGGCAGTTACCAAGGCGACTCCAAGACTGCTCTTGACTCAGCGATTAGAATCATGAAGGAATCTGGCGGTCACGCAGTGAAACTAGAGGGTGGAGAAGAGGTAGCCGAATCAATCGAAAGAATAGTCGGAGCAGGAATCCCTGTGCAAGGTCACCTTGGTTTGACTCCTCAGTCAATTTACAAGTTTGGAACATATACCGTTCGCGCAAAGGAAGAAGCCGAGGCGGCTCAACTTCTCAAGGACGCTAAAGCGATTGAAGCGGCTGGCTGTTTTTCCATAGTATTCGAGAAGATTCCTGCCGATTTAGCCGCGAAGGTCAGTGCAGAATTATCAATTCCAACAATTGGAATTGGAGCGGGTCCAGATTGTGATGGGCAAGTATTGGTTCTTCACGACATGTTAGGAATTACCAAGGATTTCAGTCCAAGATTCCTACGACGTTACGCAGACTTGGGCGACTCTATCGATGGAGCGGTCAAACAATACATTTCGGATGTACAAAGTGGTGAATTCCCCAATGCTGACGAGTCCTATTGAAGTCTCAGAGCATATTCAAGGGAACCTTCAAGGACACCCGACGCTGGATGCTGAGGGACGGCCATGAGCGAGATGTGGGTTGAGCGACACCGACCACAGACGGTCGCAGACATCAAAGGACAGAAAGCGGTTGTCGATCGGCTTGTAGCTTACTCACAGAAACAAACCTTCCCTCACCTACTCTTTGCAGGCCCTCCAGGCACAGGGAAGACAACTGCTGCGCTTGCATTGACCCGAGATGTATTCGGTGAAAGCTATCGAATGAATCTGCTAGAAATGAACGCCAGTGATGAGCGTAAATTAGAGTCAATTCGAACCAAAGTCAAGGGGTTTGCAAAAACCGCACCAGTTCCAGGTACATCATTCAAGGTGATTTTTCTTGATGAAGCAGACGCCTTGACTCCTGACGCTCAAGGAGCACTTCGTCGAATTATGGAGCAACATTCCCAGACGTGCAGATTCATTCTTTCCTGTAATTACTCCTCGAAGATAATCGAGGCGATTCAATCTCGCTGTGCAGTATTCAGATTTCGCCCACTAGCCGAAGACCAAGTCGATGAGATGATTCGGAGTGTCGCAGCCTCTGAGAACATCACTTTGGAAAACGAGGCTGCGGAAGCCATAGTTCACGTTAGTCTAGGCGATTTGAGAAAGGCGATTACCGCACTACAGGTCGCAGCCTCCCTGTCATCAACCGTAACTCGAGATTTGATTTACGAGACCACAGCAACCGCTCCACCGGAGGAGTTGCATGGGTACTTACTCGCTTGCAAGGAAGATGGATTCCAACCTGCCAGACGCAGGCTCAAGGGCTTGTTGGACAAGTATGGATTAGCAGGCACGGACATGGTCAACCAATTGCACAGAGGCTTAGGAGATGTTGCCTTCCTCGATGAAAAACAAAAGTTGGCGGTTACCGAAGCGATGGCTGAGACGGATTTCCGAATGGTAGAGGGCGGTGGAGAAGCACTACAACTCGATGCAATGACTGCAACAATCTGTTCCTTAATCGGCAAATAAAATTCTTTCATGAATCAGTCCATTCTTCATACATTGTGTCCCATTCTTTTTCTCCGTTGAGCCCGCTAAATGTTCCAGAAAAATTGTGGGCTACGACAGGGATTTTGTTTCCTCCGATATTTAATCCTCCACTATGGCAACCTTTGCCAATTGTTTCCATTGGTTGAAATTTATCTATTCCGTATAATTCTTCGAAAATGATTCTTGGTTTTTTCCCATTAAGTTGTATAAATTTTGGTTGAATTAATTCGACAACCTCCTCCACAACCGACCTATATGCTAGAAACATTTCTTCTGAAGAATATGCATCAAGAAGAGAATCTAAATCCATTTCATCGGTTTTTGAAAACCAAGGCACTGCATCCATTGATTGTACGTGTTGTATCCATGGATTTTCTACATCATACCAATGTTTCTGGAACATTTTTCCTGGAAAAGTGTAGTGTTTACCATACTTCAGTCCATTTGTGAAGTACTCTCTCCTTTGACTGAGAAATTCTTCAAACCCCGAATCATCTCCTGAATGAAATCTATTGATAGAAGAAATTGATGACCCGAACTCCCTGTGATTTGGCGGAATAGTCGAATCTTGGAAACGGGGATTGATTCCGATGAAAAGTGTACAATCTCCTCTAACTTTAGCCCATGGGTCGCCAGTAAATGGGATTGGAGGTATATCATCTCGTAAATTTGCAGTTGGCTTATTTTTCTTTGAAAGATTGTTATTCAACCACAGTACATCATCTCGGAAATCTCTAGCCATGAAGCGCCGAGTGGCCTGATACAGTCCATCCCTTGGATTGCTCATCAAACGTTGAGAAGACTGCGAAATGAAATAGATTTAGGCGGTGGCAACTGTTACTACAGCAATCTTGTACGTCTTCTCCCAGACATTCTCATCCCAAGGATCGCCAACTTCACTCAAACGAACTTTAATTTCATAATTTGGAGCAGGAGTAAGAGTTCCTAAATCCCATGCTAAACCAATATCTTCCGAGTGCTTGATGACCACCGGATTCCCTAATTTATCGACACTTATCCATGACTTATTTACAGAGTCGAAAGTGGCCCTTGCTGCGGTTAAATCTGATACAGTGCCATTTGCAAGTTCATCAACCATTACTCCAGCCCTCCAAAAACTGACTTGCACGGTTGCGTTTTCTGCATCCACGTTGTCTCTTACAGCCATTCCTAGTACGACATCAACAGTTCCTTGGTTGAGTGCAATTGTGTAGGTTCCATCTACCCAAGCAACATACTCTACAGACTCTGTATTCTCGATATCGATTCCATTTGCAAGCGTTGGCGGGGCAATATCAGCAAGGGGCGGATTAACCAATAGGAATGAGATTGCTAACCAAGAGAAAATGTAGAGAAAACTCGCTCTAAACCAATTCCCATTATCATATCGATTTGACCAATGATTTGGAATCAAAAGTTTGTGCATTGCTGGGATGATGATGACTAGAGATACAGGAAGTACCCAAAGAATTGCTTCTGGTTTAGAAAGCGTTGGCATAATTACGTATCTCATGAAGACACCCATTGCCAACCCGACTACAATTACTAGCCACATGGAAAAAGCATCAGCCTTTTCTTTCTCAAATGCCTCTCTTGGTTCGAAAGGCTCTATTTTTCGACTCTTGGTATCTTCTTTTTTCGATTCGTTGCCCTTGGGGCGTTTCTTACCCGAATATGCGCTTGCACGCAGGGCGGAATCGACGTCGACCACGAATGTCGGAAGCCTCGCTATTCATCAAGGGTATGGGCGGCACAGGTTGATTCTGAAAACTCGAAAAAAGCAATAACGATATGCAAAGCATCACATGACGCTGCATGGAAAACCGGTCGCGATTGGTTACACCTGTATTGGTTGTCGGCTGTATCATCGTACTTGTCGGCTTTGCAATTCGTGCATCCTTCGGGGTTTTCCAAATTCCAATTCAAGAGGAATTTGATTGGCCTCGAGCCGAGTTTAGTCTAGCAATTGCAATACAAAACTTGGCTTGGGGATTCGGCGCTCCATTCTTTGGTGCATTCGCCGAAAAAATAGGTGACAGAAAGGCTATCATTCTTGGTGCAATACTCTATGCTATTGGTCTAGTGTTGACTAGTGGAGGAACTTCACCGTTAGCCATTCAATTCTACGGAATTCTAGTTGGATTCGGTATCGCAGGTACAGGATTCGGTGTAATTCTAGCCGTGGTTGGTAGAGCCAGCGCTCCTGAGCATCGCTCGATGAGTCTAGCAATTGCCACTGCAGCGGGCTCAGCAGGTCAGATAGTAGGTCCGATGGTTGCTGTAGTCCTGCTAGAAAGCATGGCTTGGCAGTCCGTATTCATGATATTCGCCGTATCAATTCTAGCAGTTCTACTGCTTCTTCCCTTGATGCGTGCGCCCGAGCGTGCGGCCAAGGAAGAAATCGAGGAGACGCTTGGGGAAATTCTCAGAATCGCCTTCAAGGATCCTTCCTACATGATGATCTTCGTCGGATTCTTCTCCTGTGGTTATCAGTTGGCATTCATCACCGCACACTTCCCTGCATTAGTCACTGAGATGACCTTCGCTGAGTCAATCGAGACTAGCGGATGGTGCGGCGATCTCGGAATCGATTCAACCGCCGCAC
>VMBT01000854.1_pt1 | contig 17057 bp, 14 predicted proteins | sample 4404301 | NCBI WGS metagenome assembly VMBT01 (sample SAMN12238535, study PRJNA552566) | marine metagenome | isolation source: Coastal seawater | place: USA: coastal Georgia, Sapelo Island | collected 2008-08/2009-08
CCAGATGGCACGTGGGGTGTTCAAGTTACAAACAGCTACACACAAATTAATCATGAAACCCGTACCCCTATCTTATACGATTCTGATGATACCACACATTATGTAGATCCCGCTAGTACAACCTTCTTAGAAAATGGTATTGTGAGCGCATGGTGGCGTATAAATGATGGAGATGGTTTACGAATAGGTAATGGTTCTGACTTTAGAATATATCACTCTAGCAACACCACCTATTTTAGAAATTATAACCATGGTAACGGAAACATGTTTTGGCAAGGTGAAAACCCCGACGGTGCTAACCAGGGAATATTTTACATGTACACTGACACTACCCGAACTTATTCTGTATTACGTGAAAATAATGCAGAAAGGTTTAGAACAACATCTGCGGGAGTTACAGTAACAGGCCAATTAGACGCTACAGGCGATGTAGTAGCATACTCTTCAGATAAAAGATTAAAGGAAAATATTAAAAATATTGAAAGTCCTTTAGACAAAATTAGTAAATTAAATGGTGTTACCTTTGATTGGAAAAATCAAGTAATTGATCTAGGATTTAATCCAAGAAATAAAAAAGAAGATGTTGGAGTTATAGCACAAGAAGTAGAAGAGATATTCCCACAGATTATAGCCCCCGCTCCATTTGATATAGAATATGACACTGACACTGGAGAAGTAAAAAGCAAATCTGGGGAAAATTATAAAACAGTACAATACGAAAAATTAGTACCTTTGTTAATTGAAGCCGTAAAAGAGCTATCTGAAAAGGTTAAAATCTTGGAAAATAAGTAATAATATAAATATGTTTAATTAAATACAACAACTATGAGTAAATTAAGTACAAAAGAGTTGAAGAAACTCAAAGATCAATTAACTGAAATTTCAAAATTAAAAGCAGCCCTAGGTGAGCTGGAAATCGGTTATCAAGTACAAAAGCAAAGTTTGTTAGCGCAAGCTACAGCAGCGCAAACTAAATTTAATGATCTTGGTAAAGACATTGAAGAAGAATATGGTAAATGTACTATTGACAACAACACAGGAGAATTAACGCCTGTTGAAGAAGATGTAGATGTAAAACAATTAAAACAAGAATAAGATGAATATTACTTACGAATGGTCGATAACGGCTTTAAAAAAAGCACCTTCGCTAGACGGGTTGTCAGATGTTATCACACACATTAGATTTGATTACACAGGAACAGATGCAGACTCTGGGGAAAGCCACACTTTTGCAGGGGCTTGCCCAGTTGGCGCGCCAGATGCAGAAAGTTTTACTGCGCTTGAAAGTTTAACTGAAGCAGATGTTATTGCTTGGGCGCAAGCTAATCACCCAACAGATCATATGAATGAGGTGATTGAAAAAGCTATTTCTGATAAAGTAACACCTAAAAATGTAGATGCTGAGATGCCTTGGGCGCCTGCTCCAGAAACTCCAGCTGAACCAACTGAATAATTATGGCATTACAGTCAAGCGGACAAATATCTATAAGCGATATACAAACAGAGCTTAGTAATACAAGCGGTTCTTTAAGAACTTTGTCCGCTGCTGCTGGTAAATCATCTCCAGACGCTATGTCTGAATTTTACGGGTATAGTAGTTTTTCTACCGTACCTGTAACATCTAATTTAGTTTATGCCATACAAGCTGACGATCCCGCGAGTTATTCTGGCACTGGAACAACTATAAATGACACGTCAGGGGTAGGGCAAGCCGCATATTTAGGCGGTGGCGCAACATGGGTTTCTACAGGCGGGAAATACTGGTCTATGGATGGCGTAAACGATTATATTCAAGCTGATCCTAATACTCTTCCAATTGCCACTACTTATATTACCGTTGCAAAATCCCCAACAACAAACTGGAATAATTTTGCTGGGCTAGGGGCAAGCAGAAGGGGAAATGGATTTATAATGCATAATGATAATAATAATACCACGTGGCGAGCATATTATTATGGCCGCTACAGTAGTCAACTTAATGTAATAGGCTCCGGCTTGTCTTCAACGCCCACCGATTGGTCAATGTACACTATAGTTACACACGCCCCCTCATCACCATATCACTTAGCTTATTATAATTCAACACAAGTTGCTACTAGTACTGCTGGTTATCAAAGAAGCACAACGCCATACGTTGGGCCAGTTATATATTTAGGTAAAGACGATTATGGGACTAGATATAATAATATATATATTCACGCATTTTTAATGTATAATAGAGCATTATCTTCTTCTGAAATAACTAGTTTATGGAATTATTTTGATGCAAAATTACCGTAATGGAAAAAAAATATTTAATTATACCAGTTTCTGAAATACCAAATATAAATTTTGATGAAATAGACGCTAATACGGCAGAAGAAATTAGGCTTTCTTTAGATGAGCAGTGGACTGTAATAAGGTATAACGCTGGCCAAAGGCCAAGCGTTTATTCTCCTAATTATAACGAATATACACATTCTGAAATATTACCAATAATGCTTGGAGATGAATGGACACCACCATTTGTTTTACCAGAAGATGAAATTATAGAAGAGGAATAGTATATAAATAAAATAAAAATGAATTTAATACGAAAAATATCAATTGGTCGTGATTATAAAAACGACGCAATGCATTATAGCGTTGGCCAAGAAGTATTTGGTGGCCATACAATACACGAAATTATAGAAGAAGAAAGCGAATATAAAATATATATAAAGAAAGACGACGAAATCTTGCCCTGGAAACATTTTAATAAAAACATGGCAATCGCAGTTGAATATAATTTACAATATTAATGAAACACCTCTATGCTTATATTGTAGAACCTATAAATGGTAGATACAATAATAAAATAGATGTTGAAGATTCGGAGCTTATTCTAAATACCTCGATTGAAGACCATAAATTTGTAAACAGAGAAGGTATTGTTAAACAACTACCTATAAACATTGAACAAGACTTTTTGCAAATTGGTGATAAAGTAATAATACATCATAATGTATTTAGAAGATACTATGACATTCGGGGTAAAGAAAAAAATAGTAAAAGTTATTTTATGGAAGATAAGTACTTTTGCTATTTAGACCAAATATTTTTATATAATAGAAACGGAGAGTGGCTAGCGCCACCTGGATTTTGCTTTGTAAAGCCAATACATAGCTATAAACAATTATTTGAAGACAAAAATGAGCCGCTTACAGGCGTTTTAAGGTACTTAGGGCACGATTTAAGAAGCTTTGGGTTAGAAGATAATGATTTAATAGGTTTTACACCAAACAGCGAATATGAGTTTATTATAAACAACGAATTATTATATAGAGTACCACTAAATTCAATATCAATTAAATATGAACGCAAAGGAACTGAAGTCGAATATAATCCAAGCTGGGTACAAAGCAGTACATGAGCTAATTAGGGTAGCTGAAGAAGAGATTATAGTAGACAATCCAGATGATGAGCTTGCTGCAGACCGTTTAAAGAATGCTGCTGCTACTAAAAAGCTTGCAATTTTTGATGCATTTGAAATACTAACGCGTATTGAAGCAGAAAAAAACTTAATGGAAGATAAGCCTGTAGATAAAAAAGAGGCTTTTAGTGGTTTTGCAGAAAGAAGATCTAAATAATGTACGAACAGTATTTAATAAAAACTGTTACCCCTGTAAAAGCAAATAAAATCAAAAGATTAAATCGGCTTAAGAAATGGGAGTATGGGTACGATAAAGAACACGATATTGTTGTTATTAGTAAAGACGGAACTATAGGCGAAATTGTTGAAGTACAGAACTTGTGTATAGCATTGCCAGCGGCTCCAAAAGATATTGATAATAAAAACAATAGATGGGAAGCTGAAGAATATCCAAAAGAATTAAATTCAGTTAAAACCATATTTGATTGGGAATCGTATCCAGAAAGTTTTAAAAATAAATGGTATGCATATATTGATAGAGAATTTACCCGACGCGAGCAAGGTTATTGGTTCAATAACAAAGGTGTTGCTACTTATATCACTGGTTCTCATTATATGTACTTGCAACACACCAAGATTGATGTTGGGAAACCAGATTATAGGGAAGCAAACAGAATCTTCTTTTTATTCTGGGAAGCATGTAAGGCTGATAAGAGGTGCTACGGGATGTGCTATCTTAAAAATAGACGGTCAGGTTTTAGCTTCATGTCATCATCTGAATGTGTGCACCAGGCAACAATTACAAGCGATGCTAGATTTGGGATACTCTCCAAGTCTGGGGCAGATGCTAAGAAGATGTTTACGGACAAGGTCGTACCAATATCCGTCAACTACCCATTCTTTTTCAAACCGATACAGGACGGAATGGACCGCCCCAAATCGGAGCTTGCGTACCGCGTCCCCGCCTCGAAGCTTACCAGAAAGTCCATCACGTCAACCAGTGAAATCCAACAATTAGAAGGACTAGATACAACAATAGACTGGAAGAACACAGGCGATAACAGCTATGATGGTGAAAAGCTTAGGCTATTAATACATGACGAATCTGGTAAATGGGAAAGACCGGATAACATATTAAATAACTGGAGAGTTACAAAAACAACATTAAGACTTGGTAGTCGGATCATTGGTAAATGTATGATGGGATCAACATCCAATGCGCTGGACAAAGGAGGCGATAATTTCAAAAAGCTATACTATGATTCAGACGTTACCCGACGAAATAAAAATGGACAGACTAGCTCGGGACTATATAGTTTGTTCATACCTATGGAATGGAACTACGAGGGATACATCGATTCTTACGGATACCCTGTCTTCGATACTCCAGAAGAACCCGTCATTGGAAATGATGGTGACTATATCGACATCGGAGTAATAGACTTTTGGGAAAATGAAGTTGAAGGTTTAAAACACGATAGTGACGGTTTAAACGAATATTATAGACAATTCCCTAGAACAGAGGAACATGCGTTTAGAGATGAAGCTAAGAACAGCATATTTAATTTAGCTAAAATATATGAACAAATTGATTTTAATGAAGATGCTATCCGATCTGGCCTTGTTACTAAAGGTTCGTTTTCGTGGGAGAATGGAATAAAAGATACAAAAGTAATATTTACTCCTAACAATAACGGTAGGTTTTTGGTTTCATGGGTACCGCCTAAGAACTTGCAAAATAACGTAATAGTAAAGCAAGGGGTTAAGCATCCGGGTAATGAACACATTGGCGCTTTTGGATGTGACTCATATGATATATCCGGAACAACGGATGGTGCAGGCTCTAAAGGTGCGCTTCATGGTTTAACAAAGTTTAGTATGGAAGATGCGCCGCCTAATACATTTTTTTTAGAATATATAGCTAGGCCTCAAACTGCTGAAATGTTTTTTGAAGATGTGCTTATGGCATTACACTTTTATGGTATGCCAATATTAGCAGAAAATAATAAACCAAGATTATTATATTATTTAAAACGAAGAGGTTACAGGGCCTTTTCAATGAACCGCCCCGATAAGCTTTGGAATAAATTATCAGTTGCTGAAAAAGAAATAGGTGGAATACCTAACACTTCTGAAGATATAAAGCAAGCTCACGCATCTGCAATTGAAACATATATATCTAAATATGTTGGATATAATGAAACAGGTGCGGGGAATATATATTTTAATAAAACCCTTAATGATTGGGCGAAGTTTGATATAAATAAAAGAACCAAGTTTGATGCCGCAATAAGTTCAGGTTTAGCAATAATGGCATGCAACAGACATTTATACCACCCGCGACCCCAACATGAAAAACAATCACTTAATATAAGTATAAAAAGATTTAATAATAAAGGAATGCATTCGCAAATAATTAAATAGCATGGCTGAAACAATATTAAAAAGTTCATTTCCTAGTCAAATAGCGAGCGATGCTGAAAAAGCAAGTTCAGAATACGGATTGCAAGTTGCCCGTGCTATTGAGCATGAATGGTTTAAAAGAGACTCTGGTTCAACGCGATTCTATTCAAATAGAGATGAATTTCACAGACTTAGATTATACGCTAGAGGCGAGCAATCTGTAAAAAAATATAAAGATGAATTATCTATTAATGGTGATTTGTCTTATCTTAATTTAGACTGGAAGCCAGTTCCTATTATTCCAAAGTTTGTTGACATAGTTGTTAATGGTATGTCAGATAGGCTTTATGATGTAAAAGCGTTTTCGCAAGACCCAGCATCTGTTGAAAAAAGAACAAAGTATGTTGAGTCGATTCTTAGCGATATGCAAACCAGAGAAATTTCAGATCAGATACAGCAGGAATTAGGCATTAATGTATATAATAATGATCCTAATACATTACCTGAATCTGAAGAAGAATTAGCATTGCACATGCAGCTTGAATACAAGCAGGCTATTGAAATAGCTGAAGAACAAGCTATTGCCTCTGTATTGAATAAAAACAATTATGATTTAACACAAAGACGTGTTAATTATGATTTAGTTACAATTGGTATTGGTGCTGTTAAAAATGAATTTAATAAATCAGAAGGCATTAAAGTTAAGTATGTTGATCCTGCTGATATTGTTTATTCATATACGTATTCACCTTACTTCGACGACGTATATTATATAGGTGAAGTTAAAAGTGTAACAATCAATGAGTTAAAGCAGCAATTTCCTGAGCTAACTAATGAAGATTTAAAAGAGCTTACAAAACAAGGCGTTCAAACACCTGCATCACACAATAGATATATTAATGAAGATGCCGTATTAGACGCAAATACAATACAAGTATTATACTTTAATTATAAAACATATAATAATCAAGTATTTAAAGTAAAGAAAACAGCTACGGGCGGTGATAAAGCAATTGAAAAGAACGATCAATTTAATCCGCCGGCTGACGAAAGATCAAGGTTTTCAAAAGAATCAAGATCTATAGAGGTTGTATATGATGGGGCTTTTGTTTTGGGTACACAAAAAATGCTTAGCTGGGGGTTAGCTAAAAATATGGTGCGCCCTAAAAGTGATACCACCAAAGCAATGCTTAACTATAGCGTAGTAGCACCTAGAATGTATAAAGGAAGAATTGAGTCATTAGTAAGCCGTATAACTGGTTTTGCTGATATGATTCAATTAACACATTTAAAGCTGCAACAAGTTATGTCAAGAATGATTCCAGACGGAGTTTATCTTGATGCGGATGGCTTGGCTGAAATTGATTTAGGTAACGGAACAAATTATAATCCACAGGAAGCATTAAATATGTTCTTCCAAACTGGTTCTGTTATTGGTAGATCAATGACTCAGGATGGCGACTTTAATAGCGGTAAAGTGCCAATTCAAGAATTAACATCAAACGGTGGTAATAATAAAATAAGTTCTCTTATTAATACTTATAATTATTATTTGCAAATGATCCGTGATGTTACAGGATTGAATGAAGCAAGAGATGGTAGTATGCCTGATAAAAACGCTTTGGTTGGGGTCCAAAAGCTTGCTGCCGCAAATTCAAACACTGCGACCAGACATATATTACAATCAAGCTTGTATCTAACAGCTAAGCTTGCTGAAGCAATTAGTTTACGCATTTCTGATGTATTAGAGTTTTCTCCAACAAGAGACGCGTTTATTTCAAGCATTGGTAGATTTAATGTTGCCACATTAGATGATATAAAAGAAATGCATTTGCATGACTTTGGTATATTTATTGAGCTATCGCCTGATGAAGAGGAAAAACAAATGCTAGAAAATAATATTCAACAAGCACTATCAAGAGATCAAATCTATCTTGAAGATGCTATTGATATTAGAGAAATAAAAAATATCAAACTTGCTAATCAATTACTAAAAGTAAGAAGACGCAAAAAATTAGAGCAAGATCAAGCGACTGCAGAAAGAAATATGCAGATGCAATCACAAACTAATGTACAAGCATCACAAGCCGCCGCTCAAGCTGATGTTCAAAAGAATGAAGCAATCACTAATCAGAAAGCACAATTAATTAAAATTGAGTCTGAATTAGAAATGGCTAAAATGCAACAAGAAAAAGAACTTAAGAAAGAACTTATGAAATATGAGTTTGATCTTAATATGGCATTGAAAGATAAAGAAAGTCAGATGTTAACTGACAAAGAAAGATATAAAGAAGATCGTAAAGACGAAAGAACAAGAATTCAAGCTAGCCAACAGTCTAAGCTAATTGAGCAAAGAAAGGATAGAAAAGGCGAGCAAGAATTTGAATCTGCTGGAAATGATACAATGGGCAGCGGATTTAATTTAGAAATGTTTGAACCAAGATAACATTTATTTTTTATTAATTTTATAATATTTTATTATGGCTGAAGAAACAATTCAAGCTGAAGAAACCGCACAAGAAGCGGTTGAAAAGCAAGCACAAGAACAACAAGCGGAAGAACCCGCGGTTGTTGAAACACCGGGTGATGATACTAATATCACTACGGCCGAAGACGGAACGATTAAAATCGATTTAAGAAAACAACCAAACACAGAAACAACAGATGCCGTTCAAGAGCAAGAAACAACAAGCGTGGATGTGGGCGAACGAACCGGAGATAGCGCGGAGGTGGACCAAGAAGTACGGTCCGATAACAATGAAGGTACGGAAGAAGCTCCAATCGTCGAGCTCGTACAAGATGAAGAAACGGTAGAAGAAGAAGCGACATTAGCGGATAAAATAAAAGATATTCCTAATAAGCTTAAAGAAGAATCAGAAGATGTAAATAATAATCAAGAAGCGCCTGAATTGCCTGAAAATATCAATAAGTTAATTGATTTTATGAAGGAAACTGGCGGATCACTTGAAGATTATGTAAATCTTAATAAAGATTATGATGGCATGGAAGATATGGCTATTCTCCGTGAACATTATCGTCAAACAAAACCTCATCTTTCAGAAGATGAAATTAGTTTTTTAATTGAAGATTCTTTTTCTTATGACGAAGACGTTGATGAAGAAAGAGACATCCGAAGAAAAAAGCTAGCATTAAAAGAATCAATTGCTGAAGCTAAATCAAATCTCACAAGCTTAAAGGGAAAATATTACGATGAACTTAAGTTAAGTTCAAAGTTAACCCCAGAGCAGCGAGAGGCGGTTCAGTTTTACAATGATTATAAACAAGAGCAAGAATCAACACAAAAAGTTGCTCAACAACAAAGATCAATATTTGAACAAAAAACAAATGAATTGTTTTCCGACTCATTCAAAGGTTTTGAATACAAAGTTGGTAATAACAAATATAGATTTAACGTTAAAGATTTAAATGCTGTAAAAAACAATCAGTCTGACATTAATTCATTAGTTAGCAAGTTTGTTAACGACAATAATGAAATGACTGATGCTGCTGGTTATCACAAAGCATTATTTACAGCAATGAATGCAGATTCTATAGCTAATCATTTTTATGAGCAAGGAAAAGCAGATGCTATTAAAGAGCAAATGTCCAAATCTAAAAACATAGATATGGATCCTAGAGGAACTCATGAAGCGGTTACAACAGATTCTGGATTTAAAATTAGAGCAATTAGTGGAGATGACAGTTCTAAACTTAGAATTAAAATTAGAAAATAACTTAAAATCACACTAAAATGGGATTATTTGCAACAGGTGGATCGTTTCCTGCGGGATTAACGCCTTCACCTACTAAAACACTTTTTGCGGGTAACTACCTTACTTTTGACTCTGGTTCAGGAGGTGGTACCTTTGCACAACAATTTTTACCTGACGTATACGAAAAGGAAGTTGAGCGCTACGGAAATCGCTCTGTAGCTTCTTTCTTGCGTATGGTTGGGGCTGAAATTCCTTCTGCTTCAGATCAAGTAATTTGGTCAGAGCAAGGACGTTTGCACATCGCTTATGATGATGCTACTGCAGTTGTTGCCACTAGCGTTATTACTAAAAACGGTCATGCCGTACGCGTTGGTCAAACTGTAGCAATTTCTCAAAGTCTTACTACTGTTAAGGCTATTGTTACTGCTGTTACTACAAATACTTTTACCGCTGTACCTTATACAGGAGGTGATCACCTAACTGATGCGGGGCTTTCAGATGGTACTGTAAGCGTATTTGTTTACGGTTCTGAATTTGCTAAAGGTTCAGCCGGTATGGCAGGATCTGTAGATGCTGGATTCCAACAGTTTAGCAACTCGCCTATTATCATTAAAGATAAATATAATATTTCTGGTTCTGACGCTGCTCAGATTGGATGGGTTGAAGTTACTACTGAAAACGGAGCTTCTGGCTATCTATGGTATTTAAAATCAGAGCATGAAACTCGTTTACGCTTTGAAGATTATCTTGAAATGGCAATGGTTGAAGGAGAGCTTGCCGAAGCAGGCGCTGGAGCTGATGACGCTGGATACAAAGGAACTGAAGGTCTTTTTGCTGCTATTGAAAGCCGTGGAAATATCTATCAAAACTTTAACTCTGGCGAAGCTACTTTATCTAATGCTGGTGCAGATCGTACTGCTCTTGGAGATTTTGACGAAATTCTTAAAAATCTTGACAAGCAAGGCGCTATTGAAGAAAACATGCTTTTCTTAAATCGTGCTACTGCTCTTGCATTTGATGATATGTTAGGCGCTGTAAATGCTCACTATAATGGTGGTACTTCTTATGGAGTATTCAACAATAGCGAGGATATGGCTCTTAACTTAGGATTCAGCGGTTTCCGTCGTGGTTCTTATGACTTCTACAAAACTGACTGGAAATATTTGAATGACGCTGCTACTCGTGGTCTTACCGAAGATATTGATGGTGTACTTGTACCTGCTGGTACCTCAACTGTATACGATCAGCAACTAGGTAAAAACATTAAGCGTCCTTTCTTGCACGTACGTTATCGCGCTTCTGAAGCTGATGATCGTAAAATGAAATCTTGGATCACTGGATCTGTAGGTGGAGTTTATACTTCTGACGTTGATGAAATGAACGTACACTTCTTGTCGGAAAGATGTTTATGTGTACAAGGAGCTAACAACTTTGTATTATTCAAGTCTGTTACTCAAACTGCATAATTACTAATGTAAGATATGGGGCGCTTTAGGGCGTCCCTACTCTTACTTTTTATCAATTATATTATATTATATTATGGCTACTAAAACAAAGCAATCTACGGCTTTAGAAAGCACGTGGGAAATTAAAGATAGAACATATGTTCTTAAGGGGAAAAGAAACCCTATTACATTTACATTAGCATCAAAGCATCATGGTCGAAACCCCCTTATGTGGTTTGATGAAGAAAAAGGTGTAAATAGAGAATTACGATATGCATCAAATCAAAACTCTCCTTTCCGCGATGAGCAAGAAGGGTTTTCAACATTAAAGCATATTGTGTTTAGAAATGGAGTATTATTTGTTCCAAAAGCTGAACAAGCATTACAAAAATTATTATCATTATATCATCCTCAGCGTAATCAAACTTATTACGAATTAGATAATGTTGCAGAGGCTAAAGATGAATTATATGATATTGAACTTGAAATTACAGCATTGAATTTAGCAAAAGATTTAGACATTGATCATGCAGAAGCTGTATTAAGAGTTGAACAGGGCTCTGCTGTGTCTAAAATGACAACAGCTGAAATTAAAAGAGACCTATTATTATTTGCAAAACGAAGTCCAGAAACATTTATTGCATTAGTTGAAGATGACAATGTTCAATTACGCAATTTTGGTATTAAAGCAGTGGAGGCTAAAATTGTTACACTGTCAGGAGATCAACGATCATTCCATTGGGCTAGCAATAATAAAAAGCTAATGTCAGTACCTTTTGACGAAAATCCATATTCAGCGCTAGCTGCATATTTTAAAACAGACGAAGGAACTGAGGTTTATAAATCAATTGAGAAAAAACTAAAATAAACCACTGAATAGTGATAGGGTCACTTCGGTGGCCCTTATTACTATAATAAATAAACACATGATAAGTATAGATACGGTTTACCAAAGAGTATTAGCTATCCTTAACAAAGAGCAAAGGGGTTATATCACGCCGCAAGAATTTAATTTGAAAGCAAATCAAGCTCAATTAGAAATATTTGAGCAATATTTTTATGATCTGCAACAATTTAAAAGAATGCGTGATAATAATACTGAGTACTCTGATATGGTAAAGCTTATTGATGAAAAAATTAGTAAGTTTAAAAAATCAGGGGCATTAACGCATAATGTTGATCATTTTGTATTACCATCTAGCTTACATAAACTAGGTACCGTAATATATAATAATGTTGAAGTTGAAAGAGTCGACGCAAAAGAAATTTTATATTTAAATTTATCGCCGCTTTCCAAACCAACAGCAACCCGACCAGTATATATACAAAGCATAGATAATGCCAATGAAGATTTATCTATAAAAATATATCCTGAAAATATAAATACAAGCGTGTCATGTACTTATATAAGAAAGCCAGCTATTGCTAATTGGGCATATGTGAGTGTTGATGGCGCGGCTTTATATAATGCTAATGATTCTGTGGATTTTGAAATACATGAATCTGAAGAAGCAAACCTAGTTATTAAAATATTATCTTATTCTGGTATCATTGTTAGAGAATACGATGTAACCAATGCCGCTGAAGCAAAAGAAACTAAAATATTAACTCAAGAAAAATCATAATAAATGGCATTACTTAATCAAACGCCACAAGAATATTATGAAGGTTCAAACCATGGTAGTTACCAATATATAAGTTTGACCGACGTAATAAATAACTTTATGGTTGCTTATATAGGTGATGATAAAATTATTAACACGGCAAAAAGATCCGAGGTTGCATTCCATGCACAACGAGCATTGCAAGAATTGAGTTACGATACTTTAAAATCTATTAAAGATATAGAGCTTGATGTTCCACCATCATTAACTATTAAGCTACCGCATGATTATGTTAATTATGTAAAAGTTACTTTTGTTGGCGATGATGGATTGGAAAGATTAGTTATGCCAAGAAGAATATCATCTGCGCCAAGAGCTGGTCTCCAAGATGACAACTACAACTTATTGTTTGATCAAGATGGCGAAATCTTATACGCTAATAAATCAAATACAGAAACAAATTTCCACAACAGCAGTAACGAAGACAATTCTACATTAGATAATGTAATTGATTTTTTAGAAGAAGGATATGGCTATAATGTTGATTATGGAAAACGCTTTGGACTATTGCCAGAGCTAGCAACAAAGCACGGTACATTTTATATTAATGAAGATAAAGGATTAATATCTTTTAGCGGTGACTTTGAGCAAAGAACAATAGTTTTAAAATACATATCAGATGGTTTAGCCACTGAAGAAGACATGAAAGTGCATAAGTTTGCTGAACAAGCAATTTATGCGCATATTTCTTATGGTATAATATCAAACAAACAAGATGCACCAGAATATAGAGTGCAACGACTTAGAAAAGAAAGAGCCGCCGCTACCCGCAAAGCTAAATTAAGATTGAATAATCTTAAAATTAGCGAACTTGAACAAGTAATGCGAGGTAAAGGTAAACAAATTAAACACTAAGTTCCATGGCGGAAATTAAATCATTATTTTCTGCGGGTCGAATGAATAAAGACCTAGACGAAAGAGCTGTGCCTAACGGCGAGTATAGAGATGCTTTAAATATTCAAGTTAATACATCTACTACTGGCGACACTGGAGCAGTTCAAAACATGCTGGGCAACAAAATTATTTCATTAATTGACGGTGGAAATCCCAAGGCAATTGGCTTTGTAAAAGATGATGAAAACAATAAACTATATTGGTTTATAGCAAGCGATAGTAAAAACATTATTGCTGAATTTGATGAAGAAAACAATTTAATATCGCCTATCATTGTTGATTTATACGATGTACTTAAGTTTTCTAAAGATAGAAATATACTTGGCATCAATATAATTGATGGTATATTATTTTGGACTGATAATTATTCAGAGCCAAGAAAAATTAAAATAGAAAAATTTAGAGCAGGGTGCGATGGCTATGATACTCATACTCAAGTACATGGCCGTAATTTTTCTGAAGAGGATACTACTCTTATTAAAAGATCCCCTCTATCTGCACCAGAAATGTTGCTTTATGATACTATAGGCGGAGACGCTGTTGAGTCCGCTGCTATATTTAATTTTTCAAAAAATAACGGCCAAGACCCCGTTGAGGTTGGCGATACCTTTAATATTGCTATTTTAAATATAGCAAGGGATTGGAAAGTTGGCGATATTTTAATATTTACATCTGAAGGCTCTGTAGCTGAATATAGTGATGAAGAAGAAATTGAAATTAAAGCTATAATTACAAGTTATTCTAATGGCAGTAATGTTTCTATAGAAATTACATCGGCAACAGATAGCTTTGTAAATACATCAATAAATTATAATATTTTAAAAGAGCAGCCAAAGGCATTATTTGAATTAAAGTTTCCAAGATTTGCATATAGATGGAAATATGAAGACGGCGAATATTCAACATTTTCACCTTTTTCTGAAATTGCTTTTATACCAAGAGATATAAAATTTAATGCAAAAGAAGGATATAATGAGGGAATGGTAAACAACGTTAGAAAGATTGAATTATATTCTTTTGACCAAGCCCCTGAAGATGTTACAGAAATAGACATATTATATAAGGAATCGTCTAATAATAATGTATATACGGTTGAAACATTAAAAACAAACCAACTTGAATCATATAATGTAACATCAAGTATTATATATAAAGTTGTTGAAAATAATCAATTACTTAGACAATGGGATAATGTACCTATTAAAGCAAAAACTCAAGAATTAATTTCAAATAGATTAGTTTTTGGTAATTATACTCAAAATTACGATATAATTAATGAACCGTCTGTAAGCACAAGGGTGCTGGAGGGAAATGGATACAATAGGTCAATAAAATCAGATAGAAAGTATCAAGTTGGAGTTGTTTTTGAAGATAAATATGGTCGGCAGTCGCCCGTTATAGCAAATCAATCAGGTGTATTTAATCTTTCAAGAAAAGCCGCGGCAAAAAACAGTGTTCTTGCTGTTAAAGGCGAAGGAGCAGCGCCGGAATGGGCCACTAATTATAGGTATTATATAAAAGAAACATCTGCTGAATATTATAATGTTATTCTTGATAAATATTATTTAAATAAAGATGAACCAAGTTCAGCGTGGCTATCTATACCTTCTTCTGAAAGAAATAAAATTACAGAAGATACGTATTTAATTATTAAAAAGCAGCATGGCGCAGAAATACCTGTTGATGATGAAACGGCTAAATATAAAATATTAGATATTGATAATGAAGCACCTAATTTTTTAACAGATAAGTTTTCTAGTAAAGGACAATTAAAAGCCACTGCAATTGCAACTTCTTTACAAACTAATGCTAGTAATATAGAAGCAACAATTGAGCCAAACGATACATTAACAGAAACTATTGCACCGGGCCAAAAAATTAGATTTGTTTCAGAAGGTAATAAAAGTGATATATATACAGTTAGCAATGTTGTATTAACTAATAATACATTAGAATTAATAACCAATGAGGTTTTTTCTGATAATGACGTAACTACGTTCGGTTCCTTAACTACAATGAATATTGTTTTTGGAGAAATTGAAACAAAAAATTTACCCGAGTTTAAAAATAGATTTTTTATTAAATTAAGAATTGATCCATTATTAAAAAAATATTTATTATTAGATCAACCCGAAGAAAATGCCAATTATAGAATAATCAATCAAGAAGAAATAAAGGGTAATACATATACAAATATTAATCCAAATTGTGATGATTTTGGCCCTGATGATTCTAATACAGGGTATTATTGGGAGTCAAGATCTGCTGGTAATAATACTATAAAAATAAGAAGAACCGGTCCATTTAATGGTAGCGGTTGGTCTTATGATGTAGATTCAAGATTTGACGATTTTTCCGCAAAATTAGATATTGTTGGAACGCGTTTAAAATTTAGCGACGACTCTTCTGCTGAGGTTTATGAAATAACAAGCTCGTCAAGAAGTAAAGGTGATAATGGCATTGATGGATTTTTAGGATTTGGTGGTTTAAGAAAAATATCTTGTAACAGATGGGTTCAATGGGAAATTGAATTAGACAAAAATATTAATTTTACGCCAAATAACACTTCGCAAACAGAGTCTATATATATATTAGATGATATTATAGATGAGGACACAAATCAATTAACATTAGATTCCCCGGCTATTTTTGAAACAGAGCCTGTTGATGTTGCTGAATTAGATATTTATTATGAAACAGAAGATTCATTTCCAATCGAAGAGTTTAATGAAGAAAAACAATTAAGATGGTACAATTGTTTTTCATTTGGAAATGGTGTTGAATCAAATAGAATACGAGATGACTTTAATGGCGTGCTTATGGATAAGCAGGTTAGAGTGTCATCCGTGTTAGCTGAACAGTTTAAGCAAGAAACAAAGAAAAGCGGTTTAATATATTCTGGCATTTACAATACAATTAATGGTATAAATAGATCAAATCAATTTAATGCCGCTGAAAAAATAACCAAGGAAATAAATCCAGAATACGGTAGTATTCAAAAACTATATGCAAGAGAAGGTAATTTGCTTGCTTTTTGTGAAGACAAATTAATGAGAATACTTGCTGATAAAGATTTATTATACAATGCCGACGGCTCTGCAAATTTAATATCATCAAGTAATGTTTTAGGAGCTGTTGATCCCTATGCTGGCGAATTTGGTATTTCTAAAAACCCAGAATCGTTTGCTGCTTGGGGTGATAAAGTTTATTTTGTTGACAAAGCAAGAGGCGTTGTATTAAGGCTTGGCGCTAGCGGGTCAGGTCTTGAAATTATTTCTGATAATGGTTTAAAAGATTATTTAAGAGATAAACTTGCAACGGCAACAACAATTATAGGCTCATATGATGAATTTCAGACAACTTATAATTTAACTATAGACGACGAAACAATTGCTTTTTCTGAATTTTCAAAAGGATGGGAAAGCCGATATAGTTTTGTTCCAGAGCTAGCAACTTCATTAAATAAGAAGTATTATACATTTAAACAAGGCAACCTTTGGGTGCAAAATCAAGAAGACGTTGCTAGAAATAAGTGTTATGGTGTTCA
>VMBT01000856.1_pt1 | contig 17047 bp, 17 predicted proteins | sample 4404301 | NCBI WGS metagenome assembly VMBT01 (sample SAMN12238535, study PRJNA552566) | marine metagenome | isolation source: Coastal seawater | place: USA: coastal Georgia, Sapelo Island | collected 2008-08/2009-08
CTATGAAGTGAACCTCAAGGAACTGGGAATCCTTGAAGGATACTACGTGTTCTTTGTGAAAACAGAATTGGGGGCCTCTGACACCAAAAAGATCTATTTCCAGTCGGAGCAGTAGATTCCAGAAGCTCCAACGAAAAAGGGGTAGATGATTCTACCCCTTTTTTTATCTCCGAATTTTTGTCCTGTTATTCTTTGATCGAGCAGCCGATCGCCAGTGTTTCCGTCACTTCGGGCTTTTTACCAGCAATGAGTGCGTCTACCGCGTCCTGAACGTAATGTTCTGTTACAAGGCTGGCATCTCGGGCATTGTTGTCAATTGCGCCGATGTAAGCCACTTTAAATTTTGACTTCTTCTTTTCCAACACGTAGACGTGCGGGGTTTTTGTAGCTCCGTATTGTGGGTAGATGTTCTGTCCTTCATCTACGAGATATGGGAAAGTAAAGCCTTTCTCCTGTGCACGGATCTTCATGTTGTCGTAATTGTCGGAAGGGTATGTGACCGGGTTATTCGGATTGATCGCGATCACAGGATAGCCCAAAGGCTTGTATTTTTTATCGAGTTCGATGATCCGATCTTCATTTGCTTTACTGAATGGGCAGTGGTTACAGGTGAAGATGACTATGAATCCCTTGGCATCGGTGTAGTCGCTCATAGAAACGTAATTGCCATCCACATTCAGCAGTTTAAAATCCGTGGCAGTATCACCGATCTTGTATCCATTCTTGATCGTTCGATTCTCTTTGGTCGTATACGCTACGGATCCGATCATGAGCAGCACTGCGAAGATGGTGCTCATGGTTCTTTTGATATCTTTTTTCATGATTGGTTTGGTCAGGTCTATTTCAACACGGTTTTAATGAGTTTGTTCAAACGCTCTTTGTCAATACTACCCTCATAAAAGGTCTGCTTTCCTTTATACAGGACGAGCGTTGCGGGGATAGCACCACTCCAGGTCTTGTCGACCTGGGGGATCCATTTGTTGGCATCTGGTTCATTCAACAGCATCACCTCCGATCGGATGCCATTCTTCTCAACGAAAGGTATCAAACGTTCATTCAGTTGATCTGCAAAATCAAGACTCACGAGTAATACTCTGATATTGCGTTCCGCGCTCTCTTCTTCCAGCTCAGCAAACACCGGCAATTCCGCCACACATGGTAAACACCAGGTAGCCCAGAAATTCACCACAAGGATGTGCTCGCTGTCTGATCCGAGTACTTGTTGCAGCTGCTCAAAGTTCACCACTTCGATCACTCGTTCATTTTCCGGGGTGGTCATTCCTGAAAATAGCGTGAATAGGAAGGTCAAGATGAGCAGTCGATGCAGCATGGCTTCAAAGATGCTACGGGTTCTGTGGTTCGGCACCACGTATAGTTTACGATTTGCGTAATTTTCCCGACGTATGAACAAGCTCTTTGCTATTTCTGCCGGACATGAAGCCACACTTTCCGTGGCTAGGGAGATCCTTCTTCAAGGTGGAAATGCATTTGACGCTGCTATCGCGGCCTATGTGACCATGTTCGTTGCAGAACCTTGCATGGCATCAGCCGGGGCAGGAGGGTTGGCAATGTGCTATGCTCATGGAGAAAGGCCGGTCATGCTCGACTTTTTCACACAAACCCCGGGTTCAAAACAGCTCGAACAAGATCCCGAGTACATCCCTGTTGAGGTTGACTTCGGCAATACCACTGAAACGTTCTATCACGGAATGGGATCAATCGCAATTCCCGGAGCCATGGCAGGAATTGGGGTCCTACATGAGCGATATGGAACGATTCCTCTGAGTGAGCTATTCGAACCGGCTCGCCAACTCGCAAGGACAGGGGTTCCGGTGAACGAATTTCAATCCATTGACATAGGACTGCTTCAGAGCATCATCAAGTGTTCCCCTGAACTGAGAAGCGAGTTTTTTCATGAAGATCGGGTAGTTGAAAAAGGTGATCTACTCAAGCTCCCTTTGATGGACGACTTTCTGGATCACATGGGTCGGGAAGGGATCGATGCTTTTTACCGTGGTGAGATAGGAAGAAGGGTTGCAGATGATAGCCGGGAGCATGGCGGATTCATCAGACGATCAGATATGGAAGCCTATGAGGCGACCTGGGTTGATCCGGTGGAGATCCCTACTTACGGCCAGCGTGTCTTCTTGCCAAATGGACCATCGGTCGGTGGAGCAGTAATGGCTTTACTGATCTCTGAGCTACAAGACAACGGCGATCGATGGATCGACGCGATCACCAAGGTCAGAAAGAGCTGTGGCACTCCTCAGGAGATCATTCAGACAGTGCAACGCGCCCTTCCACATTTGCCATTTGACTTCAATTCGTCGATCGGAACCTTTATGGGTACTTCTCATTTCAACATTGTAGACCGCGAAGGAAATGCCGTGGCCTTGAGCACAACGATCGGAGAGGGTTCGGGATACAGTATTCCCGGCACTCAGATGCACATGAACAATATGCTGGGTGAGCCATATCTGTTGCCTCAAGGGCCTCATTCCTGGACGCCGAATGTGCGGCTCAATTCGATGATGACACCGCTCATGGTATTTGAAAACAAGGACTTTCGATATGCCGGTGGTTCGGGAGGAGCAGGAAGGATTCCCTACATGATCGCACAGGTAATAGACTACCTGTTCAATGCAGGCCTGGATCTAAGAGACGCCACGAACAGCGGAAGGATGCACATACACAATGGCGAACTACATCTGGAGAACGACCTGAAGCGGACGCTAAGCGCCCATACTATTCCCGAGAAACATTGGGACTACAGGTCCCTGTTCTTTGGTGGGGTTCATAGCATTTATGTCAACGATACAATTGGCCTGACCGAAGCCGCAGGTGATCCGCGTCGAAACGGAGTATCTTATGTAGAAGGTTAAAGTTAAGCGTACATCGCGCTCTTGCCGATGCGCGGAACCGTAGCGTCAGGTTTGCTCAAATGTTTCAGCATGCGATGATGCTTGATCATTGCTTGAGCGAAGGTCTCATTTTCCTGATATTCCAGCCCATACTCTTCAGCCGTATCTTTCAAGATCTGCGTGATCGCAGGGTAATGAACATGGCAGATATTCGGGAAAATGTGGTGTATCACATGGATATTGATCCCACCCATGATCCAACTTCCGATCTTGCTTTTTCTCGAGAAATCAGCAGTAGTCTCCAGGACATGGATCGCGTAGTTGTTCTCGATGTTTCCGTTCTCATCCGGTAGCGGATAAGTAGTACCGTCGTATACGTGAGTACATTGGAATATCAGAGCGAAATACAGACCGGGCAAAAGGTGGATCATCACAAAACCGACCAAAATAGCCCATAAAGGAGCCGATAGGAAGATCAATGGAAGGAACAGTGCATAGCTGTAGTAGACCAATTTCCATGCAAGCATGATTAAGACCTCCTTACGTGGATGTTTAATGTTCTTTTGGTTTCCGATATGTGACTCTCCGAAGAACCATTTGAAATCCTTTACCAACACCCAATGCAGCATAGCCAGCGCATAGATCACATACGTGTATATGTGCTGAAACCGGTGTTTTGGCTGCCATGGCTCTTCCGGTGTGAATCGGAACATACCATGAGATTCAAGAGTTACGTCGATACCGTAGATATTCACAAAGCCATGATGCGCACCGTGCATTTTTCGGAACAAATACTGATTTCCGCCGATGAAGTTCATGCTATAACCAAGCATCTTGTTCACCTTACGGTTGGAAGAATAGGCATCATGACAGGCATCGTGCATGATATTGAACGCGATGAAGACGTTCACGAATCCAAGGAATGTGAAAGCAAGAATGAGCAGAAGCGGACTTGAGCTCAGAACATCAGACATGATCAATGCAAACGTTCCGATCCACATCACTGCCGCAAAAATGGTCTTGCGGATCATCTCACCATTGGCGTATTGCGTGATATTATTGTCTTTGAAATAACCCATTACACGTTGACGGAGAACCTTCATGAACTCGTCTTTTCGTGGATTGCTTCTGAAGCGCACACGTTTTGCTGTAGTGGTTTGCTTTAACATATTCCTTGCCTTACTAGACCTTTAGGGGAGTGCGAAGGTACAATTTTGAGAGTGTTGCAACAAGAGAGAACTTTAAGCGGATAAAAATCAGTTTGATCGCCTCGGTGCATCTGAGCTACTTGTATTTGTCATTCAGCCCTGCGCCTTTTCTGATCAGAGGAACAACTTTCTCTAAACGCCGAATTCTTGTCTCTGCTCGCGTCGCTGAACCGACATGTTCCATGAATTCGCGTTGTTTGGCAGGAGTGAATGCCAGGAAAGCATTTTCCAATTGACTATCTTGTTGAAGTGCGTCATTCAGTTCGTCGGGCATGCTTACTTGTTTTTTCTCAGGCTTGATCTCTTTACCTTCTTTTTGATTTTGTATGGCTTCCAGAATATAGGAATGAACCAACGCATCATCGAGTTCGTCCAAAGAACTGAATCGCCATTGACGTAGGCCTTTGGTTGTACCTTTCTGCGCATTGATCAAAACCTTAGCCGGATCATTCAGGAAGACACCTTGAAAGAACCAGATCCCGAAGTATTCTTTGAATGCTCCTATTCCAGCTACGTTCTTTTTACCGATGGAATACACGGGCATTCCCCACTTGAGACTTTCTTCCAACTCAGTCTTGAGGAGGATCTTTCTCAGTGCTTCAACGCCCTCTCCCCATTTACTCTGTTTGGCAAAAAACGCTTCCAGTGATTTCGGCAATTCCATAACTCCTGTTCAGATTGGTCCACCATGTTAAGAAAACTCAGAGCCAATAAGTCGAATTCATATCTTTGCAGCCCTAAAAATTCACAACGATGAAAAAATTGAAATTCATGATACTGATCGCCGCTGCGTTTATGGTGGCGTGTAATTCAGGAACGAACTCTGCAGATGATCAAACTAACGTCGACCAGGTGGACAGCACTCAGACAGAACAACTGGATGATAATGGCCAAGCAGATCCGGTTGTCGAAGACCCTATAGACTCATCCGCAATGGAGGAGAATACACCTGACAACACGATCGAAGAGTTGAATACAAATACTGAAACAGAACAAGATACCAAACCAAAAATGGAAGCATCAAACAACACCGGCATGCCTGATGGGCTTTATGCTAAAATGACCACGAATCGTGGTGAGATCATGATCCAACTTGAAATGGAAAGAGCTCCAATGACAGTTGCAAACTTTGTGGCACTGGCAGAAGGAGATATGCCAAATAGCGCTAAAGGAGAAGGCGTACCATACTACGATGGTATCAAATTCCACCGCGTGATCTCAGTAGCCAACGGAAATGGTCAGGATTTCATGATCCAGGGTGGTGACCCACAAGGAACAGGAATGGGCGGACCGGGTTATCAGTTCCGCGATGAATTCCATCCCGAATTGAAGCACAACGTACCTGGGATCCTTTCAATGGCTAATGCAGGACCGGGTACGAACGGTAGCCAGTTCTTCATCACTATCGTCCCAACTCCTCACCTCGACAACCGTCACTCTGTTTTCGGAAAAGCGGTTAGCGGTCAGGATATCGTGAATGGGACACTCCAGGGAGATGTGATCCAGAAAGTGACGATCATCCGAGCAGGCGCGAAGGCAGAGAAATTTGACGCTTTGGCAACTTTCAATTCCCTCAAGTAATCGGTTCGAGGTTTGATGTTGGATGATGTAAACTTCAACGGACGAAAAGTCCTTGTAAGAGTGGATTTCAACGTTCCACTCAACGCAGAACTCGAGATCACTGATGATGCACGGATCCGGGCAGCACTGCCTACTATTAAAAAGGTCCTTAACGACGGTGGAGCTGTTATTGCCATGTCGCATTTGGGTCGTCCGAAAGACGGTCCGGAGAATAAGTTCTCCCTGGCTCATATCGTTGACACTTTGGCGACTCTTAGCGAGGCTACGGTCCATTTCAGTTCCGACTGTATAGGTTCGGAAGCAGAGCACAAGGCTGAAGAAGTTGCTCCCGGAGAAATTCTCCTTCTCGAGAACTTGCGCTTTCACCCTGAGGAAAAAGCAGGTGATGAGGCATTTGCTCAAAAGCTGGCTTCACTTGGCGACTATTATGTCAATGATGCCTTTGGTACTGCGCACAGAGCTCACGCATCAACTGCCGTGATGGCTAAATTCTTCCCGGGCAACAAGAGCTTTGGTTACCTGATGGCTAAAGAACTCGATAATGCGGAAAAAGTCTTGAGCGACCCGGGTCGACCTTTCACTGCCATTGTCGGTGGGGCAAAGGTGAGCGACAAATTGCTGATACTGGAGAAGCTCATGAATATCGCCGATAACATCTTGATCGGTGGCGGCATGTCATATACCTTTATCAAAGCCAAGCACGGAAACATTGGAAATTCACTTTGTGAAGACGAACGCCTTGACCTGACCACTAGGCTCATGGAAATGGCAGAGGAAAAGGGTGTAAAGCTCATGCTTCCGGAAGATAGCGTGATAGCTAACGATTTCTCCAATTCCGCAGAGACCGGTATTTGCAAGAGCAACGACATTCCTGAAGGATGGATGGGTCTTGATATCGGGCCTGATGCTACAGAGGATTATCGCAAGGTGATCGCGGAAAGTAAAACGGTCTTGTGGAATGGTCCAATGGGTGTTTTTGAAATGAGCAATTTTGCTAACGGAACCCGAGAAACTGCCATGGCAGTTGCCGAGGCAACGGATAACGGTGCATTCTCTTTGATAGGTGGAGGTGATTCAGCTTCTGCGATCAAGAAATTCGACTTGGTTGACAGAGTCAGCTATGTGTCGACAGGAGGAGGAGCCTTACTGGAATATTTCGAGGGAAAAGAACTTCCCGGAGTTGCTGCGATAAACGCTTAGGCTACTGCAGTGTTTGGGCTAGGATGGTCACGAGCATTCCGGTCAAAATGGCCAATCCAAAACTCAGGAGAGTTCCAATGAGGATGTACTCCGTGAGTCTGCGATTCTGAGCATCCTTCAGATCACTGAACCTGAACACTGATTTAGCCGCGATCAGGAATCCGATGGCTTCCCAGTGTCCGCTCAATACAAAGACGTAAACAAGCAGGCGTTCCAATATACCTATGTAGGACCCGGCCTTCTCCAGAGAATTGTTGTCTTCAAGCTCTACTGACCATCTGCTGAGGAACACTTTAAGGCTTAATCCAACCGGAGCCGTGAGGAAAATTGCACCGGTGAGCATGATCAGTTCGGCCGTGCCAAGATCCACGAGTTCGGGCATGTCTGCTCCGGTGAAAAGGTACCAGCAAACGAACAATGTTATGAAGTGCAAAGCCTGATCGAGAAAGAACCAGAACGTTTGAGTAGTAGGGCGTTGAGCATAGACCTTCAGAAGATCCACACCATAGTGAATGATCATGATGGCCAGGAGCATTGGCATTTGATCCAGATCCCAAAGCAACACCGACATAAGCACAGCATGTGTACCCACGTGAGCCAAAAGCCACGGTGATCGGATCTTACGAGTCTGCTTATCCTTTACCCATTTGTAGGGCTGCAAAAAGAAATCTCCCAGTAAATGGGCGATGATGAGTTTAACGAGAATGACCAATTCTACTTGCACAGCTCCAATATACGGTTCCTGCACCAACCTTCCATTTTAAGGAGGCTTTGGATGTTGGAGCGAGACAGATGTGCACTCACAGTTGGTTGTCGGATCGACAAGAGTTCGGCAAGCTCATTTTGTGTATGGTCTCTGTTTTGAAGTAGTGCATGTACAACCTGCGAAGTCGCTGATTTCCAACTATCTGCAGCAATGCTGGCCAGTTCCAACAGGAGATTGATCTCTCGATCAAGTACTTGAAAAGGTGATCGAAAAGCTGTTAAACATGGCAACTTCCGCACATCTTTCAAGGCATAGGCAGCATTCACATATGCAGCACCCTGAGAGAACTTAACTTGTTCCGATTCGTAATCTTCTTCAGCAATTCCAAGTCCGATCCTGGCATCGAGACCTTCATGTGCTCGCAGACCGGATTTGAGGAGCAGGAACCGCTCAATGATGTCGGAGGCGTCGGCAAACCGTATTTGAAAACCATCTCCCCAGTACATTTCCCAATCACGACCTTCCTCACCGAATTCCTTCAAGGAATCCTTCATTGGTTGAAGCCAGGTTTCCGGGTCCCGGTGGTTTTGAGACCCTATGATATCTGCACTGATCACTCCGATCATATATAGCATTATTTAACTATAAAGTTCAAATATAGCTAAAATAAACTATAAAGTAAACATATAGCTATAATAGACTATATAGAGCGAATTTCGATGATAATCTCCGTTTCATCTTTGATCTTCGTAGATTCTGCACTGCCGTGACCAGGGACCCAGATGATACGTCCCTTCGAGATCAACACGGGAGTGATGGATTTTTCATGCACCGGAACCTTATGGTCGATCAATATGTCGCTCACTAACTTGCTACCATGCAAGCCGAGCAATTCAATGCGGTCGCCATTTTCCCAGGAACGAAACAGCCAGGGAAAAGGAGCTTGCTCTGCTGATACATATGCTCTTTTGTTGTCAGGATCGAAATGCAGTTCCTCTCTGCTCACCTCTCTTGCTTCGAAATGGATCCCGCCCCATTCGAACTGTCCAAGGCCGTTCACTATCACGTCTGCATGAGTCGTCAATTCGCTGATTATCAGCGCATCTCTATCTCTGAGGATCTGATACTTACCGGAAGGATATGTAGCTCCGGGCTCACTTTCCAGATCACGAACTATATCACTGCATTGGGAAGGAGTGAAACCCAGTTCGCCCACTAAATCGTACAACACAGAAGCAGGACGTGGAAAACTCTGAAGTTGAGGAATGGATATTCTGCTCGAATTATCAGATCGAGTGACGAGCTGAGCTTTTTCAAGTAAGAAGCGATAGTTCTCGTGTTGGTCTCCGATCAGGTTTGAGTTTTCAGTCGTCTTGCGCAACAAGTTCTCATCCAGTGCTTTCCACGATGGGATCACATCAAGGCGCAACGCATTTCGCAAATAGTCTCTTTTCCTGTTCGAGCTGTCGGTCCGAAATGCAAGACGCTGCATTCTGGCGTAATCTTCGATTTGCTGACGCTCGAGGCATAACATCGGTCGAATGATGTAGTCTCGTTTCACAGGGATTCCCGCTACGCCTTTCACACCGGTACCACGCATCCAGTTGATCATGACGGTTTCGAGCACATCATCCGCGTGATGCGCAGTCACGATCAAAGCGTTCTTTGCCCTGTGTAATTCAGAAAACCACTGATACCTCAATTCACGGGCAGCTTCCTGTATGCTCAAGCTACGTTTCTCAGCGTAAAGCTTGGTATTGAAATTCATCGTGAAGAAAGGCACCTTGAGTTCAGTTGCCATTTCTTCCACAAAGACCTGGTCCTCGTCACTTTCCCGACCTCGCAATTCGAAGTTGCAATGGGCAATAGAAAGGTGATATCCGAGTTTGAGCAGTAAGTGCACAGCCACAACAGAGTCCACACCGCCGCTAACAGCAACGATCAACTCGCTTCCTTCGGGGATGAGATGCTCACGGTTAATGAATTCTTGAAGTCGCTCTTGCATTATTTTTGCTCCGTTTTCAAAACTATGACTCCACTGCCATCCCTACAACATTTCTTCTCACTCGGTCGGAAGGCAAAAGTGATGTTCATTCTCCTCATCTCCTTTCTGGGTACGACATCCATCATGGCTCAGGAAGAGGATGATGACAAGGTGATCGAACTGATCAGAGCGGATGTTACGGAGTATGATGCTGCTTATTTAGACGCCGAGCGCGTAAAAGGAAATGTACGTTTCAAGCATGGGACCGCACTCATGGATTGCGATAGTGCCTGGTTCTACCGGAAGGAAAATCGCATTGAGGCATATGGCAACATCTATATCCGTCAGCAAGACACCCTGAATCTTTGGGGAGATTATCTGAACTACGACGGAGACAAAAAACATGCGGAGGTCCGACGAAATGTCCGCATGCGCGACAAGGAAATGAGCCTTGAAACAGAGTTGCTGGAGTACGACCTGGAAAACAAAGTGGCCTACTATCCTGCACATGGAAAGATCCGAAATGGACAGGACCGTCTGCGCAGCAGAGTAGGTAGATACTACAGTCGAAGCCGCACCTTTTTCTTCAAGGACAGCGTTGTGCTTATCAATCCGGAATACACGATGAACAGCGATACGCTGGAATATCAAACCTGGTCGAAGACGGCATATTTCTCCGGTCCTACATACATTACCAGTGAGGAGAATACCATCTTTTGTAGAAAAGGCTGGTACGATACCGAGCGAAACAAATCCAATTTCAGTCGCGGAGTTTGGATCGAAGGAAAGGAGAACAAGCTGGTTGCAGATAGCATGGTCTACGATCGAAATACCGGATTGGGAGAAGCATTCCGCGAGATAGTCCTCATCGATACATCAGAGGATATCCGAATTACCGGGCAGTACGGATTCTATAACCGTAAGCTGAAATTGACTCGTATTACAGGAGACCCAATGGCTGTGAAATATGTAGATGAGGACAGTCTCTTTCTCAAGGCCGATACATTGATCGATCTGACCGACACCTCCAGTGGTAACAGAAAGCTCTTCGCTTACCACACGGCCAAAATGCACAAATCTGATATGCAAGGGGCCTCAGATTCACTGATATACGATTTCGATGATTCGACGATCCAAATGTTCATCGATCCGGTCATTTGGGCTGAAGGTGATCAGATCACAGGTGATACGCTCATCATTTATCGTAGAAATGGTCAGCTCGATAAAATGGACGTCATCGACAACGCATTTATCGTTTCAGAAGAGGTGCCCGGGCACTACAATCAGATAGGAGGACGAGACATGCTCGCCAAGTTCGGTGATGGTAAGTTGCGAAGGATACGCGTATTCGGGAATGGAAGGAGCTTGTACTATGCACAGGAAACCGACTCGTCATATACCGGTGTGAATCATATTGAGTGCAGTGAAATGCTCATTTCAATCGATTCGAACCGGGTGGATGAGATCAGTTTATATACGAATCCGGAAGGTAAATTCTACCCGGTGGACCAGCTTCCATCAAACCTTCGAACGTTAAAAGGGTTCAGGTGGCTCACTGATCGACGTCCTCAGCTCACGGATTTCCTCAAGCAGAGGGAAGAACGGGAAGAAGAACGCATTGACCACACGAAGGATCTGCTCAAATCCGATGAATCGATCGAATTACCCGAGGTGATGCAGCTGCCGGAAAACTAGATTCAGCTTTCTCTGATAATACGCGCTTTAACGCGTTTGTCGTTGACTTTCAACAAGAAAGGGTGAAATAATACCCCGAATACGATGATCGCTGTCCCTATGTAAAAGCTTGCGTTGAGATCCTGGTCCTCCTGAAAGATCCATGCCGCCAAGAGAATGCCGTACACCGGTTCCAGATTGATCGTAAGATTTGTTGTGAACGCCGACAACACTTTCAGGGATGAAAGCGAGAGTGCATATGCCAATGAAGTACACAATAAGCCCAAGACCAGCATGTACCAGAACGAATGGATGTGACATCCGAATAAGGGATACTTGCTGATCAGGTGATCTCCGGTGAGTGAGATCTGCTCTATACTTAGACCACCATGGTAGATCGGCAGCATCACCGTTATGAAGAGGAAGCCACTTCCCAACTCTACAACCGACACAGACAGAGTGTTGTGGTTAGCGATGTACTTCTTGTTGATCACACTGAACAATGCTGCCAGGAATGCGGAGATCAATCCAACGATGATCGCGCTGAAATAGAAGGATCCAACCCCTGAGATCAGGTATATACCGATCACCACCAGGATACCTAAGAATATCTCTACACGCTGGAACTTACTTTTCGTGATCGCCGGTTCAAGGAAAGAGGTGAATAGCGTAGAGGTGGCAAGACAGGCCAGGGTGATACTGGCGTTGTTGCCCAACTTGATGCTACCGTAGAACGTGATCCAATGCAGGGCAACCAGTACACCGACTCCACAAAACCGAAGGAGGTCTTGCTTACCGATCTTTCTCAGCCCTCGGATCACTCCGGGAACAAGCAGTAACCCGACAACACTGATCCACATGCGATGCCAGACCAGGATGGTCTCGCTGTATACGATGAGCTTACCGAGTATGGCAGTGATCCCAAAGAGCAGAACTGCAAAGTGTATCTTGAGATATGCCGGGGCTTTATCGCTACTCATACCTGTTCGTCAATTAAGCGAAGCTACGTCTATAATCTAGATTCCGGAGTTGCGATTTGCGATCACCTGTAGGACCGTATGACCCACTGCCTTAAGTGTTGCTGCATCGATCACATCCATATTGTCTTTGTGCGTATGCCAGTAGTCGCCGAAGCTTCCTGTGCTTAGGTCGTGCTCAATGATATCGATCATCGGAATGCCTGTTTGAGTTTGCACAAACTGGTGGTCGTCGATCACTGCACCTCCGTTGATATTTAGGAAATGTTTGCCATAACCGAGTTGCTGACCCGTGGTCCATACTTCCCGCACAAGTCCCGGATTGACTCGGATCGAATTTACTTCGTACGCAAAGATGGCGTCTTTAGCGCCCACCATGTCGAGCAGAATACCTTCTTGCGCAAAATAGTCGGCTACATGCAAATTACCAGACCAGTATTGGCTTCCAAGACACCACGTGGCGGGATGTCCTCCTCTGCTACCCATATCTTCTGCATCGAAGAAGATGATATCTATTCCGAGCCCAAGGTCAAGATCTTTCAGTTGTCTGGCTATCTCCAGAAGTGCACCAACACCACTCGCCCCGTCGTTGGCTCCGTCGGAAGGTTCCGTTGGCCTTTCCGGGTCTTCATCGGCATATGGTCGTGTGTCGAAGTGGGCTCCCAACAAGATGCGTTTCTTACTTTCTGCATTGAAAATGCCGATCGGATTGTTGATCGGAACGATGTTCCCTGACATCGTTCTGAAGGTTCCTTGTTGTACGAATGCGGTATCGCAATATTCTGCCAGTTTTTCGTTCAGGAAGTTGACACATCTACCATGTGCTGCCGTTCCTGGAACGCGAGGCCCGAAGGAAACCTGTTTCTCTACAAAGTAATAGGCGCTGTCTTCATTGAAAGATACGTCGACCCGCTTTGGTGGAGGTTTGGTCCCTGTATTGGTTTCTCCTGTAGTTGAAGTACCTATGGTGTTTCCAGGACCGTTCGGCTGACAAGCAAACAAGATCAGTGCAAGAGCACCTAACAAAGTATATAAGGCACTCCTCATCATTTGATCGTATAAGTGGTGCCTTCCTTGCCGTCTTTGATCTCAAAACCAAGCTGAGCGAGTTTGTCGCGAATGGAATCGGCGGTGCTAAAATCTCTGTTCGTTTTCGCTTCGTTGCGTATCTCGAGCACCATTTGCATCAAACCGTCAACCTTGTTATTGTCCAAGGAAGCAGAACGTTCGTCTTTCAGTCCAAGTACATCATGCACGAACATGGAGCTGAACTCCTGCAGCTCTTTCAAGTCTGCTGCAGTGATGGTCTCTTTCCCATCCTTGATTAGGTTGACCCATTTGACCATTTCAAACATATGCGCGATCGCGATCGGCGAGTTGAAATCGTCATCCATAGCTTGCACAATGCGGGATCTCAGGTCGGCCACATCAACCGAAGACGAATCGGACGTCGGAAGATCATTCAGGTCAGCCATGGCCTGCATGAGTCTCTTGTTGCCTTTTTCCGCTGCTTGCAATGCCTCATTGGAGAAGTCCAACGTGGAGCGATAATGCGCTTGAAGCATGAAGAAGCGTATGGTCATCGGATCATAGGCTTGGGTGAGCAATGGGTGCTCTCCGGTCATCAGTTCACGTGGTGTGATACCGGTACCTTCACTTTTCGACATCTTGCCACCTTCGAAGGTGAGCATATTGGTGTGAAGCCAGTATTTGACAGGATCTTTTCCGTAACCGGCTTTGGCTTGTGCGATCTCACATTCGTGGTGAGGGAACTTCAGGTCCATACCACCACCGTGAATGTCAAAAGTAGGACCGAGGTATTTGGTACTCATCACAGAGCACTCCAGGTGCCATCCCGGGAAACCAAGCCCCCAAGGTGAATTCCACTTCATGATATGCTCCGGTTCGGCTTTTTTCCAAAGTGCGAAATCCAGCGGACTTCGTTTGTCACTTTGACCATCCAGATCGCGGGTATTGCTGATCAGGTCGTCGGTATTTCGACCGCTCAGCTTTCCATAATCATTGTCTCTGTTATAAGCTTCCACGTCAAAGTATACTGAACCATTCGCCTCATAGGCAAAGCCGGTATCGATGATGCTTTCGATCAACTCGATCTGTTCGATCAAATGACCTGTTGCCGTTGGCTCGATGGAGGGAGGTAACGCATTGAACGCATCCATCACTTTGTGAAAGTCGAGCGTATAACGCTGTACAACTTCCATGGGCTCGATGTTCTCGAGTCGCGCCTTCTTGGAGATCTTGTCCTCATCCGAATCGTCGAGCAGGTGTCCGACATCCGTAATATTACGGACGTAACGAACCTTGTAGCCTTGGTGAAGCAAGTAGCGATAGATCAGGTCGAAAGAAACGAAAGTTCGTACGTTACCGATGTGCACTTCCGAGTATACGGTAGGACCACACACATACAATCCGACAAAAGGTGGATCGATGGGTTGGAATTCCTCAACCTCGCGCTTGAGTGTGTTGTATACTTTGAGTTTCGACATAGACGCAAAGATAGACAAACAGGCAGGTCGAGGTATGGTTCAACCAAATTTCCACTAACTTTACGATATGCATTACAGAACGGTGATCTTTTGTCTGCTTTTGGCCTTCACGTCGACGGTCTTTGCACAAGGAGGCATGATCGAAAGACCACCGGTCAATCACAAACTTGGACTGGAGTTTCAGGCATATCCTGCCGGATTGATGCCGGGCATTTCATATGCGCTGGGAATCGGAGCGGATCATGAGTTTCATCTGCGGGCCGGGATGAACTTCGCGAAGCGAAACGATTGGGGGGTGCAGTTGGATGAGCGTGGATCTGGCTATGGGGTGACAATGGGATATCGATATCGCTTTCAGTTGTGGAATGAACTCTTCTCGATCGGACCGAGATGCGACATTTGGGACATGGATATCAACTTTATAGATACTCGTGTCATGGCTCCTTGGGTCGTGCGAAGTGAGACCGAGATCCTGGTGGTTCAGCCAACACTGGAATTTGCCTGGTGGAAACGATTTGGCGATAGTCTATTCGAAATGGGGCTCAGTTTATCCAATGGGTACGAGATCAATGTCCGCACTCGTGGTTTGCCGGTCGGAGAGGGATTCATCACCTTAGTTGGGTTAAATGCAAGAGTATTGTTGAACAGGTAGAACCATGAGTATACGAGTCAGACCCCGGTTTCGAATTCACTCAGAGCGCAGCTCTTCAGAGATCGAAGAACACTTCAGGAACAAGCTCAAGGAAGAGGATCATAGTTACGAAGGACGGGTGATCGAGGGGCATGTAGTTATCAAAGTGATCCCTGAAGAGCAACATTATTGGTCGCCGCAGCTGAGTTTATCCATGGAGGAAGAGACTGATGGTAAGACTTTGATACGTGGCTTATACGGACCCAATCCGGGAGTCTGGCTGATGTTCACTTTCGTGCATATTGCCACCAGCGTGGCTGCCATGTTCGTGTTGATCATAGGCTTGTCGAATATGAGTCTGGGATTATCCTCCATGATTCTGTGGAGCTTACCTGTTTTGGCCGTCATCAGTCTGATCATGTACCTGATTGCGCGGGCCGGTCGCAAGATGGGAGAGGAGCAGCTGTTCGACCTCCATCACTTCTTCGAGCAACACTTCGGGGAGAAGGTTGTGATCGAATAGTTCTACTCCGTTATTCTTTTGTTGTATCTAAATGATTTAGTATCTTTGCACTCGCAAAATCAAAGGGGTTCCTTTGATGCATGAACCAGACAGATCACGTCGTTCACCCCCGATCTGAGATCGGATATAACAACGCGGGATGGAGCAGTGGTAGCTCGTCGGGCTCATAACCCGAAGGTCGCAAGTTCGAGTCTTGCTCCCGCAACAAAGAAGAAAGGTCATCCATACGGATGGCCTTTTTTGTTTCGTCGAGTTTCAGCGTTACACGGAGCAAGACGAGAACCCTGTCCGCCTCAGGCAGATTTAGATCCGGGATCTTGGAGTCGTGATGAGAGATTGGCTCTGCTTCACTGATTAAATTTGCAATACAATATGGCCCGATAGTTCATCCGCCCGAGGCGGATAAAATGGATACCTGCCCGGTTGACATCAGTCAGGCGGGAATAGAAGTTTCCCAAACCCTGTCCGCCTATGGCGGATTTAGATCCAGGTTCTTAACGTCGTACGTGTGTGGCTCTGAAACACCTATTAACTTTGTAACTCATCAGGCCCGATAGTTCAATGGATAGAATAGAAGTTTCCTAAACTTTAGATCCAGGTTCGATTCCTGGCGGGGCTACAAATAACTTATTATCAGTTTTTTAAGTGTAGTCTAAGAAAGAGAGCATCTGCTCTCTTTCTTCATTTAGGACAACATTAGGACAACATTTTTAGCTGTTCAGTACGGACGTGTATATACAAGAATTGAATTCTCGTATATACGAGCTTTAATCAATCCACCTCATCTGAAAGAGAGCGTTTCAGTCTTTTTATATAGATGAACTGATAAAGTTCAAAAAACAAAGACTGAAATATGAATTCAAAGAAAAGACGATACATACAGACGAAGTTCATACAGTTCATCGCTGAAAAAAACAGACTTCAAGATGACGATGAGGTTCAAGATGAAATTCAGGACGAAGAAGTTGAAAATCTTGAAGATGAGGTTCAAGATGAAGAAGATGACTTGCTTACTGAAATAATGAGAGACCTTAAAAAACTTGAAAGAAGAAAATGATACAGATAATAGATGAAAAGAAGAACGCGCTGTATTCATTGAATGAAATCGCTGAAATACTGGGCGTTTCAAAATCAACAGCAAGAAGATATATGCTTCGAGAAAACTTTTCTCAGGAACTCGACTATAATGGTCAAA
>VMBT01000857.1_pt1 | contig 17028 bp, 22 predicted proteins | sample 4404301 | NCBI WGS metagenome assembly VMBT01 (sample SAMN12238535, study PRJNA552566) | marine metagenome | isolation source: Coastal seawater | place: USA: coastal Georgia, Sapelo Island | collected 2008-08/2009-08
GACCAGCGTTCAGGAATTCGCCGCGGGCGTCAGCCTGGGCAACAACCTTGGTGAAGGCGTCGAACATTGATTAACTCCTGTTCTCGACGTGAGTCGGGGAGAAGGGATGAGGGGGAAGTGAATCAGGGAACCCAGGGGGCTGAGCACTGATCACGGAACCAACCGAGCAAGCAGACCGGAAGGCCGCCCCATCGCTTGGCCCGACCATTGTTGGACATGCCTATGGCTGTCATCAGATCTGCTTAACAAACGGTCATCGGAGAGCCCAGATCGACTGGCCTGCAATGGATCTCCCGAATGAGAGAAGGGGCGCAGGCGCGGCTCTCGCGCCGACAAACGCCAACAAAAAAGCCCCCTGCATGCAGGGGGCTAAAGGACGCGGCGATCAAACCGCTGGGTGGCTCAAAACTCAGTCGGCGTCGACGCCACCGCTGACCTGGACGCCGGTGATCTTGCCGCCCATGCGCTGAACCATGCGCATGGTTTCGTTCATCCGGGTGTAGGGCACGTTCATGACCACATCCGCAGTGCGGGAGTAGTCGTTGTTGGCCAGACCGGTCACGGTGAAGGACACCTGACGGTCGTTGCTGAAGCTGGTGCCGCGGTTGCCTGCAGAAACCTTCATCGGAATGCGGGGGTAATCAGATCAGAACAGGAACCGATCAGTTGACCGGAGTGATGCTGGCGATCCGGCCGCCCTCGCGGTGGATCTGCTGCTGGTACTGGAGCAGCTTGTTGAAGGGGATGAAGCGCACGCGGTTGCTGCGCTTGTGCAGGCGGTAGTTGTTGAAGCCTGCGATCTCCACGCGGAAGGTGCGACCCTCTTCGCCGGCACCGACGCCCTGGCGGGTGACGCCATCGGCGGTGACCTTGCGGAAGGCGTTGCCCTTGGCGTTGGGGCTCACGACGGGAACCGGCTGCTCGGCGTGAACGGAGGGGTTCAGGCGGGACTGGTTCTTGGTCAGATCACCCTTGACGGACGCAGCAGCGCCACGGGCGAGCTGCAGCATGTAAGAGAACTGCAGGCCCTGCTGGCCGACGGAGTAGTTCCAACCATGCAGGTAGGGAACACCTTCCTCACCAAAGCGCTCCTGGTACTCGGCGCTATCCAGGTAAGAGTCGATCTCGGCTTCAAAACCCTGCTCCTGCAGGATCGTGAAGTGGTGCAGCATCTCGGCCTTGTTCTGGGGAGCGCGGCCCAGCAGATGCTTGAAGTTGAGCTCGATGAAGCGGTAAGCGTTCGTGCTCTCGAAGAACTTGGTGCGGTAGAGGCCACTCTTGGCCACCTGGCGCACAAACTCACGCACGCTCAGATAACCGCGCTTGAAGAGCGATTCAGGGCCCTCGAGACGCTCGCTGGCCATGACGTACTGGTTGCCGAGCACCTGCTGGTAGACGGCACGGATCAGAGCGGCCTTGTCGTCGCAGGAACCGGTGGTCCAGTTCTCATTGACGCGGTTGTTGGCGTAACGCTCGATGCCCAGATAGGCAGCGTTGGCAAGGGTCATGGGCTTGGGGTGCGTGCTGAGGGCGTGGTGACGCGCCGGTTGGCAACCTGCGCAAATTGATGCCAAGACCGGATCCTATGGGGGCCGTTTGCCATCCTCTAGGCCCTTTCAGAAACGTTACAAAAATCAGCCCTGGCGTCAGGGTGGAACGCCGATACCATCCGGCCAAATGCATTGCGTCCAGGGATGTCTGCCACTCCATCCACCGCCGCAGGTTCCGCAACGGAAGGCTCCATGCCCTTGCGGCTCAGCAGCCAGCTCGAGGCCCTGAGTCAAGTCGGAGAGACCCTGACCTTCCGCCTGCTTGAGCTGGAAGAGCGCCTGACAGCCATCGAAGCGCAGCTGGAGGAGCTCAGCACCAGCAGTGGCCCCGAGCTCCAGGCCAGCGACGCCGCCGAGATGCTGGCGGGAACCGAAGAGCGCATCGCCCGCCTGGAAGAGCTGCTAAGCACCCCGCAACAACCGCAACGCCTCAACCTGGTGCGCCCCCTGGGGCACATGGATCCCCAAACAGAAAGCCCCTCCGCCGGCTTTGAGCCAGAGGAGGAGCAGCTGGATCACGATCCCTTCCCGCAGGACGAGGAACAACCCTTTATGGACGAGCTAATCGCCTGATCAGCCGGCTGCACCGGTGCTGAGCATCGACCCTGCCGAGGTCAGGATCACGCGCAGCACCTCGAGGCCGCCGATGGCCGCCAGAGCCAGCCAGGCCTTCTGTGCAAAGGCCGGAGGCTGACCGCCGGCCCAAGCCGCTGACATCTGACCGCCACTGAACTGGGCGCCGCCACCGGCAAACGGATTAGCCGGGGCACGGCGTGCGGAGATCTCGCGCCAGTAGGCGTCGTAGCGAGGTGCCTGTTGGTTGAAAGGCATCTGGGCCTTGGCATGGCCGGCCAGGGCCCGTCCGCGCTGATAGGGAACCTCATCAAAGCCGAAGTTCTCCAGGTATTCCTGGGAGTCCAGCAGGGTGTTCACCAGGCCCTCAAGACCCTGGTTGGCAATCACGATCGACCAGGCAATGCGCTCTTGATCACCGTTGACCTCACGGCCCAGGACCCGGCCGACCAACTGCTCCACCACCCGGTAGTTGCTGTTGCACTGGTAGAAGCCCTGCTGAAATTTGCGGGAGAGCAACAACCCGCGCACAAAGTCACGGACGGTGATGTCGCCATTGCGCAGTTGGCTCTCGAGCATCGGCTCGCGATCCACCTTGAAGGCATGGAACAGGATCTGGCGATAGGCACGCTCGATCTGCTCCTCCACATCCCCGTGGCTCCGTGGGGCTTCATCACCACCGATGGCGAAGTTGTCGACCCGGGCGTTCTGGGTAATCGGCTTCGGATCCAGCAGCGGTAATGCCATATCAAGGGAAAAAACCTCGCCGGCGAACCTATCGATGGGTTTTCGCTGAACGCACTGCGGCCGCGAAGATCACATACAGCTTCATTCCCCGCAATCAAGCTTCACCAACAAGCAGCTCTAGAGGGTGAGCCAGTCCGCGGGTAATTCAGCGCTGTAGTCCGCCACCCGTTCAAATTCAAACGGTCCCGCCAGGGAGCCCCAGAGCTGCTCATGGGTCTGAGGGTCATGGCCGCGATCAATGGTTCGCATGCCGCGCGCTCCCAGCTCAAAGCTGCTCACCAGATAGGAGGTCGCGCCTTTGCGCTCCACCAAGCAGCGGCAGCCGGGCTCAACTTCTCCTTTGAAGCCCTCGGGGGTTTCCTCCACCACATAGGCACAGCCCTCCAGGGGAGTCAGATCAGCGGCGGTGATCTGAGCGCGGAGCTCCGCGTTATCGATCGCCCCCCAGAAGCGTTGGTCGTCGCGGATCGCCTGGTTGTGAATCACCAGACCATTGCCGCGCTGCTCAGCCTTCAGCACCCGCAACCGGTAGGGCGCCGCAGGGTTGATCGCATAGGACTGATCGAGCAGCAGAGAGCCCGGCTCCAGCTGGGGCAGCGGCCGGAACTTCACCAGGATGTGGGCGTAAAGCGGCGGGTTCTCGAAGGCCTGATGCTCGTTGCTGAACCCAGCACTCAATTGACGCAGAAGGCGGGCAAAGGGGCTGCTCATCAGCAACTGGTGGTTGCCGGGATCCTATGGGCTGCCGGCTAAAGGCCCAGGAGACGAATTCGAAAGTCAGCCACCTGGCTGGCCCGATCGGGATTACTCAACATGAAGGGGTGCTCACTGCACTCCGCGATGGCCTGCTGCTTTTTTTCGTCGGTGGACAGCCCCTCGTGGCGACCGGTCGACTGATGACGCTTCCAGGCCGCGTCAAACACCATGCCAAAGCTGTCGGCGTTATCGAACAGCTCACCCGGCTTCTCAGGGATATGGATCGGCATGACAAGCGGACAAGCTGACGCTTGAAGGCTACGAGGTTGAAGATGCCAGGACCCAGATTTGAACTGGGGACACGGCGATTTTCAATCGCCTGCTCTACCAACTGAGCTATCCCGGCCCGTCGCTCGCGCGACCTGCGGATCTTAGATCACGGCCCCCCTCGGCTTCGGGGAGAAGGGCCATCTGGATCAGCCGTTTCAGGCCTGCGGCATCGCCCGCAACATCGCCACCAGGGTGCGGTGGGCATCCTCACTGTCACTCAGGGTGTGATCGAAGCGAACTTCGACGCTGGCCCCGTCGACCTCCAACTCCATGGCCTCCGGACGGACAGCCACCATCCGCGCCGCCCCTGGGGCCTCGATGCCGCCGTAGTGGCGGGCGTAGGCCAGGACCGCCTCAGCGTGGTCGTCATTCATGTGCTTACAGATCCGATCACTCACGGCGGAGGTGAGAGGGTCAGCGGCCATCGGGATCCTGCGGATCGGCTGATTCTGAAGCCTGTCCTAGGCCCCTGCGAAGCGCTGCCAGAGCAGAAGACCCAGACGGATTCCCGAGAAGCCCACGTAGCCCGCCAGGATCACAAACAAGCCAATCGAGAGCCAGGAGGCGAGGCGTTCCTTCACGGGGGGCAGACAGCAGAGAGCGCCAGTCTGGCCATGCCCGAGGCCGCGCTGCACTGGGGCCGGTTCAGCACCGGAACCCCCAGGATGCGTTGACGGATCAGCCGCCACTGGGGATTGCGGGCCCCACCGCCCAAGCTGATCACCCGCTGAACCGGCTCAGCGCCCAGGCGCTGCAGGGCCGCCCAGCCCTGGGCCTCAATCCGCGCCAAACCCTCCAGCAATCCCTGCAGGTAGAGCGCATCGCTGATGGGCCGGGGCTCCAGGACCGGCTCCAGGGTCGGATCGTCCACCGGGAAGCGCTCGCCGGGCCGAGGCAGGGGCCGAAGCGCCAGGCCGCTGCTGGAGCGCGGATCAATCTGACGACTCAACTCAACGAGGAGGGCATCGGAGAAGAACTGGCGCAGGACCCCAGCCCCGGCATTGGAGGCGCCCCCCACGAGCCACCGGCCCGCCACCCGATGACAACTGATGCCCGGTCCCGCTAGCGGTTGCGCCGCAAATTGCTTGAGCACCAAGGTGGTGCCGAGCACCGTCACCCCATCACCGGGCTGGGGATCAGCCGCCAGGACCGCGGCATTGGCATCGGTGCTGCCCGCCACCACCTGGCACGGGGCCGGTAACCCCAGGGCGCTCCGGGCGTTCTGCGAGAGGGGCCCAAGGACCGCGCCGGAGCGCACCACCTCCGGCAGCGCCGCACTCCAGGGTTGCTCAGCAATGACGCCTTGCCAGCACTGCCGGCCCAGGTCCCATCCCAGGCGGAGGTTGTTGCCTTCCTCGCCGAAGCGCCAGTCCCCAAGCAACCACCCGCTCAGCCAGTCGGCCTGATGACGCATCAGGAGGGAGCTAGAGCCACTCCCCTCGAGCAAGCGCAGCACCCGGGCCAGGCTGCCACTGGCACTGGCGGCTGGAGCAGAAGCGCTGCCCGCCAGCACGGCTGCCGCCGAGGCCTGCTCAGGGCAGGCCAGGAAATAGGGCAGGGCCTGGCCCCTGGGATCGCCATTGGCGGCGCAGGCCAGCACGGTGCCCGAGGTGCCATCGACCGCGACAGCGGCCACCCGATCACGCAGCTCTTGAGGCAACTCTGCGCAGAGGGAAACCACCCCCTCGCGCCAGCCCTGGGGGTCCTCAAAACAGCGGGGGTAGTTCGCAGATCGCTCCGCCAGCAGGGTGCCGGAGGGATCCATCAGTGCCAGACGCAGGCCACTGGTACCCAGGTCAATCCCTAGGCCCAGGGGCTCACGGCTGGCTGCAATCAAGCGGCGGCAGCTTGCTTGAGAGTTGCAGCGACGGCCTCGACGTTCTCCCAGGGGAGGTTCAGGTCACTGCGGCCGAAGTGGCCGTAAGCAGCGACGTCCTGGTAGAAGTCTCCGCCGCGCTGCTGGGGCAGATTGCGCAGGCCGAAGGTGTCGATGATCGCGCCGGGGCGCAGATCGAAGTTCTCCTGAACCAGGGCGGTGAGGGCGTCATTGCTGACCACGCCGGTGCCGAAGCTCTCGACCAGGATGCTGACCGGCTTGGCCACACCGATGGCATAGCTCAGCTGAACCTCAGCCTTGCGGGCCAGACCCGCGGCCACCAGGGCCTTCGCCACGTAGCGAGCGGCATAAGCCGCGGAGCGGTCCACCTTGGTGGGATCTTTGCCGGAGAAGGCACCACCGCCATGGCGGGCATAGCCGCCATAGGTGTCAACGATGATCTTGCGGCCGGTGAGACCGGCATCCCCTTGGGGACCACCGACCACGAACTTGCCGGTGGGGTTCACCAGGAAGCGGGTGCTGTCCTTAGAGGGCTTCAGGCTGAGGTCCGCGGTGGCGGGCTCCACCACATGGCTCCAGAGGTCCGCCGAGATGCGCTCACGGATGGCCTTCTCTTCGCTCACCCCATCGATCTCAGAGATGTGCTGGGTGGAGATCAAGATCGTGTCGATCGCCACGGGCTGGTCGTTCTCGTAAACGACGCTGACCTGGGTTTTGCCGTCAGGCAGCAGATAGGGGAGGGTGCCGTTGTGACGCACCTCAGCCAGGCGCCGCGAGAGGCGGTGGGCCAGGCTGATGGGGAGCGGCATCAGCTCCGGGGTCTCGTTGCAGGCGAAACCAAACATGATTCCCTGGTCACCCGCACCGACCAGATCCAGGGGGTCACCGGCGTGGTCGTCGGCCTCGTTCACACCCTGGGCAATGTCCGGCGACTGCTGATCCAGGGCCACCAACACCGCACAGCTATTAGCATCGAAACCACCTGCGCGAGCGCCGGAGTAGCCGATCTTCTCGATCACACCGCGCACCAGGCCGATGTAATCGACCTTGGCGGTGGTGGTGACCTCACCAGTAATCAGGCAAAGCCCGGTGTTGACCACGGTTTCGCAGGCCACCCGGGACGCCGGGTCCTGAGCCAGCAGGGCGTCCAGCACCGCATCACTCACCTGGTCGCAGATCTTGTCGGGATGACCTTCGGTCACCGACTCCGAGGTGAAGACGTAACGACTCATTCCCGAGTGAAGCCACTAATGCGTAGGGGCCAACTTAGGGGAGCGACGCACGCTCAACTCACTCCAGGCATGCACCAACGGATGCGGCTCCGCCAAGGGCGGTGGCGTGCGCCAGGCCGCGGTGTAACCCAGCGCCAAGGGATGGGGAATCCCTGCAGCGACGGCCATGCGCAGATCACTGTTGGCGTCGCCGATCAGGGCGCAGCGGCGCGGTTCAACGCCGAGCTCCGCGCACAGCCCGTGGACCGCCGCCGGGTCGGGTTTGCGCGGTCGATGCTCGGCGCTCCAGAGCCCGCAGAAGTAATCCCGCAGTCCATGGGCCCTGAGGAAGTGCTCAATGCCGGCCATGTCGTCGTTGCTGATCACAGCGCAACGCACCCCGGCCAGGCGCAACTGCTCCAGCCAAGGCAGAAGGCCCTCGGTCGTCGCGCTCGTCGGCAGCGGGGCATCCGTGGAGCGGCGGGCATCCACGGCATCAGCCTCGGCAAAGACCCGCTCACTCAGCGCCAGCGCCTCGGGCCAGCCCAGACCGACCTGAACCAAGGCGGTGGCCGTCGCGATCAGGTTGTGATCGCGGCTAGCCACCGCCGTGATCCCCGCGGGACAGACGGAATCGGCACGCAGGCCATAGGCCCGTTGCAGCAAATCCTTGAGCGGCTCACGCCGCTCGGAGCTGACCAGCTCCAGACAGAGAAAAACCCTGGCTTCCGCCAGGGTGAGTAGCTGGGGCTCACTGATGCTGAGGGTGCCGTCCTTGTCGAACAGCACCGCATCAATGGCTCCAAGCTCCGTGCCACGCAACAGGAGCTCAGCCATGGCTCAGCTTCACTCGTAACCCATTTCGCCGTCTTCAGCCTGCTCAAGCAGCATCTGCTTGTAGCGAGCGGCCATTTCCTCAGCCTTCTCGAAGACCTTCTGGGGATCGGTGAGCATGTCACCGGGCTCGGGCTCGAGGGCTTTGGTCGAGAGGGAGATACGACCACGCTCGGCGTCGAGGTCGATGATCATGACCTTCATCTGGTCATTGACATTGAGGACCGTGTGAGGGGTCTCAATGTGCTCGTGGCTGATCTCAGAGATGTGCAGCAGGCCGCTGACACCGCCGATGTCGATGAAGGCGCCGTAGGGCTTGATGCCGCGGACGGTACCGATGACCACTTCGCCCACTTCCAGGCGGTTCATCTTGCGCTCCACCAGGGCGCGGCGATGGCTGAGGACGAGGCGGTTGCGCTCTTCGTCCACCTCAAGGAACTTCAGGGGCAGGAACTCAGCAACCAGCTCTTCCTTGGGCTTGCGGGTGCTGATGTGGCTGCCGGGGATAAAGCCACGCAGACCTTCCACACGCACCAGTGCACCACCACGGTTGGTGGCAAACACTTCGCTGTAGATGGTGGCGTCTTCCTTCTGCAGCTGACGAACACGCTCCCAGGCGCGCTGGTACTCGATCCGGCGGATCGAAAGGGTGAGCTGACCGTCCTCGTTCTCTTCGCTGAGGATGAAGAACTCGCGCTCTTCGCCGGGCTCGAGCACGTCGCTGATGTGCTCAACACGGTTGATCGACACCTCCTGCATGGGCATGAAGGCGGCGGTCTTGGCGCCGATGTCAATCATCGAGCCCTTGGGCTCGATGGCGAACACGGTGCCCTTCACCACGTCGCCAGGCTTGAAGTTGTAGTCGTACTTGCTCAGCAGCGACGCGAACTCATCCAGGGTGAAGCCAACGCCGTCGAGATCGCGGGCCACAGCACGGCTGCTGGGGTCGTCGGCGCTGGGCACCTCTTCCGGAATATCCAGATCGAGCTCAGCAGCAGCGTCAACCACGTCTTGATCGACAGCCTCAACGGCCACGTCGGTCTCGCTGGTGTTGAGATCGGAAGGGGTCACGGTCATGGAGAGTCGGCGGACTGCCCGAGGCAGCGCGAAGGAACCGATGCGTCAGCCGCCACCGACGCAGGGGAATCCAAAACTATAGAGGTCAGCTGCGGACGGGCCCTTCAGGCGTCTCTAACCAACCGCTGCCAAGGATTTGCCCTTGGGCTTGCGGTTCAGACCGTCCAAGGTGGCGACGAAATCGGCAACGCTCTGAAACTGGCGGTAGACCGAGGCAAACCGGATGTAGGCCACATCGCTCATCCCCGCCAGGTGCTGCAGGGCTAATTCGCCGATGTCCTTGCTGGAGACTTCGCGGCCCGTGCGCCCCTGAAGCTCCAACTCCAGTTCATCGACGACCAGCTCAAGACGGCTGGGCTCGAGCCCGGTTTTATCGCAAGCCCGCAGCAGACCATGCAGCAACTTGCTGCGATTGAAGGCCTCACGATTCCCACTGCGCTTCAAGACCGTGATCGGTGCCGTCTCCACCCGCTCGTAGGTGGTGAAGCGGAACTCGCAGTTCAGGCACTCCCGACGGCGACGCACACTCCGGCCGGTGTCCGCGGAACGCGATTCGAGAACGCGGCTATCGGTGTGCTGACAGGAGGGGCACTGCATGCCCGAGATTCCGCCCGAGAAGATGCTCAAGTTTAGACAGAACAATTGCCTTTGAGAAGGGCTGCCGCAACTTGGGTCTTGCCAAGCAACAGGCCAACTCCCGCCGCGAGCCGGTGAGACTCAGGTGTCAATCAAGATCCCGCCAAGTCGAAATGAGATTGCCTTAAGGGAAGCCACGGCGTTCAAGCAACAAAAAACCCCCGCTTTTGGCGGGGGTCGTTGAACTCCTGAGAGTCAAATCACTTGCCGATCTTCGGGGGATCGCGGAAGGCGATCGCGAAAAACAGGGTGGAGATGGCTAACGCCAGGATCAGGATGTAAGCGAAGCTTTCCATGAGTTACCTCCGAGGCGCTCAGCTGAGGGTGGTGCCTGCGGGGGGCACGTAGCCCTCCGGCAGACGACGGGTGGAACGGTCGCCCAGTTTCTGGAACAGACCGAACTCAACCTGCTCACCGAGATCGGGGTCGATACCGGCGAACACATCGCGGTAGAGGGTGCGAGCACCGTGCCAGATGTGACCGAAGAAGAACAGCAGCGCGAAGCAGGCGTGTCCGAAGGTGAACCAGCCGCGGGGTGAACTGCGGAAGGTGCCGTCAGAGTGATAGGTCTCACGGTCGAACTCGAAGGCTTCGCCGAGCTGGGCCTTACGAGCCAGGCGCTTCACGTCAGCAGGATCGGTGAAGGTCTGACCGTTGAGGGCGCCGCCATAGACGGTGGCGGTCACGCCGGTCTGCTCGAAGGAGTACTTCGCTTCAGCGCGGCGGAAAGGAATGTCAGCGCGGACGATGCCCTGGCTGTCTTCCAGAACCACAGGGAAGTTCTCGAAGAAGTTGGGCAGACGACGCACCTCGAGATCACGACCCTGGCTATCGGTGAAGGACACGTGTCCGAGCCAGCCGGTGGGCAGGCCATCACCGTTCACCATCGGACCCACGCGGAACAGGCCGCCTTTGGCAGGGCTGTTGCCGACGTAGTCGTAGAAGGCGAGCTTCTCAGGAATCTGGGCGTAGGCCTGTTCCTTGGTGGCACCGTTGTCCAGAGCGGTCTGAACGCGGCGGTTGATCTCGGTCTTGAAGTAACCCTGGTCCCACTGGTAGCGGGTCGGGCCAAAGAGTTCGATCGGGGTCGCTGCAGCGCCGTACCACATGGTTCCGGCCACGATGAAGGCGGCAAAGAACACAGCGGCAATGGCGCTGGCGAGAACGGTCTCGATGTTGCCCATCCGAAGAGCCTTGTAGAGGCGCTCGGGCGGACGGGTGGTGATGTGGAAGATGCCGGCAATGATGCCGACGATGCCTGCGGCGATGTGGTGGGCAACGATGCCACCGGGGTTGAAGGGGTTGAAGCCCTCAGGTCCCCAAGAGGGTTGAACCGCTTCAAGGTGGCCGGTGACGCCGTAGGGGTCAGAGACCCACATACCGGGGCCGAACACACCGGTCAGGTGGAACGCACCAAAACCAAAGCAGCCAAGGCCAGCCAGCAGCAGGTGGATGCCGAAGATCTTGGGGAGGTCCAGAGCAGGCTCGCCAGTGCGAGGGTCCTGCCAGATCTCCAGATCCCAGTAGGTCCAGTGCCAGATGGCGGCCAGCATCAAGAGGCCACTAAAAACGATGTGAGCAGCTGCCACACCTTCGAAGCTCCAGAAGCCGGGGTCAACACCGGTGGCACCGGTGATGCTCCAGCCGCCCCAGCTATCCGTCACGCCCAGGCGAGCCATGAACGGCATGACGAACATGCCCTGGCGCCACATGGGGTTGAGCACCGGGTCGGAGGGATCGAAGATGGCCAGCTCATAGAGCGCCATGGAGCCGGCCCAGCCAGCAACCAAGGCAGTGTGCATGAGGTGCACGGCGAGCAAACGGCCCGGGTCGTTAATCACGACCGTGTGCACCCGATACCAGGGCAATCCCATGGGGGTCAGGTCCGAGGAAACAATCCAGCCTTCCGCTTCAGAAAACCGAAATCGGAAGTCAGCGCGATCAGGGTTTGCCAGCGAAAGCCAGCAGACACTTGATCCGTGCTCGCGATCGTAAGGGGTTCAGCTGACGGAACGTTTTGATCGCCGCCGAGCTGAAACGTGCCGTGACGGGAAAACGACGCTGGGGCCCAAAGGCGTGGCCCCACCCGCGGCGGCGCGGTTACAAATCGCAATCCATTCCCTCAGAATGGAGGAATTCCGAACCTCCAGCCATGCCCGTCATTCGTTTTGTTCGCGAGGGGCGGGATGTGGAGTGCTATCCGGGCGAGAACCTGCGCGAGGTCGCCCTGCGCGAGGGACTTGAGCTCTATGGCCTGAAAGGACAGCTCGGGAACTGCGGCGGCTGCGGGCAGTGCATCACCTGTTTTGTTGATGTGGTGGGCGAAAGCAGTCCCGGCAGCCTCAGTGGCCGGACCGCCGTCGAGGAGCAGAAACTGCGCCGCCGTCCCCAGACCTGGCGCCTGGCCTGCCAAACCCTGGTCCAACAATCGGTGCTGGTGCTGACCCGGCCCCAGGTGCGTTTTGGGGACGCCGAGGCGCGCATCGCTGCGGCCAAAGCCAGCCCTCTACCCGCCGGACCCACGGCCTGGCCCGAGCCGGAGCCCCAAGACGAGGACAGCCTGGAATCCGCTGAGGACGCCGAAAGCACAACGAGGGATGAAGAGGCCTGATCAAGCCCCGTTGGCGGTGATACGGTCACCGAGCTCAAGACTTTTGCGATGGAAACCAACGACCTCGGCTTCGTCGCCAGCCTGATGTTCGTGCTGGTTCCGACGGTGTTCCTGATTGTTCTGTACATCCAGACCAGCAGCCGCCAGAGCTGACCGCTCCAGTTCAATGGTTCCGAAAAACCCTGGACGCATCCATGTGATGCATCCGGGGTTTTCTTTGTCTCAGTTCTGAATCAGCAGCAGAACAGCGAAAACCCCCTAGGGCCTGGAGTCCTAGGGGGTTTCTTCTTACTCGAGTCAGCCGCGACTGCAGGCGGCTACTGACGCCCTTCGGGTTCGCGCACCAGAAGAACCGGAGCCGGTGCATGGACCCTGATGTAGTCACTCACCGAGGACCCGAGCAGACGATCGATATCGACCAGCCCGCGGGCCACCAGGGGACGACGGTCCTGCGAAGCAATCACGACCAAGTCAGCCTTGTGCTCTTCAGCGGCCTGACAGAAGCCGCGTCCGATGTCACCGGTGCCGTGGATCGCCTTCATCTCCACACCAAAGCCGCGGGCGCGCTGGACAGCCTTATCGAGCAACTCGTCGGCAGGGGTTGAACCGCCACGGGACGGCGCGATGTCCTGGCGGCTGATGTGAACGCCGAGCAGGCTGCTGCCGGGCACATCGCGCACTAATTCACAGGCCAGCTTCAGGGCATCGTCGCCAACGCCAGTGCCATCGATCGCCACCATCACGCGGTTGATGTGACGGACATAAAGGTCGTCACGCACCAGCAACATCGGGCGAGTCGAGAGCTGGAAGACGTACTGGCTGGCGCTGTTGCTCAGGATCGACTGGAGCCGGCCCAGGCCCCGCGAGCCCATCACGATCAGGTCGGCATCAAGCTCATCGGCCACCTTCAAGACCGTTTGCTTGGTGTCGCCCTGGCGAATGATCGTGTTGACCTCCGAAGGATTCAGCCCCAGCCGCTGAACGGCTTCAGCAACAATTCCAGCGGCTTTTTGGGAGTGCTCGGCATAGTCCTGACCAGCCTGCTCAGCGACGACATGGAGCAGATTGATGCGGGCCTGACGCACGGTCGGAATGTCGCGCAGCATGCGCACCATTTCCTCAACGTGACCTTTGCCTGAATCGGCGATCAGAAGATTGCGAAACACATCCCAGGAGCGCGTTGGGGCAGCCTATGGCTGAATTGCGCGCAACCTCGACTTGTGCCAGAGACCGTGACGGAGCAGCAACATGACCGCCCCTGGCGCCTCAAGCGCTCGGTCCTGCCGCAACACACCGACCATGCCGGAGTGATGTGGCATGGCAGCTACTTGGCCTGGCTTGAGGAAGCCCGGGTCGAAGCCCTCCGTCAGGCGGGACTGGCCTACAGCGCCCTCTCTGAGCGCGGCCTGGAACTGCCGGTTGTCTCACTGCAGATCGATTACCGCCAAGCCCTCCTTCATGGCGAGCACGTACAAGTGCTGAGCTGGGTTCTGCCGCAACAGGGGGTCAAGCTGCCCTGGCGCAGCCAGTTCATCAAGACGGACGGCAGCGTCGCCGCCGAGGCGCGCGTGGAGCTGGTCCTGGTGGACCTCAGCCAAGGCCCAGGGCAGCGGCGATTGCTGCGCAGGGCACCTGAGGATCTGCGCGAGGCCCTCGCGCAACTCAGGGCAGGCCCAGGACCAGACTCAACCGTCTCGCTATAGTACAGACGTACTGCAGCGATTCAGGTGGGTCAGCTCGTTCATGCCCCCTTCTGCGCCAGCCAGGAGCGAGGGCGGCCCCTCAGGATCCACTCGGGGGAGACCTCCCGGCTCTGGCGATCGATCTGGAGCCGCTGTCCCGGTGTGGGCCGGCGGCGGCTGGAGCAACTCGAAGGCCTGTTTGGAAGCCTGCATCAGGCTTGGCAGGCAACCGGCCAAGAGCTGGAACACGCCCTGAGCGGAACGCAGATCAATGCCAGAGATCTGCAGCGCATCGAGCTCTATCGCCAACAGCTCGGGCCATCCCCCGTGAGCGATCCACCCACCCCCGATGAACGGCGTCGGTGGGGCGGCCAGCGCTGCCTCATGCCTGGAGATCCCGCTTTTCCACGGACTTTGGGTGAGATCGATCAACCCCCTCTGGCCCTGCATTGGGCCGGGCAAGGGAGCATCTGGGCTCCGCTGCGGCAGCGCCGCGCCGTTGCCGTCCTCGGAACCCGGCGCCCGTCGAAACATGGGCTCGCCATGGCCCAGGCCATTGGCCGAGCCCTGGCGCAGGCCGGATGGCCGGTGGTGGCTGGGCTATCGGAGGGCATTCAGGCGGCGGCTCATCAAAGCTGCCTCCAGGCGGGTGGAACGCCGGTGGCTGTCCTTGGAACACCAATCAATCAGTCATCGCCACGGGGGTTGGCCGGGTTGCAACAGGACATCTCAGCCCAGGGGCTGTTGCTCTCCGAATGGCCTGAGGGGACGGCATCACGGGCTGCCCACTTCAGCTTGAGACAACGCCTGGAGGTGGGCCTGGTGCAGGCCCTGGTCCTGGTCGAATGCCCGCAGCAGAGCGCAGCACTCCACACCGCGGAGTTGGGATGGGCGCAAGGGATTCCACTTTGGGTCGTCCCCGCCGATGCCGGACGCAGCAGTGCGGCGGGCAGCAATCGCCTGCTGGCCAGAGGGGGAACGCCCCTGCTGGATCCAGCGGACCTGGTCAAGCATCTGGGATGTGGGCCGAGAAGCAAGCCGGTTCGGCCGCCGATGCCAAGGGCGCACGCGACGTTGCTGCAGCGCGAGGCGGCCCTCATGGGAGCCCTCGGTCAGGGTGCAACGCTTGAGCAGCTCTCCCATTCACTGCGGCTGAGCCCGGTGGGAATCAGTCAACGGCTGCTGCAACTGGAGCTGGCCGGATTGGTGCGCAGCGCACCGGGGCTGTGGTGGCATCCCTGCTGAGACAGGGCTTCATAGGCTGATCCAATGGCTGAGATGCTCACGGCTAAGGCAGTGCTGAGCTGGAGGCAGGCGATGCTCGGCCAGGGAGGCGAGAGCAGCGCGCTCGATTGGTTGCTCGATCTCAAAGGCGGGCTGCGCTGGCAGCAGTTACAGGCGCTCAGGCTCTACCCCGAATCCGAGATTGCGCTGGAGCAGGACCTCGGCACGCTCGAGCAGATCTGGAGGCAACACCTCGAGCAGGCCATCCCCCTTCAGTACCTCGTTGGCCGCTGTCCCTGGAGGGACATCGAACTCGAAGTCGCACCAGGCGTGCTGATCCCTCGGCAAGAAACTGAAGTGCTGGTTGATCTGGCCTTGGACTGTGCCAAGGGGGATCAACTGGGTTCAGCCCCGCACTGGGCGGACCTCGGCACTGGCTCAGGCTGCATCGCCATCGCTCTGGCGAAGGGACTGCCAAACGGCCAGGGGTTCGCCGTCGATCGTTCTGCCGAAGCGCTGCGGCAGGCAGAGAGGAACGCCAGAGCAATCCTGGGCTCGGCCTGCCTGGACTTCAGAGAAGGTGACTGGTGGGACGCGATCCGAGATCAGTGGGGCCAGCTGGATCTGGTGGTGAGCAACCCGCCCTACATCCCGGCTGCGGTCTGGGCGCAGCTCGAACCTGTGGTGCGTGAGCACGAGCCCGAACTTGCACTCAATGGGGGCAGCGATGGCTTGGAGGCCCTACGAACCATTGCTGGCGGAGCAGCACTTGGCCTAGCGCCAGGGGGATGGCTACTGCTTGAGCACCACTACGACCAGAGCAAGGCTGTACTGGAGTTGCTCGAAGCGGCTGGACTGGTGAATGTGCAGGCCCACAAAGACCTCGAGGGGGTGCAGCGCTTCGCCAGGGCGCAGCGGCCGCTCCAACCAGAGCAGAACCGGCCATGAACCAATCCCTTGAGGCCGGTCAATTCGCCGCTGAACTGCAGCAAGGCCAAGCCGGGGTCTTCCCGACGGACACCCTGCCGGCGCTGGCCACCAGACCAGAGCACGCCTCGCTGCTCTGGACAATCAAGGAGCGGCCTCAAAACAAGCCGGTGATCCTGATGGGTGCTGATGCTGAACAGCTCTTCAGCAACCTGGGGATGACGCCTGAACCGAGCTGGTTGCGGCTAATCGAACTGCACTGGCCCGGAGCCCTGACGCTGGTGGTACCGGCTGAAGGGGAGCGGCTGGAGCAACTCAATCCGGGGGGATCAGCCCTGGGCCTTCGCGTTCCGGCCTGCGATCAGGCCCGAGAGCTGCTGCGATTGAGCGGACCCCTCGCCACCACGAGCACCAATCGCTCGGGAGAAGACCCCTGCACAAGCGCTGAAGAGGTGCAGGCGCGATTCCCCCAGTTGCTGCGCTTGGCCCCCGAACCCTGGCCAGCGCCCTCGGGGCAGGCCAGCACAGTGATCGCACTGGAGCCAGGAGGCGGTTGGCGCTTGCTGCGCGCTGGTGCTGTGATGCCCCAAGAGCTCCTGAGCTAAGCGGCCATGGCTTGGTTGCCCCTTCTACTGGTGGTCCTGCTGAGCCTGCATCAATGGCTGTTTCAGCCCCTGCTGGTGCTCAGCGCTGCTGTGTTTGAACTCAGGCCGCTGCCTTGGCTGATCCTTGCTGGCCTGGCCTGGCTACTCGCCGGCAACGGACCGACTGCGAAGCCTTAGCTCAGGCCCCAAACCGCGAGAGAAGCCAAAAAAAAGCCCCCGGCTGAGCCGGGGGCGCTTGGTCGTCCCTCAAGGGATGCAAGTGTGCGGGTGATCGCTATGGATCAGCCGAACTTGCCAGAGGTGGAAGCGATCAAGAAGGCGGCGTAGGTCACGAAGTAGCCCACGGTGAAGTGAGCCAGACCAACCACACGGGCCTGAACGATCGAGAGAGCCACAGGCTTGTCGCGCCAGCCCACCAGGTTGGCGAGCGGGGTGCGCTGGTGAGCCCAGACGATGGTCTCGATCAGTTCCTGCCAGTAACCGCGCCA
>VMBT01000858.1_pt1 | contig 17025 bp, 15 predicted proteins | sample 4404301 | NCBI WGS metagenome assembly VMBT01 (sample SAMN12238535, study PRJNA552566) | marine metagenome | isolation source: Coastal seawater | place: USA: coastal Georgia, Sapelo Island | collected 2008-08/2009-08
AGCGCAGCAAAACCGCCACAGCCTAACACGGTTGCAGAGGCCAGACCCCCGCGCATCGATCCAATAATCGAATAAGCTGCATCATAAAGCTTCGCACTCATTCCAGATTTGCTCGCAACATTTCCCATTAAAATAAATAAAGGGATCACCACGAGTTCTGGTGAAGAACCCAATGTAAATGACTCAGAGGCCAAAAGGGACCAAGCGGCGTTCCAACCATTCAACGCCGCAACGCCCGTGAAACCGACTATAAACATGGCAAACGCAACTGGAACTCTGAGTAACAACAACAGCAGCATTGCGGATATTCCCAAAAGGCCTATTTGGAAGTCTTGCATTATACTGCCTCGTCGTTTCTTCTGGCATCGCCAAAATTAATTGAAAGTTCAATAAAGCGGAGAGTTAACCCAAACGCTGAGACCGCACAAAATGCGCATATACTGTATTGAAACCAAACTTTCTCGAGTTCTAACAAATTGGTCGATAAGTTTAACATTTTAGAGATTTTGGCACTTTCGAAAGTTGCATAGCAGACACATGCAAAAAACATTGCGCCAATTGCGCTTGATACAATGTCTAGAACGCGGTTCATCCCCGGGCTGAATTTTTTTTCAAATAAATCGACTGAAATATTTCCACCAGTTCTATCGCACAAAGGCATTGCGCCAAAAACTACAATCACCATTACCATTGTGACCACATCATGTGAGCCGTACAAAGGATGCCCTTGCGTGCGTCCTATTACATCTGCACAAATCACAAGCATAATAAATATTAACGCAACTGCGCTAATTCTCGCAGATGCATGAATACATGCATCTGCGACTTTTCTAAGTATAGGTATCATTCGCTCTTCATTGCTGAAAATGCGGCAGCACCATCGACATCGCTGACATAATCTGCGGTTACATTTGATACCGCTTCAGCAAAAAGCTTTGCTTGCTCTGCCGAAAGATCAACAAAGGTGTTTTTGGCAACACCGCGCGCGCGTTCAACCCCAGCTCGGCCCCGCGCATTCCATGCGGTTTCAGCATTGTTGCCCAAGCTGCACCCTGAAGCTCCGTCAAAAGCTGCCCTGTCGCTATCTGAGAGGTTGTTATAAGCGCCCTCATTCATCACGGCAAAGAAACTCAAACGCCCAAGCGGTGCACCCAATGTGAACGAAGAAGCGACTTCATCAAGTTTAAAGTCATCCAATGTTGAAGACCCTGTGAATACACCGTCAATCAGCCCAGTTTGGAGGGAATTATAAACTTGGTTGATAGGCATTTGCACCGGAGTGGCGCCTAATGCTTCGGCGACTTTTCCGGCGGTGGCACCTGCCACACGGATCTTTAGCCCTTTCAGATCAGCAGGCGTGCGCACGACTTTTTCTTTCATGATCATGATATTGGGTTCTGAGGTCCATAGCGCCACTGGTACAGTCCCTGGAAACTCCGAACGGATTTCATCCATTGCTCTGCAAAGAGCATCGGCTCCTGACTCGTCGTCGTTCAAAACGCCTGGAAGTTCCACGATCATCGTCTTTTTGAATTGTGACGATGTGTACCCCGGCAATCCCCAGGTGATGTCAGCAGCACCTTGGACTGCGCGGACGTATTGTTCAACGGGTCCGGCGCCTAATTCTCCGCCGTGATATCCTTTGACCGTAAGTTGTCCATTTGTCGCTGCAGAGACATCAGAGTTCAGCTTTTCAATCACGCTTGCATTCACGGTATGGAACGGGGGCGTGAAATTTGCAAATTTCAACTCTGTTGCTTTTAACGGTGATGCGAGTGCCAGCACTGCAAAAGCTATTTTTGCACTTGATATGTACTTCATGATTTTCTCCTTTGTTGAACTGATGTGGGATTTTCGCCGAGACCCCCACACAATTTAGTGATTCATACTGACTTGGTTCTCCAGCTATCGGCGTAATTTTCGCGAGCTTCTTTGGAATAAGGAGTGGGGGATATACGCACTCTTATTTCCGCTTGTCTGTGTTTTTCGGTGGATGTTTTTAGTGTGTCATCGGGCTCTCCCCAACGGAGCGTCAGTACATCGCCTATGTTGACGTCTGTATTGACCACTCCAAGAGACAGCATTGAGCGTTCATTCCAAGAGTAACCGTTGAACATAGACATGCCGACCATGTTTCCATTTTGGTCTACGACCATATCCGCGCTTGACGATGCATAATTTGGCTGCGGGAAATCTATCCACTTATATGGCGTGCCGTCTTCGAAACCGGAGGCGATTACCTTTAATACATCTTCTCTGTTCCATTCAAAGGTGACCTTTTTACGTCTGGCCCCTTTTTCCCTGATTGCTTCCAGCGCCTGTTTGCCGATGAAATCTTTCTTTTTCCAGCCGATGTAAAAGTCGTAACCGAGCTCAAAAGGATTGACATAGTAATCTTCTATATTGTCACTTACAAAGCTTCCCCCGATCGCACCGGCCGCTTCATACATGTCGGCTCCTAACCAATTGCGGTATTCCTCAAGCAATCCACCACCGGTGTAGATGCCCGGTAAAGGAGAAGGAATCCAGCCAGATTCCAGTGTATTGGTAGAGTAAGCACGACTGCCACATTGCACCAAATCAACACCAGCTTTTTGGGCGGAGTCCAGTATAACAGATTGAATGTAATGTTTATCTGCGTATGGCCCCCAAATTTCCAACCCTGGTGCGCCTGACATTCCATGTCGCAATGCCTGCACTTTTTTGGAACCAATGTTTATCCAATCCACATGGAAGAATTTGATATCTGGGATTGGGCCACCATTCATTTCCTCAAAAATCTTTGGTGCCAACGGTCCTTGAATTTGGAACCGATAGTGTTCGCGGATGACCCTTTCTCCTTCTGGTCGTGAAGGGGAGCGCGGATCGTAACGAAGCCGAACATTCCATTGCCCCTGTGCGGCGCAGAACATCAACCAGTTAGAGGTCGGCGCCCGTCCAACCAAAATATATTTGTTTTCATGTTCACGAAAAATAATGTGGTCGCCTATGACGTGACCATTGGGCGTAACAGGAACATAGTGTTTAGCCCTATTGAGTTCGAAATTCGCAAAAGAGTTTATTGCATGATGAGATAGAAATTCAGTGGCTTGAGGCCCTTCTACAATCACTTCATCCATATGGTGTGTCTGATCAAATAAAACCGCACCTTCACGCCATGCGGTTTGCTCGCTCCGCCAATTTCTATATTCGGGTGTGACGACCGGATAAACATACATTCCAGCTTGGGAGTTTCTCAACATCTCTACTGGGTTGTTAAATTGCTGCATTTTTTTGCTTAAACTTGTCACGGATTCATGCTCCTTTGTGAGTTATTAATTCCAGTCCTGGAATTTTTTTTGCGAGGCTCGGTTTGGTATTAAGTACAAACTCCAGATTTTTTCTGGCCAATCGCGCGTGCTCACGCGCCAACCATTCTGCTCTAGCGCCTTCGCGACTTAGAACAGCATTCCAAATTTCTTTATGTTGGCCTTGCGCGAGCTTAACGCTATCGCCAAAGTTTGGTAGTTTGAGTTGCTCTATAAGAAACGCATCAGGGGATGCTGCAGGCAGCCGATTTACGCGATCTATTTCATTTAAAAGGACCTGAGAGCGACACAGATTGTTCAGCTGCAGATGCAATTCGGAATTCAAAACAACATAGTCGCCAAGTACAAAATCGTCTTTACTCAATATTCCATCAATTTGGCTCAATGTTTGGTCAACTTTGAATTTCTGACTTTCATCGATGCCACGTTCAGCAGCCAATCTGACCGCCGTTCCTTCAAGAACCCCCCTAATTTCAATCGCATCAATTATATCATCAATTGAAAAACTTGAGACAAGGCAACCGCCAGATTCATTTCGCGTCAATAAGCCTTCGCTTATGAGTTGTTCAAAGGCTTGGCGAAGAGGCGTTCTACTGATGCCAAGATCATCGCATAAAGCCAATTCCGTCAGTCTTTCGCCTGGCTGGAATCTTCCGCCAAGGATATCGTTTCTTAGCGATGCTAAGGCATTTGTGACTGCTTTGTTTCGCTTGCTTGGCACTGAAATCTTCCACGACGTTTTTCAGGATGTATACAATAGATGGTATTTTTACGGAGGAAGTACAGACATATTTCGAAAAAAATAAGGAATTACGTTAGAAGAAAATCAAAATTGTATACAAAAATATAAATTTAGTAGATAGGTAACGTAGCCAAATTTAGGATTAATGCCGGTATGCAAACCACAAGCTGGACAAATGTTGCGATATTTTTAGCTGGCGGAACAATTGCTGCGATCCATATCGGGAAGGTCCCGACAGCTTTAGCCATTATTCAGTTAGAGTTTGAGATGAACCTGATTCTCGCAGGTTTATTTTTCTCCATTTTCAGTCTGATCGGGGTCTTCTTGGGTGTGAGTGCGGGGTCGATTTTTACGAAGGTCGCATCCAGTAAAATAATTTTCTCAGCTTTCGCTATTTTGGCGATTTGTGACGTTGCTGGTGCTCGAACGGATGATTTATTTGTTCTCTTTCTAAGCCGGATTTTTGAGGGGTTGTGCTTTGTTGCAATAGCCGTCACTTTTCCAACCTACATCACTTTTGTGACAAACGCTCGAGATCGGCCATTAGCGTTGTCGATTTGGAGTTTGTTCATCCCTATTGGGTTCGCTATTTCTTTAACCACATCATCCGCTTTACTTAGCGACGGAAATTGGAGGGATATGTGGACCTTCTGTGCTATCCTGTCCTGCCTGTACTTGGTTATTGCCTATATTTTCATTCCCAAAAATACGCATAAAACTCTGTCGAATAAAAATCCTTTGAATATCATTCGGAGCGTAATTTCAGATCTGAATTTGTTGAAATTATCGATGATATTTACTTTTTATGCCTTTCAATGGATTACGATAATCGCTTGGTTTCCAAGCTTTCTCGTGGAAAATTTTAACTTAAATTTGCAAAATGCCGCCATCTTTACGTCTCTTGCGGTTATTGTGAATATCCCTGGAAATCTTTTGGGGGGACGGTTGAACCAGCTTAATTACAAGCCCAAACGCATTCTGATGTTCGCAACCTTGGCAATGTTTGTGTCAACATGTGGTATCTTTTTTTCGACTTTTGGACCAATTTTCGCCGTTTTCTCGGCCCTGTCGTTTTCTTTTTTTGCGGGCTTGGTCCCATCGACACTTTTTGCAAATGTTCCTGTTTTCAGTCCATCCAAAGAACATCTCGGTGCGGCCAACGGTCTGCTTTTTCAGGGATCGGCTTTTGGGCAGTTGATTGGGTCTCCAGTTGTGGCAAGTTTCATTTTTTTTGGCGGGGGAAATTGGACGTATGCTGGTGTCCCACTTTTGATCTGCGCCTCTGCACAGCTCTACCTCAGCAACAAACTCGCAAGAAAAACATGAAAAACCTGCCGCAAATAACTGAAATGGAACTAGAATCAAGTGTTGCCTTCTTATCAATTTTGCAGTTTTTGGGTATTAGAAGGGTCAGATAACAATGAAAAGAACAGAATTTACGCTCGTTTTTATTCCCGGTTTGCTCAGTGATCGCAGAGTTTGGGAACCTGCTGCTTCTTTGGTTTCCAAAAAATTTACCCAGCCTGTAAAATTCATTGAATTTGACCTTGAAGACAATATCACGCGAATGGCTGAAACCGTGTTGGATGAAACGGGTGGGCCGCTGGTTCTCTTGGGGCATTCGATGGGTGCCCGCGTAGCCCTTGAAGCTGCCAGATTGGCAGGGAAAAGGATTGAAGCGCTAGCGTTGTTTGACACGGGTACACATCCTTTAAAGCCGGGCGAAATAGAGAAAAGACAGGCTGTCATCGATCTTGCATACGACCAAGGGATGTCCGTGCTGGCAAATTCATGGCTGCCACAAATGCTTCATGAAAAATCGATCAAAGACAGAGCTATTTTTGATCCTTTGTTTGATATGGTTATTACCAAAACGCCGCAGCTTCATGAGCGCCAAATACATGCATTAATTAACCGGCCAGACGCCGTCAAAACGCTGGAAAGTATTAACTGTCCAGTTTTGCTCGGAGTTGGTAATGACGATAAATGGTCGCCGGTAAGTCAGCATCGGGAGATGCAGTCAATGTTACCATCAGCAAATCTGGCTATCATTGATGATGCGGGTCATTTTTCGCAATTTGAAAAACCGGCGGATGCATCATTTCACATTTTGAATTGGCTCGCTTCTCTGTGAGATAAGAAATAAATTCGCATCTGAAATTTGACCAGTTATAGAAAAACGTCACTGCTTCTCTTTTATCGCGATGCGTCAGCTTGGCAGCGATCGTTAGATAACTGTCCATAGAATGTCCCAAACAATTCTAATGATTGGGGAGAAAGATCAATTTCAGAGCGATGCAGAGCAGCAATACCAAAACCAGTTTGTCAAAAATTTCGACATTTACATTGCGCGCAATCCACGAACCTATCGGCATGCCCACCAGAATGGGTACTATTGCAAATACACTGAGCAACATTCGTTCTGGTGTCAAAATACCGACGCTTATAAGTGTTGGAATTTGAACCAATGACATTGCGACAAAGACAACAGAAATTGTTGCCATGAAGGTTAAACGGCTAAGTTTGAGCGCATTCAAAAATGTTAGTGTGACTGGCGCTGAAATTCCCCCAACACCTTGCAAAATACCTCCAATCATGCCCGCCGGCACAACCAACAGATTTGCAAGTTTTGGAGAAAGCTTCCAAGTTGGACGTATCAATTTAAACGCTACATATCCAACGACCACAAATGCCACGATCCGCATCAGAAAATCCGCCGGTAGAGCTGACAACATAATTGAACCCAACCCAGCTCCGATTCCTGCTGCGACCGCGAAGATGAGAACAAATTTCAGCGACAGCAGATTTTTGCGAAACTGCCAGCCTTGCCAGAGATTCGATACGAGGTTTGGTAAGACAAAGACAGACACCGCAAATGGCACACCATAAAGCATTGATAGTATTGGCACGGCGATGATCGGGCTCCCTGCGCCAATAGCTCCCTTCAGGATTCCCCCCAAAAGAAAAGCAACGGTTGCCAGCAGTAAAGTGTAAAAATCCATCAATGCGCATCCGAAACGGCGCAGCTGAGATCCAGCAGCACTTGGCGTCTTTCATTGCGGATAATTTCAATTGCGTGCTTTAGCGCAGCAGGCAAGTCTGCCCCATTTTCCAGCCGTATCGCATGGGCACGGGAGGCCTTTGCAACGGTCGCAAAATCGGGAACTGGTTTAAGAGATGTCAAAGGTACAGTATCTGAATGGGTTGATATTTCGTCCCTATATCCATTGATAACAGACCGGCGCACAGCGTTCCACATTTCATTGTTCTTCACAATCGTGAGAATTGGCAACTCTAGGGCTTCGGCAATTTGATGGCAAGCGACGGGGTTGGCAAAGATGTAACTCCCGTCCCCCATAGCCGCAATTGTCAACTTTCCCGGGCGCATCAATTGCGCGCCGAGGGCCGCGGGCATTGCCCATCCCAGACCGCCGGCATGAACATTGTTGAAAAATCGGTTTGGACCATGCAAGTCCATATAACTCGGCAAGAGGCCCAGTTCTGAAAACACGACGGCATCTTGGTCCATAATATCGGAAACACAGGCACTGATCCATTCGGCTGTCATTGGGTTTGACGCACCGCAAGAGGTTGCGCGTGCGCGTGCTGTATGGCGACGGCGTTCTGCTGACGTTGTCAGCTGATCGAGACGGGATATGGCTGCCTCAGTCGGACGTGCTGCCCCCTGCAAGGCTAGCACGGCAGCCAGAGGATCTGATGTGATTGCCAAATCTGTTCGGTACCCGCGTACGGGCATCCTCGAAAAATGAGGATCGGGTCCGATGTGGACCACTTGCGCCTGAGAGGTCGGAGCATTTGTCGCTTCGATCCATGGTGTGTCACTGTCAATCACGATAATCAGATCGGCTCCTTCTGTCCCATTAGGCGCATAGCCTTGCAGCACGGGGTCTTTCGACGCGAGCACATTTCTCAAACTGAAAGGCTCAAAAACAGCGATGCCATGTGTGGATGCGAGTTCGGAAAGGGCGAACGATAATTTGCCCTCTGCATCTCCGCGCTGACAGATTATGACAGGATGCCTTGCGCTCTCAAGCATTTGGGCGAGCCGCGCTATCGCTGTGGGGTCGGGTTGGGACGGTGTCATTGCTGGAGGTTGTGGTTTTACATCGGAGGAATGGACAGCAGCCGTGTCCGAAAGGGGCTCCTTGGGAAGCGATAGATACACTGGGCCTTTAGGCTCGGAGTTTGCGATAGCCACGGCTCTTGCGACGAGCGGGGCGGCTTGTTCGGGATAGCGCATTTCATAATTATATTTCACGGCGTCTCGAACCAGAGACGTTTGGTCGAACATTTCTTGACCATATTGGATCGGAGTCATCCGTGATCCTTTCCGTCCACTTTCCGTGATCGGAGTCCGGCCAGACATCACCAGAATTGGGATGTTATCAGAGGCTGCATTGATGACACCCATCGTGGCGTTGGCGAGGCCAACATTAACGTGAACCATGACCGCTTGGGTTCGTCCGCTTACGAGATAGGCACCATGCGCCATGGCGACCGCCGCGGTTTCATGCGGGATTGTTACCGGGACAGGAACGCGTGACGGGTCAAGCCGCATAAGGGCTTCAATGATCGGAGGAAAATCCGTGCCGGCATTTGCAAAAAGGTAATCTATTCCCGCGGCCTTCATGCTTTCCAAAAGTGCTTCTGCACCGGTTTTCTCATTCTGTTTGCTCATTGGTGTTCCCAAATAGGAGGTTGCTTTCCCTAATAGGCATCGAATGTGAAATTTTCACAAGCTTTTTTATGCTAAATCTCATATAGTGGGATTTAAGGTCAAAAGAATCGACCGAATTGAACTAAATCTGGGAGGATTTTTCATGAAACATAGGCTTAAAGCCGCAGTATTTTGTGTTGCGGCCATCTTTGGTACTGCATCAACTGCAGAAAATGCTGGGATTGCTACGTCCAATCCCGGGTCGCTATTCCACAACATCGGCACCGCAGTCGCAAACGCGGCGAATGCCAACGGATTGAATACAACTATCCAGCCAGCGACCAGCCCAAACCAGTTTATTCCCTTTATAAACTCGGGCGGAATAGAGTTCGGGGTGGCAAATTTACAAGAGGTCAACTACGCGATCACCGGTGAAGCGTGGTGGAACGGTATGAAAAATGAAAACCTTCGCATCGTTGGTCACTTGCAGCCCCTTGTCGAAGCTATTTTCGTGCGCGCAGACAGCGATATCAAGGCCGTTGCCGATCTTAGAGGTAAAGCTATGACAGATGGGTACACGGCACAGAATACAATTCTGCCGCAGTTATCCGCCTTTTATGCAACGGCAGGAATGACGCGTGACGATGTCGAAAAAGTCTCAGTCGCCTCAGTGGTCGCTGGCGCGAATGCCTTTATGGCCGGTGACACGGTCGGTTTCATTTTTGCGCATGGCGCAGGTAAAGTGAGAGAAGCCGATGCCGCCGTGGGAGGACTTCGTGCGTTAGGCGTTGGGGACGCCAGCGATGCGGCGCTTGCCGCAGCGCGTGAATACTGGCCAACCGCTTTCTTCAAAATGTTGCCTGCAGGTGCAATGCCGGGCGTCTTGGAAGACACGACCTATATTGCCTTTCCCCAAGTTGTCTTTACGCATGCAGGGGCCTCCGACGAGGTCGTCTACCTCTTAACGAAAGCGATGTATGAAAAGGCCTCTGTGATGGGGGAGACATTCCCGCCTATGCGTGCATTCAAGCCGGCAGATATGATGAGCGACTCAGGTATCGCTGAATTTCATCCCGGTGCTGTTCGTTTTTACGAAGAAGTCGGCTTGAAGTAGGTTCACCTTGGTTGATCAATCCAAACCTCAAGAGGCCGCTCGCGGCCTCTTAACCCGCGGCTGGCAGCGCGTCAGCGATATTTTGGCGGCTGTTCTGACGCTGTTGGCAATTGGATGGGCCGTATCCTTTCAGCGAACAATCGGTCTCGATATTTATCCACAGCAATTCTTTGCGGCCATGCTTGCCATCACTCTTGCGCTTGCGTTTTGCACTTTGCCGGCAAAACGCAACGAAACGCGCCAGACAGTGCCTTGGTATGACGCGGGCTTTGCCCTCGTTAGTCTGGTGGCGGTTGGATATGTGGCGGTGAAGTACCCCGATCTTGTTCTCATGATTTTTGCGCGTCCAATAGAACTTTGGGTGCCAAGCATTTTGATCGTTGTCCTGACGCTGGAGGCCCTTCGTCGCGCGTCTGGCTGGGCACTGGTAATTATTATTTTAGCCTTTTTTTGTTATGCGCTATTTGGCGATCTTTTACCGGGGCGACTTCAGGGGCGGGCGCAAAACTGGCAGCTTTTGGTCGGTTATATGGCGGTCGACTCAAATGGGATTCTGGGACTGCCAATGTCGGTTGCCACAACAATTGTCGTGGCGTTCATTCTATTTGGCGTTCTACTGGGGATCACTGGGGGCACATCATTTTTCACGGATGCGGCCATGATTGGTATGGGGCGCTTTCGAGGTGGCTCCATGAAGATTGCGGTATTGGCGTCAGGGCTTTTCGGGTCTATCTCGGGTTCTGCTGTGGCCAATGTTGTTGGCACGGGCGTTGTCACTATTCCAATGATAAAGAACGATGGATACCCTGCTCATAGGGCTGGCGCTATAGAGGCCGTCGCTTCGACAGGGGGACAATTGATGCCGCCGGTGATGGGGGCGAGCGCCTTTTTGATGGCTGAGTTTCTGGCGGTACCATATTCCGATATTGTAAGTGCTGCTCTTGTGCCCGCACTTCTTTATTATATTGCCCTTTTCATCCAAGCAGATCTTGAGGCCGCCCGCCTAGGCATTCGTGCCGTTTCAAAGGAAAAAATACCGTCGGCTCGACGCGTTTTTGGGGGAATACACTTTGTAGCGGCTTTTGCAGTACTGATCTATCTCTTGTTCTGGCAAAGGTACCAACCTGAACGCGCAGCGCTTTGGGCGGCTGTTGCTTTGATTTTTACCGCTCTTGTTCTGGGATATGGCGGTGTTCGTCCTACGCTAAAGCAGATACTCGCTTCGCTGTCTAAAACTGGGCACTCAGTCGTTGAAATCTTATTGATCTCTGCTGCAAGCGGGTTTGTTATTGGTGTGCTTAATATCACCGGCCTCAGTTTCAATCTGACGTATCTTCTTGTCCAAGTTGGGGGAACCTCCCTGATCTTGTTGTTGTTTTTATCCGCTGTTGTTTGCATTATTTTGGGCATGGGGTTGCCAACATTGGGCGTATACGTGCTTTTGGCAGCTCTCGTTGCACCTGCGCTCATCCAGTTGGGAGTAGAACCGATCGCGGCCCATCTTTACGTGCTTTACTTTGGCATGATGTCAATGATCACTCCGCCTATTGCACTCGCTGCCTTTGCAGCTGCTTCGATAGCAAAATCCCCTTCGATGGCGACGGGCATTGCTTCGATGAGATTTGGTTGGACGGCCTATTTGATTCCAATCCTTTTCGTCTTCTCTCCCTCGCTCATTTTGGTCGGGACATCTGGTGATATTGCCTTTACAATTTTGACTGCGGGTTTCGGGGTTTGGCTCGTGTCAGCCTCTCTGGCGGGATATTTCAGCGGACCGTTGAGCATGCCGATAAGGGTCTTGTTCTCAATATCCGGATTGATGGCACTTATCCCTGCAGAAGCGTTTTCTGGCGCATTTTTCACGGATATCGCGGGCGTTGCTTTGGGAATTGCTTTGATGGTCCATGACGCAATGAAAAATCGGCGGGGGATGAACGCATGAATTCTTCAGAGCGATTATTGGCTGTATTGGAGCTTTTTTCAGAAAAGCATCCGGTCTGGACGGCTGAGGAAATGTTGAAGGTGACAGGCTTTACAAGAACGACCTTGTACCGCTACCTGAAAACTCTACGCCAGTTTGGCCTCGTAACATCTGTCTCCGGTAGGGCTTTTTCACTTGGTCCGCGCGTTACCGAGCTGGATTATCTCATGCGGCGTGCTGATCCATTAATAGAGGCGGGGCAGGGCGCTTTGCATATCTTGTCCAAGCTGCACCCTTGTTCTGCATTTTTGGTGCGTTGGTATGCCAGCAAAATCCTATGCGTTTCATCTGTTGTATCAGCTCCGGATCCGCAGTCCAGCTATCCACGTGGCCGCCCAATGCCACTGGCACGCGGAGCCATCTCGCGTGCTATTTTAGCCTATCTTTCAAAAAGTGAGCAGGAAAAAATTGGCGGCGAGAACCTCGCTGAATTTGCCCGTGTCGGGACAGGGGAAACGGTAGAAGAAATTCGTGCCACTTTGCGCAAGGTTCGCCGGGATGGTTTCGCAATAGCCTATGGCGAAGTGACGCCCGGGGTTGTGGGTATCGCTGCACCGATCTTTGACGGTGGCGCGGGTCCTGCTGCGGCGCTGTGCTTCACCGCCATCGGCGCGGACATAGAACAAGAGAAGATCAACTTGCTTTCAGAGAGGGTTAGAGATCTGGCAAACGCCATTTCAACTGACCTCATCGGGGCAGAACGAATACAACAAAGTGCTTAACTGAATGGACAAGACATGAGAAAGATTGACGTATTCACACATATTTGGCCCAAACCGTTCCACGAAGCGTTGATTGCGCATTTGGGGCATACTACGGACATCACGCGCCGGTCCGAGGCGGTCCCGATGATGACCGATTTGGATCGCCGTTTTGAGGTTATGGATCTGTTTGGGCCGGAGTATTGCCAAATATTGTCGCTTGCGTCTCCACCTTATGAAAAATATGCAAATCCAGCCAAATCTCTGGAATTGGCGACCATTGCTTCGGACGGTATGGCGGAACTCTGTCACAGGTACTCGGACAGATTTCCCGGATTCATCGGAACCGCTGTCATGTCAAACCCAGCCGCGATGGTTGAAGACGCGCGTCGAAATATCGAAGACCTCGGTGCGGTGGGTATGCAGATATTCACCAATGTCTCTGGGAAGCCACTGGACAGTCCAGAATTTGATCCCTTCTTTGAATATATGAACAGCATCGACAAACCGATCTGGATGCATCCTTCAAGAGGGGCAAACTTTACTGATTATTTGACTGAGGAGCAGTCAGAATATGAAATATGGTGGACATTCGGTTGGCCCTATGAAACCTCTGCCGCAATGGCGCGTCTTGTATTTTCTGGCCTCTTTGACAAATACCCTCGACTGAAAATCATCACTCACCACGCGGGTGGCATGGTGCCATTCTTTGAAGGTCGCGTTGGTCCCGGTTGGGACCAGATGGGGGCTCGGACAACGGATAAAGATCTCAAGAAAGTCCTAAAATCACTTAAGCGTCCGCATTTGGAATATTTCAAGGAGTATTACGCCGATACTGCCAGCTTTGGTTCTCAGAAGGCGATTGAGCATGCCATTGAATTTTTTGGTGAAAACCGCGTTCTCTTTGCCTCTGACGCACCCTTTGATCCGGAAGGTGGTCCAATGTATATTCGTGAAACGATCAAAATCCTTGATCGCATGGATATAAGTGACGAACTGCGTAAGAAAATTTATCAGGATAATGCGGTTGAGCTTTTGGGGTTGAGCCTATGATTGCCGCGCATTTCATAGATGGGCGTATCGTTGCGGAAGGTGACGTCGGAGAGAGCTTTAATCCCGCCGACCAAACAAAACTTGGCGATTTCTATTGCGGTTCGGCGCAATTGGTTGATCAGGCGGCCAGTCGCGCCCGTGCCGCTTTTTTTGAGTTGGATTGGGCCTATAATCCTCGTCTGCGCGCTCAGGTCCTTATGGAGTTGGCAGCCCAGCTGGAGCTGGAGAAAGAGTCGATTGCCGATTTAATCGTTCTGGAAAACGGCAAATTGCGAAAGGAGGCTATTGGAGAGACGAATGCCGCAATTTCAGAGCTGCGATATTATGCGGGCCTCGCGCGAAATATAAGAGGCTCGACACAAGAAGTGTTGCCGGGCCAACTTTCCTTGCTTCATCGTGAACCCGCCGGCGTTGCTGGGATAATTGTGCCGTGGAATGCGCCATTGACCTTGCTTGCGAGATCGCTCGCGCCAGCACTCGCAGCAGGATGTACTTGCATTGTAAAGCCTGCGTTGCAGACGCCTTTGGTACATGCAAAAATTATGGAATGTATTCACAAGTCACCTTCTTTGCCAAAGGGTGTGATACACTCAGTTAATGAAAACGGCATCGAAGTTGGGAAGGCTATGGTTGCTTCGCCGCATATAGATGTCATTTCTTTTACCGGATCAAGCCGGACCGGCAAATCCATTATGGAAGGTGCTGCCTCCACGTTGAAGCGTGTTGGATTGGAATTAGGTGGCAAAGCCCCCTCCATCATATTTGAAGACGCTGATATTGATTTAGCTGTTACAGAATTAACCAACGGCTCTTTGAACATGGCCGGTCAAATCTGTGTGGCGGCTGCAAGATTTATTGTCCATTCAAGCATTGCTGACGATTTTCGGGACCGGATGGTGGCGGCCTATAAAAACGTCAAGGTTGGTCCCGGTAATAATCCGGCCAGTATGATGGGGTCCTTGATTGATATCGAAAATCAGAACCGCTTAAAAAGGATAATTGAACAGGCTGGTGACGAGGGCACCATGATATTGCGCGGGGGATGGGACGGTGACGGCGCATTCCTTACGCCAACCCTCTTTGGTATCGATGACACCGCGTCCTCTCTGGTTCAGGATGAATTGTTTGGACCCATTGTATCGCTTGAGCGTTTTGAGGATGAAGCCGAAGCCGTCGCAAAGGCTAACGCAACAAGCTACGGCCTCGCAGCGTCGGTTTTCACAAGAGACGGCTCTCGTGCTCTTCGAATAAGCCGGTCAATCAGATCAGGTACCGTTTGGATCAATTCACATCTTAGGCTGTTTGCCGAAGTGGAAACCGGTGGATTTGGCAATTCAGGCCTCGGAAGGCTTCATGGTCCTGAAGGACTGGCTGATTTCCTTGAGACCAAACATATTTATATTGAGCAGGGGCGCGTCTGAAGATTGGAATATGATGTCTTGATAAATGGCGGTGGGCCCGTTGGTTGCGGACTGGCCATTGAACTGGGTCAACGCGGTGTTCGCGTTGCACTGGTTGAGCGTTATCCAAAACCCCAGTTGGTGCCCAAGGGCCAAAACCTCACGCAACGGACGATGGAGCATTTTCTTGCATGGGGGTGTGAAGAAGAACTGCGCCAGGCTCATCCCATACCAGAGGGGGCCGGTATCGGGGGCATGACCTGCTATGGTACGCTTTTGACAGATCATCATTATGACTGGCTTAACCGCGCTCAGGTGCGCGACTACTATGCCTGCGCCAACGCGCGGTTGCCCCAATATGAAACAGAGGCTGTTTTACGGGCCCGCCTTTCACAATTGGACACGGTGGATGTTCTTTTGGGTTGGCAGGGAGATGCAGTCCGGCAGGAAAAAGAAAGTGTAACGCTTGATATATCAGAGCGGGACGGCTCAGGACGGAAATCTTTGATCGGCTCCTATCTTGTTGGATGTGACGGGAGCAAGTCTTTGGTCAGAACACAAAGCGAAATTGGGGAAACATTGAGCGATCATAATAAGTTGATGGCCTTACTGGTCTTTCGCTCAAAAGAGCTTCACAAACTTCTCGAACGCTATCCCGGTAAGGCTTTTTACAATGTTTTGCATCCTGACTTTGAAGGATACTGGCAATTTTTCGGGCGCGTGGATCATGGGCATAGTTGGTTTTTCCATGCACCTGTTCCGCTTGGCACAACATCTGATAATTTCGACTTTTGCGCGATGCTCACTCGCGCAGTTGGAACGGAATTCGAATTCGATATCGATTATGTAGGGTTTTGGGATCTGCGCGTTGCGGTTGCAGATACCTATCAGAATGGACGTGTTTTTATTGCTGGGGATGCAGCACACTCGCACCCTCCATACGGCGGCTATGGGATCAATCTTGGATTTGAAGACGCCCGTAACCTTGGCTGGAAACTCGCCGCCACCGTGCAAGGATGGGGCGGTCCCGCGCTTTTGGACAGTTATTCAAAGGAACGCCAACCGGTTTTCTCTTCAACTGCTTCTGAATTCATTGAAAAATTCATAAAAGACGATCGCACCTTTCTGAACACACATCGGCCGGGCGATGACAATTTTGAACTATTGTGGCAAGGCAGAAACAAAAACGCAGAGGACGTTCTGGAGTTTGCGCCAAACTATGTCGGCTCTCCGATAATTGGAGGACAGGGGCGTCCGTCTGCGAGGGGCTCCCATCAGTTTCAAGCGCGCGCGGGCCATCATTTGGCACCGGGACATCTCGCGGATGGTACGGATATCTTTCGGGGACTTGATGCAAAGTTCTCGCTTCTTACTGCAGATAAGTCACAATTATCAGACGTGTCAGAGTCTCCTGTTGAAGTGTATCAAATGTCTGCGGAAACCGCGAAAAAATACCAAGCAAAAAATATTCTTGTTCGTCCAGACCATTACGTTGCTTGGGTGGGTGATGATCCAGATATTAGTCGCATTTACGCATTTGCCTCCGGTGGATGATTGAACTTTGGCTCCTGGCGCGCAAGCGAGATCAAAAAGCCCAGGGCAGGGGGACATGCATTAAATTAATTGGACGTGGCAGCGTGATGAAGTCTTTGTGAAGATAAATGGAGAAAGACATTACCTTTGGCGGGCAGTCGATTATGAGGGCGCGTTGCTGGAAAACTTACACAAACCATTCCGAAAAAAGGAGCGCGCGACGCTGCTCTTACTGAGTTACGCTCTCTTATCGCCTTGTTGAATGCACGCTTTTCCGGCATCTGATGCTTGGTCGGTTTGTCTGACAGCACCGCCACCACATCCTCATCATTCCTGTTCCTGTTATTTCTGGCACTATTCCTGCGCAAGATCAGGGATTTAGAACAGCGTTGTGGGACTGATGCAGCACATCACCTCTCATATCAGCGATAATTCCCGCTAAACCTCAGCCGGTGGTTTCGCGAGGGTGGGTTTTCCCTGCTTTTTTGAGTTAACAGGGAATTTAACAGGGAACT
>VMBT01000859.1_pt1 | contig 17013 bp, 23 predicted proteins | sample 4404301 | NCBI WGS metagenome assembly VMBT01 (sample SAMN12238535, study PRJNA552566) | marine metagenome | isolation source: Coastal seawater | place: USA: coastal Georgia, Sapelo Island | collected 2008-08/2009-08
TATACGGACAAGGCAACACAGACTTCAGCTGAGGATAACGATCAATGCCAGTAGGTTTTAATAGTCCCGCCAGAAACTTTTTTCTTCTAGGTTCTTCTGGTGCAGATTTAGTAACAAACTTCTTCAAAACTATCACTTCCCCTGACAGTGCTTCCGATGCTGTTTATCGTGCCGAAGAAATTAGATATGATTATAATTCTGATACCTATACTCTAGCTGGATGGGGACAAGACAATAACTCAACACAATATGGTTGGGTTGAAAACAGAAACTATAATCCAGAAACTGGTGGATCCACACAAACGTGGAGAAATATTGTAAGATCATCTATTACAAACAACGACTTACGTATCAAAGCATTAGAAGTTGATAACGGATACGGACTGGTTGCTGTTGGAATAGCAAATGATGCTCCTTTCATCGCAAAGTATGACGGAAACAATGGCACCCTTGACTTCCAGTCTACTAGTAATAGTGGTAATGTAATTTACAGTGGTATTGCTGTAGACATCAACAAAAATTATTATGCATGTGGAAATACACTAGTAGGAGATAGGGTTGGTTTTATAGAAAAATATGATAGCAATGGCAATCCTGGATGGGGTAAAGCAGCAAGTTATGAATTGAGTGATGTCAGACTAGAAAAAATTGCAGTCAATTCTAAAGGAGGAGTTGTTGCAGTGGGCACAGTGTTTGATGATGCTGGCACTAAAGGTTATATTGTTAAAGTTGATTCTCTCACTGGAGATGTTCTTTGGGATAAAACTTTAAAAAGATCAGTTGAAGATCAAGTTTTAAATATTGTATTGCCTAGAGGAGTTTTCATAGACTCTGAAGATTTCATCTATGTAGTAGGATGGCTTGATGACATTACTGCTGATAAATCATTCATCATTAAGTATAGTCCTGAAGGAAACTTACTATGGCAAAGAGAAACTGATTCTACGGATGGCGATCCTATACAATACTATGAGGTAAAGGCAGATGGAAACACAGGTCAGGTCATTGTGTTTGGTAGATATTATGACACCTTTAATAATGACGAGATGGGTCTCCTTACTAAGTATAGTCGCAATGGAGATCTTGTTTGGAGAAGAACTATCAAAAGTTCTTACAACCAATCATTGAAGTTTGGATTTGAGGGTGGAGCAGGTATAGCTTTAGATTTTGATGAGTCTTTCTACTATCTCCTATTCACAGACGATGTTCTCAACGTTGCGGGAAGAACACCAGAAGGATATACTTTTGGTAAGGTAAGTTCTTCTGGTAATGGTCTAGGACAATTTGAATATAGTGATGGTGTCGGAGAAACTATGACATACACCATCATAGAAATTCCAGATAGGATTGGAAGAATACAAGATGGTTCTGTTCGTATTGAAACCAGTGGTCTTATTTCATATCCATTCAATGCTAACAAACTTCTGTTTGATGACTATGCTACATCACTAGCAAACAAAAAGAGACAACTTGAAGATGATAATGTCTTCCAATACAGTGGTAGTCCTGCTATTAGACCTGCTGACTTCCAAGAGTTGAACCTGTTGGGTGACACTGGATTTGTAGAAGGACCCAATTTAATATTTAATGGAACTTTTGATGGCAATATAGATGGGTGGAATGGCACTGGAATTAGTTTATTACACAATAGTTTTACAACTTCATGGGACAGCAATGGGTATCTAGAAGTCAATTCAAATACTAACGTAGGTTCTTACTATGGTATCTCACAAGATGTTCCTACAATAGAAGGAAAAATATATAAAATTTCTCTTGATGTTGTATCTGGATCAGCAACATCTGCTGCTATTAGAGTTCAGAATGGAAACCTTGGAATAAATCCATTACCAACTCAAACATCACTTGGCGTTGGTAGTCATGAATTCTATTTTACTGCTGGTGATCAAGGATTTTCAAAAGTATTTCTTGGTAGAGCTGCTAATGTAAATGGTGCCAATAATGTGATAGTTCTTTATGACAACATAAAAGTATGTGAAGTTTCTGTTGTAGATCAATCAGGTAAAGGTAATGATGGTGTAGTAAATGGTCCCACCCACAACGCCGCTGGTTGGTGGGACTTTAATGGAACACCAGGATTAGGAGATGGCGATACAATAAATCTTGGAGACACCAGCACTTACAATTGGATCCATGATAGATCTGTATCTGACTGGGCAATCGAAGGATGGTTCTGGAACGATAGGGATGAAGAGTATGGTGCTCTGATCTCCAACAACTCTGGAACAGCTGCTGTTGGTTTTTATATGGGTCAACGTAATGACAGTCAGTTTGAATGTGTTATCAATAAAGGAACACAGGGAACACAAGCATGTAGAGTTCTATCCACTAATATATTAGACCACAATAGATGGTATCATATTGTCTTTGTGAATGAGAACTATACTATCAAGATGTATGTTGATGGTGTCCTTCAATCTAATGGTGGCGATCAGAATAGTTTTGCTACTGGTTCTACAGCAAACGCTCAAACAGATTTGAGAATTGGAAAGACTGCTACATCACCAACATGGAATTTGGATGGTAGGATTGGAGAGGTTCGTATTTACAAAGACAGATCTCTAACAGCAGCACAAGTATTCCAAAACTACAACGCCACCAAGAGTAAGTATATCAACGAAGCACCTGACACAGCACCTAAGATTGGTCCTGGTATTGTATATGATAGCAACTTGCTATTGAACTATGACTTTGGAAACAGAGCGACTTATGATCGTGCTGAGAATTTGATTACCTGGAGTGAAGAAATTACAAATGCTGCTTGGACTAAAGTTGCTGTAAATATAGATCCAAATTCTACTGTTTCTCCAGATGGTCTCAAAACAGCAGATAAAATTTATGATGATACTACTTCTGGAACACAGCATTATACAACACAATCGTTCAGCAAAGAAGCAACTACTTATACTGGATCTGTCTATGTGAAAGCAGCAGAATATACAAAACTTGCTGTTGGATTTACTGGTGTAGCAAACTGGCAAGGAATTCCTCAAGCTCTATTTGATCTTGTTTCAGAAGAAGCAGCACTCCTAGGAGCAGATACTACAGCAACAATTAATTCTGTTGGCAACGGATGGTATAGAGTTTCTATTACATCAACATCTTTGAATACAACAGCATCTGCTTTGACTTTATCTCATGTTTCTGATAGCGGAACTAATACTGGTGGTGGCAATATATTCTTGGGACATGATGGCGATGGTGTTTCTGGATTATACATTTGGGGAGCACAAGTAGAGAAAGGATCTACTCCTGGCAGATACATCAAAACATCTGGAACTGCCATCACAGCACCAACCACAGTAAAGAACCTCTCAAGTTCTTCTTATACTGGCACGATCAACGGAGCTACTTTCAATCCTGCTGGGTATTTTGAGTTTGATGGTGTAGATGATCGCCTATCTAATTTTGATGTTCTACTTTCACAGACAAACGGATGGACTTGTGAACTATGGTTTAGAGGACCAGATCCTGTCAACGATAATACTGCTTCCACATGGAACTATTTGTTTACTGATGCTGAACCTGGCGGTCCTTTCTGGGAGTGTGGAATGTATAGTAATGGACTTACATTTAGTATGAAAGATAATACTATTCCAAGTAATCAGACTGCTGTTGAATTTAGTTTGACACAAAACCAGTGGCACTATCTTGCTTTTGGTCTAACCAGCACAGGAGAAACTTTCCTAACAGGATCTGATGCTAGTGGTAATCTAAGCACAGATCTTCCTGGTGTTGCTGCTACCAGTGGTGCTTGTCGTATTGTAAATCTATTTTCTAATGATGCTGGTAATAATTTACTAGCAGGACATTGTGGTGAAATCAGATTGTATGATAAAGAACTAACACTGGCAGAGAGAACTCAAAACTTCAACGCCACCCGTAGTAAGTATGGTGTCTAACTAAATAGATAGAGAAAAGACTATCTGCATAGAGGCACTCAGTAATGGCGAGAAAATCCATTAAGACAAACTACTATCTCTTCGATGCTTCAGCAAGAGAAGTAGTTATCCCTGGTGGTATCCAGAGGGAGCAACTGATCCTGATCACTAACGTTACCGATAACAAAGTAATCTATAACTTTAGTGATCCTGAACTGACCGCAACTGAGTATGATATCTCTACTGATATTCGTAACGTTGTTACGACAAGAATTGTTCTGTCATATGACACCACGTCAATGTCAGATGATGACAAACTTCAAATTGTCTATGATGACTTTGAAGAGACCATGAAACCAGCAGAGACCTACATGGACTCTGTTAACAAGCAAAGAGTTTCTACTCCTCAGTCACAAATTGATACTGACTTCGAGTATGGTATCCAGAATACCAAGTGGGAATCAGTTGCAATGATTAACAACAACCCATTTGCATATAGATCTGAGAATCCTCTATCAATCACACAGATCGAAGCATTTGAAAATAGTAAAACTGTAAGAGTTTCTGTCAATACTTCAGAAACTCCTCTGCCTGATGTTGGCACTGCTATCTTTGTTCAAGATACTATCCATGATGGTGCTAACGGAGTCTTCATTATTGACTCTCGCAACACTGGTCAAAATACTTTCAATTACACAGCAAAGTATGAGTGGACTGCTGCTGATTCAGACATTCAAGTTCTATCTAGAACTGCAGTATACACTGGCATCCATTATACTGGATCTGAGATTGGTGGAACCATTTCACTAACAGCACCTGGAGATGGTCAAGTTAGAGTTACCTGCACCAATGCACATGGTCTAGAAGTTGGTAACGAAATTGCCCTGTCTGGATCTGCAGGAACAAATGTCAATGGTTCATGGGTTGTTGCTACTGTAATCTCTCCAACTGTATTTGACTACTATCCTCCTGCATCTCCTACTGGTTCTGTTGGAACAGGAACTATCAAACTTTATCCAAGACCCCAAGGTGCATCTGTTCACAGAGCATTCGATGGTGGTGTTAAGTTCTCTACCAATAGCTTCTCTAAGAACCAGCAAGCAATCAGACAGACCAAACGTTACTTCCGTTATCAGTCTGGTAAGGGTGTAGCATTCTCCACTGGTTCTATCTTTGCTCCTGCTATCGAGAACGTTGATGAAATCACATCATCAGGAACTACTGTTACTGTCACATGTGCTGTAGCACATAACGTAACTAGAGACACTATTGTTAAAGTTCAAGGAGTAGATGACAACGTATACAACGGAGAGTTCCAAGTATCCAACGTAATTGATCCTTACACTTTCCAATACATTGCTTTGGTTGCACCATCAACTGCAACAGCATCTGGAAACTATACCGTAACACCTATTGGTGCTAATGGTGTCAGACTAGAAATTGGTATGATGGATCAACAGAATGGTCTATTCTTCCGTCACTCTAATGGCAATACCAGTGTTGTTCGCAGATCATCCACACAACAATTGTCTGGTAAAGCAACAGTAACGTTTGGAAACTCTCTAATCTCTAGTTACACTGGTCCAAACCAACAAGGAACTAAGTTCTCCAAGCAACTTAAAGTTGGAGACTATGTTGTTCTCCGTGGTTCTTCTTACCGTGTTGATGGTATCATTTCTGATACTCAGATGGTTATCTATCCTGACTATCGTGGACCATCTGCTATCAACGTCCCCATCACAAAGACTGTAGAAACAGAGTGGCAACAATCCGAGTGGAACATCGATAGATGTGATGGAACTGGTAAGTCTGGTTACTCACTAGACGTTACCAAGATGCAGATGCTATACATGGATTACTCCTGGTATGGTGCTGGTTTCATCCGCTGGGGATTCCGTGGTGAAGATGGTGACATTATCTACGTTCACAAGATTCCCAACAACAACTTCAACACAGAAGCATACATGCGTTCAGGTAACCTACCTGCTCGCTATGAAGTTAATACTGTATGTCCACAGGCAACTGCAACTAAATCATTCTCTAATTCTGACACAGTAATCTATGTTGACAGACCACCATTCGGTTTCCCTACTGTAGGAACCCTTAGAGTTAAACAAACAACATCTGCTACTGCTGCTAACATTGAGTATATCAACTACACTGGCACTACTAAGTTCCAGCAAGATGTTATTGCTACTGTAGCAGGAAACAATTCTATTGTTGTTAATGACACCACTGGTCTGCAAGGTAATGGTGTTCAGACTATCACATTTGATAGACCATTTGCAAACATTGTTGCAGGAAAAGCATATTATGTTGCATCTATTATTAGTTCAACAGCATTCTCAATTACCGAAACTGCTGGAACATCAAATGCTATCTCACTAACCGAGCAAACTGGTTCTCAACTATCTCCACTGGCAATTGCACTATCAGGTGCATTTACTGGAGTCACTAGAGAGCAAGCAGGAAGTTTGACTGGTGTATCTCTAACTGGAACTGCTGGACAATCTGCTGTCACTGTATCCAGTTCAACTGGAATTCAAAAAGGTCAACGTGTTGTAGGAACTGATGTTCCTGATGATGTATTTGTTCAAGAGATTTCTGGTTCACAGGTTGTTCTAAGTAAAGCAATCACTGCAGCTAATCCTAGTGGTATTATCTTCCCTCCACTAGGTTCTGGTAGTGCATCAGCATTTACATATTCTGCTACTCAACCAATTTCATTGGAACTAATCCAAGCAACTTCTGTTCCACAGATCAGTCACTGGGGTTCATCAGTCATTATGGAAGGTGAGTATGATGATGACCGAGCATATGTTTACACGATTGGAACACGACGTGGTGCAAAAATTGCAAGTGGACAAACAAAAGGTCTACTAGCACTTAGAGTTGCACCTTCAGTTGATAATGGAATTCCTGGTAACTTTGGAACCAGAGAACTTATCAATAGAATGCAGTTGGTTATGAGATCTGCTGAGTTCTCTGCATCAGGTGCTATGTATGTAGAACTAGTTCTCAACCCTGGCATCTCAACTACCCTACCATGGGAGAACATCGGAGGAACATCACTTGCACAGTATTGTGACATTGGTGCTGTCAGAACTGGTGATGATATTACAACGGGTCTAGTTGGAGGTGAAGTTATCTTTGGATTCTATGCAGACAATGGCATCTCCAAGTATGATCTAAATGTTGTTAAAGAAATCTCTAACTCTATCCTAGGTGGAGGTTCTGATGACTTCGAGTCTACAAGTGTTCCTGATCCTACTGGTTACTTCCCAGATGGTCCTGAGATTCTAGGAGTTCGTGCTACCAATATCACTGGTGGTAGAGGCAACAACGCTATCATTGCAGACGCTAAACTATCCTGGACGGAAGCACAGGCATAATTCTTTCCAATAAAAAAGACCCCTTCTGGTTTTTGCCAGGGGGGTCTTTTGCTGCGGCGACGATACTTTATTTATTCTTCTCCCGATTGCGTCATCATTGCACCACAAAAGAAAGTGCCTAGGAGAATTGCTACGGTTGCTAGGAGTGCCATTGTTATAGGGCAAAAATATATTTATTTTTTGATTAAGTATAAGTGCTCACTTTTGTCAGTGAGCCCTCACCATACACCAGGGATGATCTGTCCAGTGGTGAGATAGGAACCAACTGCTGCAACAAAACCAATCATTGCTGCACGGGCGTTGAGGATCTCTGCCTCAGGGGTGAATCCAAATTTCATTTGTTGTTCTCCTGTGTTTTGTTAATGATGATGACACGACTGCCATCGTGGGTAAATTGTAACTCATCGTCAGGATCCCACAGTAGCTCTTCATACAAATCGTCGAGCTTCTGGATGTCCTGCCAAAGAGCGTCTGGATTAGGCATGTTAGGTAGTTCTATTCACTTCGTATATAGTGCTGTCCCCATAGGTCTTATGGTCTTTGTATCCAACCATGCGACCTTTCGTATTTTGAAGTGCTGGCATGAACACAATGAAGAAAAATACTCCTGGTGCTCCGACGAATACGACGGCAACGATAACATAATAAGTCAGGAGTTCAATCAAGTCAGGCGTCATGATGTTGCTTCAGTTCAGGGTTGGGTTGAGAGGGAACGATAGGATCGCGTGAACGATTCTTGATAACAATGAATGCATCTTTGTTATACTTGCGGGTGCCTTTGACAGGTGCCCACTTGGTGCCTGCACCATCAATCTCGTAGACTGAGGTGCCACCAATCTCTACATGGATGTCATCATTACGAACGTCCCATCCAAGGACAGCAATTGTTTCAGCGAGTTCTTCTTCAGTAAAGCGCATCTTCTTGATCGGCAAGGACAGTGCAATCGCTGGTCGGGTATGCTACACAAGTGAGTAGAAAACCAGAATCAATTTGATCATCATCAAGGAAGGACTGGTCGCTTTGATCAACGGTGCCGCTGATCAGTTTTCCTGCACAAGAAGAACAAGCACCTGCACGACAAGAATAGTTCATGTCAACACCTGCCTCTTCTGCTGCATCTAGAATGTATTGATCATCAGCACATTCAAAAGTAGTTTCACCTTCAGCAGATTGGAGAGTGATAGTATAAGCCATTAATAAGTTTCAGATAATTGTTCTACAGAATACGCCAACAAAACGAAGAAGGCGATACTAGTGATTGTAAACGATAATGCGACCATTGTCAAGTCTCAGAAGATACCGAAGAACAGTTTGCCAGTGATGGCATAGGAAGCGAATCCCATGATGATACCCATCATTGCCCAACGACCATTATACATTTCACGCTGTTGCATGGGAGAGAACAGACCCTTGCGGTTGTAGTCTTCTACTACCATAGGGGGTTCTTTGGCGAACAGATTGTTCTGTCCATACTCGTTAGTTGTGACTGTCATCGGTCCTGTTACGAAACTTTACATATTATATATGAAAAAAAGAGGGGCGTCAAGCCCCTCTTCAATAAGTTGTCTTGATCAGTCAGATGATCATTTCTGAACAGCAGCAAACTTAGGCATCCCCTGCTGTGGAGCAAACCATCCAGTGAGAATATACTTCTCTCCCTTCATAGGAGGAAGACCACGATGGAGGTGTGTGAATCCTCCAGGCCAGATCAATGCTTTGTTCTTGACTGGTTTGATTCTCTTACTCTGATACAAGAACTCAGTTTCTCCACCTTCTTCTACATCATTAAGGTAGATCATCCAAGTAAGAGCACGATACTTAGTATCCCATGCTAGATTTTCACAGTGAAATGCATGGAATCCCTCACGAACACATGTCTTCTGGAGAATTGTAGTTCCACTTGTCCAATCATCTCCTTGATCTTTTAGGATAGGGAACTCATTCAGATAATGATCAAAGCAACTGTTGAGCAATTCAATGTTGATCATTTGAGAGAGATCAATGTAGAAAGGTTCCAATGCAAATTGCTTGTCCTTTCTAAACTTATCTGATCTTGACTTCCAAGTAATCTGATTATCAATCAAATCCATCAATGCTTGAATCAGTTGTGGATTCAGAACATCATTGTATTCTCTAATAAAATCTTCTTCTTTCATAAAAAGAAAGGGGTCCGTTAGGACCCCATGATAACATCAACTAGTTAAGAAGTCAATCTCAGAAAGAATACTTCAGACCGACCTTACCGCCGTATCCACGGTCGATGTCGCTGTCGCCTGAACCGACGAAGGAGACTTCACCATATGCACCGAGCTTCTCGGTAACGGCAACGCCAAGACCTGCCTTACCTGAAGGGACGGTATCGGACTCGCCGCCGTCAGGGGAGACCAGGGTAGCACCGCCTTGGACGTAGTAGGAAGCAGACTCACCGAGGGCACCCTCGTAGCCTACGTGGAAATCTGTAGCGGCACCAGTGTAGTCCGCGCCCGTCCAACCTGCATTGGTTTCCACGTTGACGTAGGGACCTGCCAGGGCAGCACCAGGGGCAGCGAAAGCAGCAGCTGCAGCGGCAGCAGCGAAAGCAGTTTTGATCATTTGTTTAATACCTTTGTTGAGTTACTTGCGGAATGGTTACCCGCAGATGAATGCTACCTCGACATGGTAGCGAGGAAATATATAGCACAGCAAAGTCACAAAAGTTCATACCCTTGTGCCAGTTTGTGCTAAAGCGGGTGATCGGAATCGAACCGACGACATCTAACTTGGAAGGATAGCGTTCTACCGCTGAACTACACCCGCAAACTGTTATACCACGTTGAATGATATAACAGTTCTCTCCTTCTCAGAAAGATTGATAGGAGACTCATGTAGAACCATAGAAGGAAATACAATGAGGTCTCCTTCTTTCACATCAGGAGAAAAGTCTTCAACCATACCACCGATGTTAGCGAATGGTGAATAGAACTTAGTAGGAACATGGACTTCATGATCGTAATCTGCATAGAAAATAGCAGACCAACCATAAGCACCATGAGTATGAGCACTGTGATACTCATACTGTTTGTATGTTTGAAACCATGCCTTAGTGATCTCATGCATACGAGGAATATCCTGTAAGTATGGAGCAACTAGGTCAAGGAAGTCTGTCCAATCGTTGACATCAAAGTCATCCCAGAAGTTAGACAAGGGTGTGTCCTTGGCAGCAAGAGCTTCTTCTGGAACGTTCTCAGGTTGTTTGACCGTGAGACCTGACAGAATACGTTCTTTGTTTTCTGCCCACTCTTTGATGTGGAACTGATGGTGAGGGACTTCAAACATAATCGGGTTTACATGCACGCCACTTATTTTAGTTTAGTTGCAAAATAAGAAATCAACCACACGGAAGGGGTCATTTGGATCCACCACTTACTCTTTGACTGGAAGTAAGAAACCAGGCGGGGTTGCTACCCATCCGCACCACTTGCTTTTAGGAAGCAAGAAACCCGAGGGGTCGAAACCCATCCCGACCAGTGCTGTTAGAGTCCATCCGTGACTTGAGTAATTATACCATTGAGTGCGTCTGGTGTCAAGAAGGTTCGAGATGCCTCGTAAACTTCTCGGACGAACGTATCGGATTTGTTCATCCACCAGTTCATTGTAGCACCATCTGCTGCAAACACATCCATGACTAGACTCTTGTCGAAGTGTCCTAGTCCTGCAAGGATAGGGTTCCATGACTCTTGCTTCACCGTGCCAGGGACATGGGGAAAGTCAAAAGATCTGGTCAATCTTGCCTTACAGATGTTCAATATCTCATGCACTCTATCAGTGCATTTAATATCTTTCCAAAAGTCTGAGTCTGTTCTACCACCAGAATAGTGGAGAGACACAAAGTCTCTCATATCATCATATAATGCTGCTATCAAGTTGTTATATCTACTAGTATTCTCCTCACACAACAGTGATTGTTTAGTGGGGAACGAGTAGAAGAACAACTCTAGCTGTATCAATGCACAGTGAATGCTAGTTGCCTGAAGTGGTTCTAGAAAACCAGAAGACAATCCAATAGACACACAGTTAGAGTCTATGAACTGCTTGATTCTACCTGATGTAAACTTGATTGATTTGATCTTCTCAACGTCACCAAGTTCTTCTAGAATATCATCTTCAGTTGCATACTTATCACAATATACATATCCTCTACCAGTTTTATTTCTAGTAGGGATCTCCCATGTCCATCCATGCTTCATTGCTTGAGCAACTGTGTATGGTTTCTTGGCAGTTTCTGGGGCAGAGTATACCACAGCACTGTTGACAGGGAGATATTCTGAATAGTCTACCCATTCAAGATGACTATTCAATACTCTGGAGAATCCAGAGCAATCTATAAACACATCACCACGTATCGTAGAACCATTATCTAGTTCTAGTGATGTGATAGCATTCAGTTCTCTGTTTACCTTTACTACCTTTGCCTCTACGTGGACTGCACCAGAATCTAGTGAGATTTTCTTAAAATATTCTGCAGTTTTATATGCATCAATGTGCAATGCATGATGATCCCAATTACCAATAAGATAATTATCTTGACATGAGTAATTAGTCAGACCACACTCCATTAATACAGTATACTGACTACACGTTAGTGGTGTATATTCTGAGAAATACTGAGAAAATGTAGAGTAATCGATGTAGTATGTTGATGTTGCAGTGCCGTCGATAGGTGACCAGAAATAATCTCTATGATTATTAGTCCACCCATTGAATTTGATACCCAACTTAGGAAGGGCATCAAGTTCAATCATTAGTTCTGTTTTATCAACATCAATCATGTCAGGGAACTTACCAGTAGTTCCCTCACCTACACCGATTGTTGGTATTTCTTTAGTAGATATGTTGATGCAGTCATGTGTGCTAGACAGATAGTGTGTGACTATCCATCCAGCAGTCCCTCCACCAACAACTACTATCTTCATTCAGGACGATACTCCTGACTCTTGTAGTCACCGAAGGAGATTACATCATCACCAAAGGCACCAGGAATGTTGAGATCAACAGCACCTGCTGCTTGTGGCATGTAGTCAGAACTCAAACTGAAGTTGTATTCAGTTCCAGCATCGGAAAGAATCTTATCGATGTTGATGTTACCATCGGGGATGGTAGGACGATTTTGAACCTCTTCATACAACTTGAAGAGATCACCTACAATGCTGTCACGCTTCTCATTGAGAGCAGAGACCAGCATGTCACGAATAAAGTCTAGATCAGAACGTTCCATAGTGTCAGTTATATTTACGATAGGCACCCACTTCAGGGTCGGGGTCTAACCACTTGGTATACTCAGGGTCTTCCAGACACACGTCAAGTTGCATCTGGTTGTCAAGGAAATACATGTCAGTGAATCGCTTGGTCCACTCATTGAATTTCTGGATGCGATAGTCTGGCATACCATTGATATCTAGCGTTCCACACTGCACATAGCGATAGGGTGAACGCTCAAGAATGACTTGTGGTTTCATGGTCTGTTGTTGACTCGTCAATTGTAGCATGGTCTCTGTCCTTTGGCAAGTTGCGCGAGCACCAGAATGCTAGTGCAATCAATGCGAAGTAGAACAGGTAGTCATCGATCATGACTAGAAAGAATATAACACTACCACCCCAACCCAACCATGGGGGCAGTGCCAGTTTGCCAATTGCACTACGGATCGGCACCTCAAAGATAAAGTAGAGAGGTGCCGTCAGTGTGACTACAAACTCGCTGTAAGGGACAACAAAATACAGAGATAGAATAACAAAGATAGGAAAGTAATGTCTTTGCGGTATCTTTGCTAGTAATTTAAGAACCTTCTTCATGGTTGGAATACATGTCAACTAGTTCATCAACATCATTGACACCAGCAGCAGTTGCTAGTTCCTGCATTTCATCTGCAGGGCAGGCAATTACTGCCTTGCCATCTGGTTGTCGGATAAGAAACTTCTCACCTGCTTCGATACGATCCATATACGCATCGAAGTCTTTCTCAAACTCTGCTACACTCAGTTCAACCATTGATCTCCTTGAAATCCTTTTCAAAAATTGCCAGACCTGAGTCTGTCAATACGTGATTATACATCTTATCAAAGACTGCTGGAGGAAGTGTTACAACATTGGCACCATACAGCAGGCAACGGGAGACGTGGTGGACATCACGCAGGGATGCAGCAAGAACCTTAGTCTTGGCACCCTGAGCACAATACAGACCAGAGATAGCACGGACCAGTTCAACACCACTGAAGGAGTTGTCATTCATGCGACCTACAAATGGAGAGATATAGGTAGCACCTGCCTTTGCTGCCATGACTGCTTGTGCTGCACTGAAGCAGAGGGTGACATTAGTCTCCACTCCATCATCAGTCAGTTCCTTACATGCAATCAGACCCTCTCTTGTGAGAGGAAGTTTGATCGTAACGTTGGAACCTACTTCGATATACTTTGCAGCATCACGAAGCATCTCATCTGCTGTGTCACCATTGACTTCAGCAGAGATACTTTCAAAGGCAAAGTTATTTGCCAGTGTCTGGATGAACTCTAGGTAGTCCACACCAGACTTACGAACTAGAGTTGGATTTGTAGTGATTCCATCAACCAAACCTGTAGCATAACGCTCAGCAATGGCATCGTAATCAGCGGTGTCAAGGAAAATTTTCATTGGTTTGGATAATAAATTCCAATCGGGGTGATAGGATTTGAACCTACGGCCACTCGCTCCCAAAGCGAGTGCTCTACCAAACTGAGCTACACCCCGTTAAGACCCGAAGGTCATTCTTCATAGTTGCCAGAAGCAATTAGTTCATTACGTTTTACACGATACCAGGGATGCTCATAGGGAGTGTATGCTTCCTTGAGTTCTTGCATCATGCGATTGACATCATCTAGTTTAGATTCAATCTCTTGTAGTTTTTTGTTAAATTCTTCCATTAAAATAGTGATGGAAATGCCCGCTGACGGGATCGAACCGCCGACCGCCTCGGTGTAAACGAGATGCTCTACCGCTGAGCTAAGCGGGCAAGGCGGGTCAGGTTGGGGTCGAACCAACGACCGACTGCTTAGAAGGCAGTTGCTCTGTCCACTGAGCTACTGACCCTTGCCCTTCTCTTCTTTCGCCTTAGCGAAGTATATAGTATAGTATCTTTTCTTGATTTCGTCAAGTGTTTCCATGTCCTCTTTGAAACCCATATACTTGAGGAGTTGATAAGACCCCTCAAGTTCAGATATGAGTCTGAGTATGTTAACAGACGTGACTGGAAACCCACCAAATCTGTAACTGGCGAAGTCAGTCAAGAGAGCACCAACTTCTTATGGTAATCATATGCATATAGCTGACGATTTCCTTTGATCCCCCAACCTAACCAGTAGTAGGCAGGGACCATGTATTGTGCAACCGTGCGTCCACGACCTTCAAACTCTGGAAGGTAGCGTTGAAAGATGTTTTCGTTGATCATGTAACGAGTCTGTCCTTCAAGACTGCTCGGGTCACATTGATATTTATCACAGAACTTACCGAGTCCATTATAGCGACCTATTGAGGTCCACTGAATAAGACCATAACCCCCGCGATGGCAATCGCCGTAAGAAACTCTAGCCCCTCCCTCGCATATGTTGGGAATGAACTTGCTCTCTTGTTTAATGTTACCCATGATCGTTGCAAGAGCATTACGATCATTAATTTTGGTGTGTTCTTGGAGTTCTGCGAGGACATATTGTTCTTCAGGTGAGCAGTCTTCGCATTTCCAAGTGGGTGTATATTCTTCGACAGTGATCTCCACAGGTTTAGGTGCTGGTGGAGGCGTCATTGCGCTGTAGGCAGCGAAAGCAATTGCTGACACTGCCATAGCGGGCACTGCTGTAGTCATGCGTTTCATTGCGACAGACCATATAGTAACACAGTATGTAGGGGGTGTCAACCCCTATATACTGCAGCACTGGATACCTTTATGAAATTAAACACAGACGACATCTCAAGACTCATCCGTGCCTGCCGCATGTATCAGGACAATACTGGGTCAGAATACCTGTGGGATGAATACGAACATCTCATCCACAAACTAGAGTATTACGAAGAAGAGAACTGCACAGAGTGAGGGATCACTGACAGATACCTTAAGATATACCAAAGAAGTTGTTACAAATGCCTAGGTGTAACTAGATAAAATAGATGCTACGAATCTATGAAGTTTCTTTTTGCACTTCTTGCTACACTATTCCTAGCAGCTCCTGCATGGGCAGTTGATGTCATGATGGGTGCCGATGGCAACCTAGTCTTTGACCCCGCAGAGGTCACTATTTCTGCAGGAGAATCTGTTCACTTTGTGAACAATATGCTACCACCTCATAATGTAATTGTTGAAGATCATCCAGAACTTGATCATGAGGCACTTGCATTGATGCCTGGTGAAGAGTTCGACGTAACCTTCACCGAAGCAGGTGACTACACCTACTGGTGTGCTCCCCACAAAGGTGCTGGCATGATCGGAACCGTTCATGTTGAATGATGAAAAAACTAAACACCGTTGTTCTAAACGTCACAGTAGCGATACTTGATTTTTTGTATCAAGGTCGTGACATACAACGCTTCTGGGTGCTTGAGACTATTGCTCGGGCACCCTATTTTGCATTCTTAAGTGTGCTCCACTTCAAAGAGTCTCTGGGTCTTAGAACAGCAGAGCACTTTACATTGATGAAGGAACACTTTGAACAGACAGTTAACGAAACAGAACACTTGGAGGAGATGGAGCGCCGTGGTGGACATACTGCTTGGATCGATAGGTTCTTTGCTTATCATTTGGTGTTGGTCTACTATTGGATCATGGTTGCTTATTATACTTTGCTGCCTAGGTATGCTTATCATCTGAATTCTGAGGTAGAACTCCATGCGTCATTAACTTATGCTAAGTATTTGACTATGCATAATGACGATCAGAAGATCATCGATATCATGAATGATGAAATCCATCATTATCAAGAGATGATCAACGCTATGGAGACAGCAAATGTTTAAGAACTGGGGCAAAGATGTAGAGGTTCCTGAACGTATAACTAGAGAAGATGTTCAAGAGATGATTGATGATGCAATACGCAAACATAATCGTAATGCTTCAATTATCTCTATGTGTGTTGGGTGGGTTGTTCTTGCACTTTTTGCTGAGGGTTTGCTTCGACTTATCGGAGTGATTCCTCCCCTACTACCATGGTTGAACATCACATTATAGAATGGATAGGGACCGTTGCCCTATTCCTCTTCGGTATTACTATGATATGTCAAGGACATTTCATTTTCCATGGCAAACATGGTTACAAACATACTGAACGAGAACATAAAAAAATGGCAGACGCCCGTAAACAAGTAGAGGATCTATTTAAAAAATGAAAGTAGGAATGATCGGACTAGGACGAATGGGAGAGGGAATGTCCCGTCGTCTAATCGCAGCAGGACACGAAGTTCATGGATACCGTAACAATGTTCAAAAAGCTGAAGGACAATTTGACAAGGGTTATATCAGTGGATATACCACTTCTGTGGAAAGCCTTGTTCAAGTAGTTCACAATGGTAGGGGCGTATTCGGAGATCCAAGTTTTGTACCTGGAGTCTTCATGATGGTTGTCCCTGCCGAAACTGTAGAGGAGACACTCGATGAGTTACTACGACATTGTAGTGAAGGAGATATTATTATTGATCATGGCAATAGCAATTTTAAGGACAGTAGG
>VMBT01000869.1_pt1 | contig 16860 bp, 18 predicted proteins | sample 4404301 | NCBI WGS metagenome assembly VMBT01 (sample SAMN12238535, study PRJNA552566) | marine metagenome | isolation source: Coastal seawater | place: USA: coastal Georgia, Sapelo Island | collected 2008-08/2009-08
TCAGCATGAAATAGTGGTCTAGAAAGTGCCCCACATTCAAAAGCAGAAAATACTTAGTGTCGCGGGAAACCATCATTCTCAATCTCACCAACGTGTTAGTGAGAGAATTATATCAGGCTTTAAAAAAATCAGACTAGCCCCATAAAATTTAATGGCCCGTTCCCAAAATCCCTGTCCTGACAGAGTAATCGACGGCTAACCCATATTCAGGATCATCGTCACCCTCAACGACTAATTGTCCTGCACGGTTCAACAATCGATGACAGTCACGAGAGAGGTGGCGCAGCGTCAATTGTTTCCCCTCCGCCTCATACTTTTCAGCAAGCGTTTCGATTGCCTGCAGAGCAGATTGGTCCACGATACGACTTTTTAGAAAATCTACAGTGACCGCTGCAGGGTCGCCTTTTGGTTGGAAGAGCTCCGCGAAACCGTCGGTTGATCCAAAAAATAGGGGACCTTCGATCTCATACACCTTTGCTCCCTCAGGAGTTGATCTAACCACGGCGCGAATACGAGTTGCATTGTTCCAAGCGTAAGCAAGTGCGGAGACGATCACTCCTACGACAACAGCGACAGCCAGGTCAGTCATCACGGTTGTTACTGTGACAAGCAGCATCACAACAGCATCTGTGAATGGAATTTTGCGAATGATTTTGAGACTTCGCCACGCAAAGGTACCGATTACAACCATGAACATCACACCGACAAGTGCAGCTAGAGGAATTTGCTCAATCAGTTCAGAGCCAACGAGGATAAATGCCAGAAGAAATATCGCTGCAGTTATGCCTGAAAGACGCGTGCGCCCTCCCGATTTAACATTGATCATGGACTGACCAATCATGGCGCAGCCGCCCATGCCACCAAAGAAACCAGTAACTGTATTCGCTACTCCTTGCGCTACACACTCCTTAGAAGCGCCGCCACGTTTTTCGGTGATTTCTCCAACTAAATTCAGGGTGAGAAGGCTCTCTATAAGGCCAATGGCCGCCAGTATCACGGCGTAGGGCAGAACGATTTTAAATGTTTCCAAATTCATTGGCACAATAGGCAATGCAAATTCAGGTAAATTACCTTTTATCGAAGCCAAATCTCCCACGCGCGGTACATCAATCCCAAAGATCATTACGATCGCAACCACGACTGCAATCCCTGCCAGTGGCGCTGGAATTACTGACGTGAACTTTGGGATAATCCAGATAACGGCCATTGTGAGGCCCGTGAGGGCCAACATCGCGTAAAGAGGCGTTCCTGACATCCATTGAGTGTCACCGCCGTCGGTACTGTGTATTTGGAACTGGGTTAGCTGCGCTAGGAAAATGACTATTGCCAGTCCATTAACAAAGCCGAGCATCACGGGATGTGGAACAAGTCTGATGAACTTTCCAAGTCGCAACACCCCAGCTGCTATTTGGATTAATCCCATTAGAACGACTGTCGCGAAAAGATATTGGACGCCGTGCTCAGCCACCAGTGAGACCATTACAACGGCTAACGCGCCCGTAGCTCCCGAAATCATGCCAGGACGGCCGCCAATGAGTGCTGTTATCAGTCCAACAATGAAGGCCGCGTAAAGGCCTACAAGGGGATGCACTCCCGCCACAAAAGCGAATGCAACAGCTTCAGGCACAAGGGCTAGAGCTACTGTAAGCCCCGCTAAGATTTCAGTTTTTAAGAGATTGGGCGACAAACGGCCCATACCAAGCAGCGAACTGGTAGTTGCTGCTGCCAATGATTGTTTGAGCAAAATTATTCCAAAAAATTACGTGTGGGGAGATGTGAAGTGCGGACTATATGCATTCGATGCTGCGATGCAACATTTTGGGTTTTGTTTTTTTAGTTACTAAAAGAAATTTTTTAGCGTTGATTTAAGTTAGAAAACGGATTGCCAGATCGACTGTTTTTGGAAATGTTTTTTGTAACTAAGGTACATCAATCCAGCCATGTCCTTCATTAATGACGCGTGATACCCAAGGGACCATCCAGGCAATAAATGCCTCATAGTCGCCGGTCGACGACCATTCCACTGGAGATGATCTTGTCTGTGGATTAGCACTATCGGACGCTTGGGTCGTGAATATCCCCCTCGTAATAAATTCAGAATGATCATTCCCAATTTTAAGTTCCACAAACTCGATCTCGCCAGCTCCATTATCAGGTAACAGTCTATAGCGCATACGAATAGCTTCTCCGCCCCAGGAAGTTTCAAGATCGCTTCCAGGTTTGTCGTGCCAAAGCTCTTCGAGTTGATCGAAGAATGTTTGCCAGACGAACATTAGTGTGTCGTGTATGTCGTCGAGGGTTGGAAGGTCTGCAGCGTCGTCCATAGATTTTTTTCTTTCACATTCCTCCAAAAGTTATAGCCCTACAAACACCTATTGCGAGGGTCAGGTGCATTGCCAGCAGACCTTTATCCAGTAATCATGCAAATGATATGCGCGAGGAGAAGCTCGATGCCCGATACCCCCATCACATTTGGCTGGTTCCTGCCTACCAGTGGAGACAGCACTTGGCTGGCCGATCCATCTGGTCATATCCCGCAGAGCCGAGCGCTCTTTGACGAGATAGTTGATGTCGTGGATAAAGCTGGTTTTAGCTACATGTTAATGCCTGTAAATGCGGCCTGTTGGGAGGCAACAGTGGTTGGTTCCTACTACGCTGCCCGTACAAAGAATGTTGCGCCCCTAATAGCCCTCCGCTCCGCCTACTGTAACCCTGTTCTTTCAGCAAAAATGTTTGCAACACTGGACCAAATTTCTGGCGGAAGACTTTGCGTTAATTTGATTGCGGGCATCAATGATGACGACACTAAAGCGGATGGTATCCCTGATACAAAAGAAGTTCGCTACGAGAAGATGGACGAGGAAGTCCAAATCATGAAGAGGCTTTGGACTAGTCATGAGCCGATAGGATTTGAGGGCAAGCACTATCAAGTTGATGCTTCGATTGAGCCAAAGCCCCTACAGCAACCTCACCCTCCATTTTTCCTTGGAGGAGCTTCGGAGCAGGCCCTTGAGATTTCGGCAAAGCACTCGTCAGTCCATCTGTTCTGGGGCGATAGGCCATCTGGCATTGCAAAAAAGATTGAAGATTTGAAGGTTCGAGCTCGTAAATATGGAAGGGAGGAAGTCCTTCAATTTGGCATGCGCCTGCAGATTGTCTGCGCCGAGACGGAGGATGAGGCGTGGGCCGATGCAGCGAAATTAGTTGCTGGTGCCGATGGAATGCGCCTCGCTAATATGAGGGGCAAAACTGATGCTGTTGCAGGTATTCGCAAGACATCAGAGGCAAATAGACAAGTATGGAAACTCCTAGAAGAATCCGGCGAAGACATGATGCTTGCGCCACACCTTTGGGCGGGTATTTCCAAGGTGCGCGCTGGAGCTGGTATTGCTGTAGTTGGAAATCCAGATCAAGTTGCAGCGACGCTAGACGAATTTGTCGATGCTGGTTGTTCAAGTTTCTGCTTGTCTGGCTACCCTCACGCTAAGGCGGCTAGGATTTTTTCAGAAAAAGTACTTCCTAAATTTAAGGGGCGCATTTCCCGCGCACTCCCTCAGGCGGCGTAGAGACTGTACAATGGAAATGCCTCACACTGGAGCGCCAGACGACGGCCTCAATCTGAAACGCTACTTGGTTCTTATAGCATCATTGATTTTTATGATTGTTGGCACGGGAAGTATCTATTTCCTTGTTGTGGCATTGAAACTTATCAGCGCAGAGTTCGAGTGGCCGCGAACAATTCCCTCCATTGCTTACTCTCTCCAATACTTTGGTGGTGGAGTAGGCGGCATATTCATGGGTTGGGTGCTTGATCGTATGGGAATGGCAGTCCCCGCTTTCGTTGGCGCGTTGATGATTGGAGCAGGGGCTCTCCTCACGACTTATATTTCGAACGAGTGGCAATTGTTTTTCATATACGGCGTGATGATGGGGCTCCTTGGAAGATCTGCTCTATTCTCACCATTAACGGCAAATATTACTCGTTGGTTTGAACATAAACGTGGCATGGCAGTTGGCATTGTTGGTTCAGGACAGGCTCTCGCTGGAGCGGTCTGGCCCCCAATCTTTAACTACACGTTTGGAATTTACGGCTGGCGCGATACGTCTTTCTGGTACGGGGTATTCACTCTGGCGACGCTTCTACCACTTTGCCTGGTACTTAAGATGCGTCCACCGGCAACTATACTCGCACCCGCGCTAGCAAAACGATCTGATGGAGCAAAGCCTCTAATCCTTTCACCGAGGCGTATGCAAATCACATTGTGTTTCGCTTCTATTGGCTGCTGTGTAGCAATGTCGTTACCGCTCGCTCATTTAGTAAGTCATGTGAGTGATCTTGGTTATGACCCTGCGCGTGGAGCCGAAATTTTATCACTTATGTTAGCGTGTGCTGCTGTTGCCAGCTTCTTTGGAGTTGGCTTTTTGTCTGGAAGATTTGGCGGATTGAAGGCAATTTTTGTTTTCTCTACCGCGCAAATGATTTTTCTTTTTGCTCTCGCCTTTGTGAATGATTTGACGTCGCTTTACCTTGTCGGAGCCCTTTTTGGGCTTGGTTATGGTGGAATACTGCCCTGTTACCCAATTATTGTGCGAGAATTTTTACCTGCTGCGGAGGCGGGGCGCCGAACTGGCTTGGTTATCCTCTGCGCTGGCGGTGGTATGGCTTTAGGAGCTTGGCTAGGTGGAATTAGCGTCGATCTAACTGGTTCTTACCAGCTCGGCTTTATCATTGGCGCCTTGTTCAACCTAGCCAATCTTTTAATCATCTCTAGCTTGATCGTGAGAGCTCGTTTGCAGTTGGCTGAGGCTTAAGCGCCACGAACATAGCGTTTGCAGAGTATGCGAAGCCTGTCGCGGAAGTGCGGGCGAACTTTCAAAGTCCAAGGGGTATTCACGGCCTTTGACCACGCTTCAGTCTTGGTAACGTCTGGAGACTCTAGGTGGTAAATGGCGACGTATTTTCTCCCATCAGCACTTTCAGGCTGATCAGTGGCTTGAACAAAGCGCCGCGCCGCCATGCAGCCTGGAACGGCGGCGAGAGATGGAATGTGCTCTTCGTTATACCAAGCATTAAAGTCAGCTTCGCCCTCAGCCGCGCAGTTCATAGCATTTACAAGAAGGCCTCCAGCGCCTGCAGGTGCAGCAAGATCACCCGGCAGGGTTTGGTCGCCTTCAAAGCGAAGTTTGCGATCGCACATCGCCGTTACCCGCTTCGACCAAACAGAAAGGTTCTCGTAGGCGACGGCTTTGTAAGCTTCACTCCTCAACACAGATAAAGCATCTAAGTCATAAGAGGCGACTGCGACCGTCGGGTTCTCAACGTCCAACCATCGTTCGCATAAGCCAAATCCAGGGACAGCTTCCCGTTCTGGAACATGCTCGAGGTCGTACCAGTCATGAAACTCGTCTGTGTGAGCTTTGGCAAAATCAAAGCCGACGAGGAGTAGGCCGCGTGACATAGTTGAAACTCCTATTTTGAGTGAAAGGTCTCAAATTTTAAGAACTTTGAAAAAGAACATTGGCAGTCTTTATGTGCTAACGGCAACTATCTTGCTGCTCCAATTACCAAAAAGATTTGAAGAGAAGGGGTCGAGGTTTGGCTCAAGCGTGAATTCTAAAGTCTCTATAGAAGCCTTATCTGAATTAGCTGCCACCCATAGCAAGCAGTCGATCGTAGGCGAGCCGGGGCGTTCGAATTACATCTGCAGCCTTGCGCTCTCTGCGAAGAGCTGCAGAACGATCAAAGGGCATTCGAGGTTGCGGTCCCCCCGATACTGGCCGAGCAGTACGAACGGCGTCGGCATATTCAGAAACTGCAGCGCGAAAGTCTGCTTCTGGATTGAAGAGGTCTGGTTTCATCGCAATCACAACAAAACCAAATTTAGCCAGATCGGGCGGCATAACGGGTGATCCCGCCATTGCACCTAGCAATTGTACTACGTGCGCTAGTCCGGATCCTTTGTGCCCGCCCCAAGCCGTAAATGCTCCAGCAAGAGCCGCATCAGGGTCTGTAGTTGGCTTACCGCTTGCGTCCCACGCTTTCCCCGGGTCTAGAGGTTTACCTAAGCGTTTTGCTAGAAGTACCTCAGCATGCATGATGTTTGATGTGCCTATGTCCCAGATGATTGGGTCGCCCAAGCTCGGAAAGCCGTAGCAGATTGGATTTGTGCCAAACCGCCCGTCGACAGCGCCTTCAGGTGCAACCCAAGGTGATGCATTAGAGGCAATCATAGAGACCAAGCCTTCTGCTGCCATCATCTCGGCAAAGTAGGAAAGCATCCCAGTGTACCAGGTGTCATCGCCCACTACCGCTGCGAGGCCCATGTTCTTTGCCTTGGCAATCGCGATTTCTGTGGCCTTGTAGGCGACGACGTAGCCCAGGTTATCTTTTCCCTTAATCTTTGCAGAAACAGGGGTCTCGTGGACAATTTCAACTGGCCCTGGGGGAGGTCCAGTTCGCTCCAACCGTTCTACGATACTGACAAGTCGTGGCAGTCCGCCGTAATCCAGGCCCCGAAGTTCACAGTCTATGAGGTGATCAGCTATCAGGGAAGCGTAGTCTGCTCTTTGTCCTTGAGCGATAAGCACGCGCTCAGCTAAGGCTCTAGCATCCTCAATTGAAAGTTCGACGTCCATTTGAGATCCCTCCAATATTGGGGAAGATGATCAGCATGGGATAGGGTGGATTGAAACTAACACCGATGGCAAGCGTTTCGGAAAACAAGATAGGGCTATATTATGAGTAGAGCGATACGGATCCATGAGCATGGAGGACCAGAAGTCCTCAAACTTGATAACGTTCCAATACCAGAGCCGGGGCCTGGGCAAGCACTCATCCGTAACAAGGCCGCTGGCATTAATTTTATCGATTTGCACCAACGCGCTGGACGTTACCCGCTTCCAAAATTGCCAGTTACCCTTGGCATGGAAGGTGCAGGCGTTGTTGAGGCTCTTGGTCCTGGAGTGACGGCTGTCGAAGTTGGTGATCGCGTTTCATACGTGATGGGCGGACACGGCGCAGCCCCGGCAACTTATGCGGACTATACTCTAGTAGATGGAGACGCTTTGATCCGACTGCCCGACGAAATAGATGATGAAACAGCGGCAGCTATGACCCTAAAAGGATTAACTGCCCACTATCTTCTGCGGGGCTCATACCCCGTGGAGGCGGGAGAGACTATCCTTGTTCACGCGGCTGCTGGCGGAGTTGGCCTTTTGTTGTGTCAGATGGCCAAGGCAATAGGGGCGCGGGTAATTGGCACTGTTGGGTCTGAGGAGAAGGCAGACCTTGCCAGTGCTCACGGCTGCGATCACGTCATTCTCTACCAAAAAGAGGATGTGGCTAAACGCGTCAAAGACCTGACTGGTGGAGAGGGTGTCCCAGTGGCCTATGATGCCGTTGGCAAGGATACATTTGAAGCATCACTATCAAGCCTGAAGGTACGTGGAGTTTTGGTGTCCTACGGCACTGCGTCAGGTCCAGTGCCACCGTTTAATATCTTCGAATTAAATCCGCGCGGTTCTCTTTACATCACGAGTGCAGGCCTTGCTTGGTACACAAGGTCTCGCGCAGAGTTAATGGAGAGGGCGTCAGAGTTGATCGGTATGGTTGCGACCGGCGATATAGTAGTTCCAGTTCGCCAGCGATTTTCGTTAGAAGATACTGCTGATGCCCACAGAGCATTGGAGGGCCGTTTCACGGTGGGGGGATCAGTGCTCACGCTTTGAAATGAGTATTTATCTCTGGTTGCGCCTTATTGGCGCTTTCTTTACTGGCAGTTTCAGAAAAAATGCTTTTTAGACGTGCTCTTTGCAGAGACGGCGGCACTTCGTAAACTCTTCTAGACAGGCCTCAAAATATTTGAGGCGAATTTTATTGCGTGAGGAGGAAAACCCATGCGCATCGTTAATCCTTCCTTTGGCAGGCAGCTGGATGCGGGTGCAAAGGCCGTATCAGAAAAAAGCCCAACAGATTGGCTCAACGATCCCGTAGCCATCATTTCGAATTCGAAGCCTAACGCTATGGAGTTACTCCAAGGTGTTCGCAAGTTAATGGGTGAGTTTAGATCCATCGATAACGTCGATTATATGGACAAGCCAAGTGCTGCCCACCCAGCACCTCCGGAGTTAGTTGAACGTGTAATCAATAATTATCGGGGTGCCATCGTCGCTTTAGCGGATTGAGGGTCATGTTCGTCGTGGAGTTTCCATGACAGCATGACCTTTGAAGAAGCAGGCGTCGAAACCTACATCGTCATCACTGAGACTTTCTTGCCGCTGGTTCGCGCGCAAGCAAAAGCTCGGGGTGCAAATCCTAAACTTCTAATTGTTAAGCATCCCGTAGGCGGCTTAAACGAAGACGAATTAAGGGAGCGCATTCAGACGGCGTTTGGTGAACTTAAGACGGTCCTAGCGGCCTAACAATTTGGCCGACGGTTTACGGATCGTCGGCCTTCACTAATTCAGGAGCTTCTATGAGCGACCCCCTGAACGACGAGTTTTTAGACCTCGGCGATATGGACTTTGACGCATTTAATGATTTTGCCATCGATCAGGGTTGGAGCGATGGCATGCCTATGATCCCACCAACTGAAGCAAAAGTTGCCGCGTGTGTTGCAACTTGTCATGGAGACAATGCTCCCTTCCCACCAATGTCTCCGCGTCTTGTACTGCCCACCTTAGAGACAATCGCGGCGAATGCTGTAATGGCGGGTTGCAAGCCGGAATATTTCCCGGCAGTGGTTGCATCGGTCCGTGCCATTTTAAACCCTGATTACAACCTGCACGGAACTCTAGCTACCACGCATCCATGCGCACCGATGATTGTAGTCAATGGTCCTGCTCGGAACGTCATGGGAATTAACTGTGGTGCGAACTGTTTTGGTCAGGGATGGCGGTCAAACGCCTCTATAGGCAGAGCCTTGATGCTCACTATGATGAATGTGGGTGGGGGTAAGCCTGGCGATATGGATCGCTCAACTCAGGGTTCGCCGGCAAAGTACTCTTTCTGTTTTGGAGAGAATGAAGAAGAGAGCCCTTGGGAGCCGTACCACGTTCGCCGTGGTTTTAATGCTGAAGACAGTGTAGTTACTCTGCTCCCCGCGGAACCACCGCATAATGTCAATGACCACGGCAGCACGACTGGTGATGGACTACTGCAAACTATTGCCGGTTCGATATCACAGACGGGAGCGAACACTATATATGGTTCCGCTCCATTTATGGTGGTCATAGGGCCAGAGCACGCAGCAACAATGAAGCGTGATGGTTGGACGGTTCCTGCAATTCAAGAAAAATTACATCACGATAGTGCAACGCCAGTTGAGCGAGTTTCGAAAGAGAATCAGAAAAATTACGAAGAGCGCGGTCAAGTAATTCAGAACGGCCGTTATTACCACTCTCGTACTCCAGAGGATATTCAGGTCGTCGTGGCGGGAGGGCCGGGCAAACATTCCGCGGTCATTCCAACTTTTGGTTTCACTGAGGCTTGCTCAGAGCGACTGCCGATACGTTGAGTGACTGGCCTATCTTAGATCCTGCTTTATCGTGGGAAGAAGCACAATCGACGCTTGAAGAGGCTGGGTTATCTGATGGCTTGCCAATGGTACCGCCTACAGAAATGCGCCTTTCTTCAATGCTAGTCGGCGTCAATCATCCGGATTTCTCTCACGGCATGGTAATGCCGATGTTTGGCGATCTGACTGCGAGGGCCGTTGCCTACAACTGTGTGCTGGCTGGAGCACTGCCTGGGGCTGTACCAGTTGTTCTGACTGCAGTATCGGCGATGTTAAATCCAGACTTTAACCTTCTGGGGCTTATGACAACGACTGGCACGCCGGCCGTTGCAACAATCGTTCACGGGCAAGTCGCTGAGAATTTGGGCATGAACCACGGCGTTAACTGTTTGGGGCCTGGTAACAGAGCAAATTCAACTTTGGGTCGTGCAATCGCACTTGTTTTGAGGAACATAGGAGGGGCAAAGGAGACAGTCGGCGACATGGCTACAATGGGTCAGCCAGGAAAACTCGCCTTTTGCTTTCCTGAAAATCCTCAAGGAGGTCTCCCTTCTCTGACTGAGCGACTGGGTTTGGGTTCTACTGATGCAGTCACTGTTCTTGGAGTTTCTGGGACGATGGAAGTCCTTCCGCTGGATGAACGTGACACTCCAGAGGCAATTCTAGCCCCCATGGCTGCAGCGCTCGCAGCTTCGAGTGCAGTTGCTGGTGCTGGAAGGATGCGCGAGGCTGGCGATCAAATTTTTCTAATTGGACCGGAAATGATTGCGGACTTAGCGAAGCATGATTGGGGCATTAACGAAATACAATCATTCATACATCGAGAGCGACGACTGGCTTTAGGTGATGTAGCGTCAGTTGAAAGTACTGCACCTGGTGCTGTTGAGCCTGGATCAATTCATGCAATTGTAACTGGCGGTCCTGGTGTAAAAATGACTTGTCTTCCCATTTGGGCTGGAGGGTCGAGGATCCAAACTATGCCGCTGCTTTTTCCTTGAGGGTAACGGACTGATGTTTACTGTAGAGGCGACCCATTCTGCCATCGTGATCGGAGCAGGTCCCGCTGGGATGAAAGCTGCTACGGATTTGGCGAATAAGGGGGTAAGTACTGCACTCGTTGATGATGGTTACATGGGTGGCCTAATAGCGAATGTTGGAGACCTAACAGGGCCGGAAGAAATCAAAGGCCAATCGGGAGCAGATGTTGCTGGCATTCTTCTAGGAAATGCTTTGGAAGCGGGCGTTGACTACAGGATGGGTGCTGCCACTAGCCTAGAGCAGCATGGCGATCTTTGGATCTTGCCAGATTTAGAATTGTCGGCTCCAAATGTTGTGGTGGCAACGGGCGCTCGTCTTGCAAAACTTGGGGTGCCTGGAGAAGAACGTTTAACCGGTTTAGGTGTTTCATCTTGCGCGTTTTGCGATGGGGGGTTGTACCGAGGGGAGGAAGTCGTCGTTGTTGGAGGTGGTGATGCGGCCTTTCAGGAGGCCCTGCACTTGGCAACACTTTGCGAGAAGGTTCAAATATTAATCCGTGGCCCTGAGCCTCGTGCCCGACATCAGCTTACAGCAGAGGCTAGGGGTAAGACTAATATTGAGATCAGGACTAATGTATCCGTTTTGGAGGTGGTGGGCGATACGGGCGTTGATGCAATAGACGTGAATTGTGGCGGTAGCGCAAAGAGAATTGAAACCCGCGCAGTCTTTGTATTTATCGGTGTTGAACCGGCTACTGAACTGGTTCCAAATTCAATAGCTCGCGATGCTTTTGGGGCACTTATCGTTGATCAAAATTGTCAAACCTCAATCGGCGGTCTTTTTGCTATTGGCGCCGCGCGCTCGGGTCATGATGGTCAGGTTTCAGGGGCCTACGCAGATGCCAATTTGGTGGCTGCTGCAATTGCTGGTTAGTATCGCTTTATCCTCTTCTAATTATTCATCATTTCAAATGTTATTAGGATATGTTCCAAACAGAAATTTGAGATTTTGCCCGATATTTGGGAGACGAACTGTTTATGCCTTATGACGATACTCTCGTTGATCGTGTGCGGCGCGCAATGTCTTCCTATGGTGAGCCAAGTGAGCGAGAATTATTTGGTGGTCTGATGTTTTATTTGGATGGTCGTATGTGCGCGGGCGTGGTCAACGACCAACTTGTTCTTCGTATGTCTCCTGAGGCGGCGGCTGAAGCTCTTGCGCGTAATAGAATAGACCCGATGGGAGAGGCGGAGATACCTGGTATTATTAGTGTCTCTCCGGCAGGTCATGAGCTGGAGGAAGATCTTAACGAGTGGATCAGGCTGGCGGTGGAGGGCGCATGAGTGAAGAACTATTTAAGGGCTTGCGCATCCTTGTGTGGGCACTCCCAGCCGCGATTGCCTACAATACGTGGGGCCCTAAGGTCGCTCTTCTGGCTTTTGGATGTCAGATGTTTTCAGTGGGTCCGCTCACAAAAATGTGGGCAATTTTTAAGGCCCGCTCGGGGCCAGTGGAAGTGGCCGATGTACGCAAAGCCTATTTGATGATTAATCTTTTGGCTGGTGCTGCTTACGCCTACTTCGTCTACTCTATAATTGGGGGCGCACCACCTCCACCTCTTAATCTCGGATAATTAGATGAGTGATGGTATCTGGTGCGTCATCCCTATTAAGGACCTTGTAAACGCGAAAACGCGTCTGGCCCCCGCACTTACGCCAGAGGAAAGAAAAAAACTATTTCAAGCAATGGCAGAGGATGTTTTGGCTGCAGCTGCAGGCGCTGTCGGCCTTGCCGGTATATTGGTGCTGACTAACGATCCCTCAGCCTCGGAGCTGGCAAAGCGTTATGGTGCGCGCGTGGAAGGGGAGCCAGAAAATATTGGCCAATCGGAGGCCGTTGAGCGTGCTGCTCGATTGTTAAAGGAGGAAGGCGCTGAGGGGGTCTTAACACTTCCTGCTGATGTGCCCCTCGTAACGTCATCTGAAATCGACTCGATGCTTGCCCGGCATCCTAAAACTCGACCTGCTATGTCCATTGCGCCGGACCATGCGCGAAGAGGATCAAACTGTTTGGTGCTCACCCCAGGCGACCTAATTTCTTTGCACTTTGGCCATGTAAGCTTCGAGCCACACCTTGCTGAAGCTGCTAGGGTTGGGGTGGTTCCTAATATCATTGAAGATTTAATTGGTATTGCGATAGATGTGGATACGCCAGAAGACCTGGCGCGAGCATTAGAAGTTGGCCGGGATAGTGGAGGCATCAATTATGTGCGTTCTAATGGGATTGCAGGACGTATCTCGACCCTGCAATCATAGAGTAATCAGGATCTGGGGGCTTTAAGCTATGTCCAATATTCGTTTCAGCCTTTTCAATCGCGGTCAAAATCCACTTGGCGACGATATGTACGCTCGTTTCCAGGAAGCTTGTGAGCAGGCCCGTTTGGCAGACAAGCTGGGCTTCGACACCTTAATGAAGGGCAGCCACTATTCTGCCTACCCACTCCTAGATTTTCAGCAAGTGCCATTTCTGTCTCGAATTATGGCGGAGGCACCCAATCTTAGGCTCTGCGCGGGCATTGTTCTTTTGCCTTTGCATAAGCCCCTTGATGTGGCGGAAACATTTGCAAATATCGACGTCATGTCGGGGGGTAAATTAATTTTTGGTGTTGGTGTGGGCTACCGAGAAGTTGAGTTTCAGGCCTTCGGCACGACAATGAAGGGCGCGGGCCAGCGCTTGGAGGAAAACCTTGAAGCTGTGAAGCGTTTGTGGACTGAAGAAAAAGTCACCATGCAGGGCAGCCACTTCAACTTGATAGATGCAAGCTGTCCAGTAAAGCCTCTGCAAAAACCAATGCCACCAATTTGGGTTGGCGCTAATGCAGATAAGGCCATCATTAGAGCTGCGCGAGTTGCTGATGCTTGGTTTGTGAACCCTCACAACCGAATTGATACCATTGCCCGTCAGATGGATGTTTATAAAAAGGCTTTGGAGGATGCTGGTAAAAGCGATCTCCCTGAAGACTTTCCAATGATGCGTGAAGTCGTTGTTGCGCGCAGCAGAGAAGAAGCAATGCGAATGGCAGAACCTTTTCTGAAGGCAAAATACGATGCGTATCACGAATGGGGTCAGGATAAGGTTATGCCGAAGGGTGACGACAATCTTGGCTTGATTTTTGATGAGCTAGTAAAGGATCGCTTCCTCTTCGGGTCACCAGAAGAAGTTTCAAATCAAATTATAGACATCGTGCGCAATTTTGGTGTTAATCACTTCGTCTTCGGCGTCCAATTTCCTGGTATGCCGCAGTCTATGGTATTGGACCAAATGCAATTGTTGGCCGAGGAGGTTTTCCCGGCTGTTCGATCTGGAATTTGACGTCGCCGATGGACCATTCATTAGACGAAATCATCGCTGCTGCTGCAGGTGGAGCTAGGCTCTACGCTGATGAGGCATTAGTCCTGGCCAACACTAGCGCAGAGGACTTAATCCCCCTCACTGCCGCCGCTGCTACTCTTCGCGATGCCCATTGGGGGGATAAGATCTCTTACAGCCGTAAGGTGTTTATTCCTCTTACACACTTGTGTCGCGACGTCTGTCATTACTGCACGTTTGCAAAGCCTCCCAAGAAGGGTGAGGCGGTCTTTATGACCCCTGACCAGGTTTTGGAAGCCGCTCGAGCTGGGGCGGCACAGGGGTGCAAGGAAGCTCTTTTTACTCTGGGTGATAAGCCGGAACTTAGATATCGGGCCGCTCGTGAGATGTTGGCCGAGCTTGGCTATGCGACGACCCTTGAATATCTGGCTGCAATGGCGAAGTTGGTATTTGAGGAAACGGGTATAATTCCTCACCTCAACCCAGGTTTAATGACGGATGAAGACTTTAGCGCGCTGCGCGCAGTCTCTGCTTCTATGGGAATTATGGTTGAGAGCCTTTCAGAGCGTCTTACTGAAAAGGGAATGCCGCATTATGGCTCTCCTGATAAGCGTCCAATGGCTCGGATTCAGACGCTGGAAGCAGCTGGCCGAGCTGCTGTTCCCTTCACCACAGGCATCTTAATTGGCATTGGTGAAACACGAGTAGAGCGCATTGAAGCACTCTTAGAAATTAGGCGGGTCCACGAGGCGTACGGCCATATACAGGAAGTTATTGTTCAAAACTTCCGCGCGAAGCCTGACACCAAGATGCGTGATTGGCCTGAACCAGATCTCGACGACCTCGCATGGACTATCGCAGTTGCTCGACTAATTCTTGGCGGCCAAATGAGTGTCCAGGCGCCTCCAAATCTTTCTCCAGGCGGGCTAGTGCGCCTTGTTGCGGCAGGAGTGAATGATTGGGGCGGCGTATCACCCGTAACACCGGACTTTGTAAACCCTGAAGCTCCCTGGCCACACCTTCAGCGCCTTGCTGATGAAACTGCCGCCGCCGGCAAATTGCTCGTTGAAAGACTTACGGTTTATCCCTCATATGCATTAGACGCAGCCCGTTGGATTGATGCCAAGCTAGCTCCTGCCGTTCGTAGAGCGATGGATGGTCAGGGTTATGCAAGAACTGACGGTTTTGTGACGGGTAAGTCGCCTGACGCTCCAAAAGAAGATTTAGAGTTGTTGGCGGCTCGCAAGGCGCCAATTGTGGGTTCTCGCTTGGCGCGTATCCTTGATAAGCCATTTGCCGATCGGATGCTCTCTGAGGATGAGGCTGAAGAGCTTTTTGAGGCTCGTGGAGACGCCTTTAGTGCTGTAGCTGCCGCTGCAGATGCACTTCGTCAGGAAGTATCAGGCGATACTCTAACGTATGTGGTAAACCGCAATATCAATTACACCAACGTCTGCTATTTCAAGTGCCAATTCTGCGCCTTCTCAAAGGGAAAACTGACTGAAAACCTAAGAGGGCAGCCCTACGTTCTTGATCTTGATGAAATTGGTAGGCGTACAGCTGAAGCTTGGGATAGAGGCGCCACTGAAGTTTGCCTCCAAGGCGGTATTCACCCGGCCTACACCGGAAAAACTTATCTAGACATTCTTCAGGCAGTCAAAGCGGCGGCTCCTGATATTCACGTGCATGCTTTTACTCCTTTGGAAGTGAAGCAAGGGGCAGAGACCCTTGGTATGCCTATTCAAGAATTTCTGTTGATGTTGAAGGAAGCTGGCCTTGGAACGCTTCCAGGTACGGCTGCAGAAATTCTCGATGATGAGGTTCGCGCAACACTGTGTCCCGACAAACTGAATACGGCTGAGTGGTTCGGTGTGATGCGCGCGGCTCATGAAATAGGTCTCCGCTCAACTGCGACCATCATGTTTGGGCACATGGAAAGTTACAGGCATTGGGCCCGACATCTACTGCGTCTTCGTCATGCTCAAAGTGAGAGTGGCGGATTTTCAGAACTTGTACCCCTTCCATTTGTTGCGGAGGAAGCCCCAATCTACCTGAAGGGGCTAGCCAGAATGGGGCCAACATTTCGCGAAGCTATACTAATGCATAGCGTCGCTCGTTTGGCTCTATTTCCGTGGTTCTCCAATATTCAAGCGAGCTGGGTAAAGCTTGGCAGCGAAGGTGTAGCAGCTGCCCTCAAAGCGGGCGCCAATGATATTGGTGGAACGCTCATGAATGAGAGTATTACAAGAGCTGCGGGCGCAGCCCACGGCGAAGAGATGCCTCCTCACGCGATGGAGGCAATAGCCTACGGAATTGGGCGGCCAATCCGTCAGCGTGCAACCCTCTACGGTTTTCCTCCTGAGAGCCAGCAACAGCGCGCCCGGCAAGCTGCACCTCTGGCGCCGATCGTTAATAGAGCTGCTAAGGAATACGAGCGCGCATGATTAGTCGCTCGTTTGCTGTATTTCTATTGGGTGTTTTATTTGCCGGCCCTGGGACGGCTCAAGAGACCCTTGTAGGTAAAGTCACAAATCTCCCTATTCCGAGATATGTCTCAATTCGCGCGAATGAAGCAAATCTTCGTGTGGGGCCAGGTGGCCAGTATCCTGTTAGGTGGCGCCTGATGCGCGCCAGCATGCCAGTGATGATTGTCGATGAAGAGGAACAGTGGCGAGAAGTTGAATTATATGACGGTGAGAGAGGGTGGCTTTATGCACCCCTGCTAAGCGGAGCGCGCACTCTCTACGTTACTGCGTCTCGAGCACCTTTATTATCAAAGGGGAAGTCAGACGCTCGGGTGGAGGCTTTTGTTGAGAAAGGCGTCGTCCTCAGAGCCAAAAAATGTGAGCCGCAGTGGTGCGAAGCACGCAAGGGAGATATCTCTGGCTGGATATCCCGCACTTCTGTTTGGGGAGTTATGCCTACGGAAATTTTTGACTGATCCTCAAAGTCGGTAGAAGCTCTTTGCCGTATCGTGGAAAAGTGCAGCTTTCTCATT
>VMBT01000873.1_pt1 | contig 16838 bp, 15 predicted proteins | sample 4404301 | NCBI WGS metagenome assembly VMBT01 (sample SAMN12238535, study PRJNA552566) | marine metagenome | isolation source: Coastal seawater | place: USA: coastal Georgia, Sapelo Island | collected 2008-08/2009-08
CAGTAAAAATCAACTTGTCTGACTTGGATTGCTTGATTAAATCAATACCCGCAAAAAAACGATCAGGGTCATTGAATTCATAAGTTGAGTGTTTGTTATTACCTACTTTACTAACCATGCCACTAAGAACAACAATAGCATCATTCTCTTTTATAGATGATATAGGAATTGGATGATATGGATGCTCCAGTCTCTTCATGAGATAATTCCCAACCAAAGGATTGGTAGAAACAATCAAAACTAAAAAAGCAAGAAATACAAAAAACTTTCTCTTAAAAAAGAATGAAACAAATAAAAATATAAAAATTATACCAAGTGGTGATACAAAAAAAGGCAGGATTTTATGTAAGTAAATCAAAAGCTAAAAGTGCCTTAAACAAAATTACAAAACTTTGTTCATAATATTTAAATAATTTTATTTGTAAACAAACCGTAACCACCATCCCTTACAGTTCTTATTGGATCTATGTTTTCCTTTGATGATGTCTTTAACGCTTTCCTAAGCCTGCTCATATGAACATCAACAGTTCTTTCTTCCACATATACACCATGCCCCCATACTAAATCTAAGAGCTTGCCTCTAGAAAATATGTGACCTGGCCTTTCCATTAATAGTGTAAGTAATTTAAATTCTTTAGGCCCTAGTTTCACTTCATTATCAAAATAAGTAACTTTCATCTCGCCAAGTGACAATGTAAGATTATTATGCTGAATAATATCATTTACAAGAGCGGGTCTAGCACGTCTTAGTAATGCTTTTACCCTTGATAAAAGTTCTTTTGGAGAGAATGGTTTAGAAATATAATCATCTGCACCAGTATCTAGGCCAAGTGATTTATCAGAGTCTTCACTTCTAGCGCTTAAAATAATAATAGGAAGCAATTTGGTTTCTGATCTAGACCTCAATGTTCGACAAACATCAATTCCAGACATTTTAGGCATCATCCAATCCAAAATTATTAAATCGGGTGTGTTATTTTCAATTAATTCAAGAGCATCTAAACCATTAGAGGCTTTTATTATAGAAAAACCAGCATTTCTTAGATTATAATCCATTAACTCTAACTGATTTGGCTCATCATCAGCAATTAAAATAGTTATATCCATAATAAATTTACATCCTTTAATTTGGTATTTTTAAACTAGTTTTATCAGCTTTAGGCCTATGATCGGACAAAACACGTCCATTTACTAAAAAATAAATTTGTTCAGCAACATCGGTAATATAATCTGCAACACGTTCAATATTTTTGGCTATAAATAGAAGATGAGCACCAGTTGGGGCAAAGTTTTTCTTTCTTTGCATATGTGATATAATTTCTAAATAATATTCAGTATGCATTTTATCTATTTTGACATCTGAATTTCTTATTTTAACAGCTAATTTATCATCTTCATTTATGTAAGCATCCAAAACATCTTCAAACATCGTTTGTGTTTTTTGACCCATCTTACCGATATTTACACCAGGTAAATCAGTGTATTTAAGATCAATTAATAATTTTGTTCTATTAGATATATTTCTTGAATAATCACCAATTCTTTCAAAAATAGTTGCAATTTTTAATGCAACAATGATTCTTCTTAAGTCGGCTGCCTGTGGCGCTCGAAGAGCAATAATTTCAAATCCATACTTTTGGACCTTATCATCCAAATCATCCAAAATTTTATCACTATTAATAACAGTTTTTATCTCTTCTAAATTTTGAGTACCAAAATTATTTATACATTTTTCAAACTGATCAAGAGCTGTATTTCCAAGTTTTAATAAATTGTCATTTAGTTTATTGAGATCTTTATCAAAAGATGACGAAATATGTGTATTTTCCATTTATATTCCTACCCTATTTTACCTGATATATATGCTTCAGTTTGATGGTGTTGAGGTCTTGTAAATATATCTTTAGTTCTTCCAACCTCTATTAATTTTCCAAGATGAAAATAAGCAGTTCTTTTTGAAACTCTTGCAGCTTGTTGCATAGAGTGCGTCACAATAACAATTGAGTAATCATTACCAAGTTCATGAATTAACTCCTCTATTTTTGCTGTTGCTATAGGATCTAATGCTGAACAAGGTTCATCCATCAAAATCACCTCTGGACTGACAGCAATTGCTCTAGCAATACATAACCTTTGTTGCTGACCACCAGATAATCCAGTACCTGCACTATCAAGTCTATCACTAACTTCTTCCCATAACCCAGCCCTTTTAAGAGACTCTTCTACAATTCCATCTAAATGGTCTTTGTTTTCAGATAACCCATGTATTCTTGGGCCATAAGCGACATTATCGTAAATTGATTTAGGAAAAGGGTTAGGTTTTTGAAAAACCATACCAATACGAGCTCTTAAAGGAACAACATCAATTTTTTTGTCATAAATATTTTCGTCATCAATAGTGATTTCACCCTTAACTATGCAAGAATCTATTGTATCGTTCATTCTATTAAAGCATCTTAAAAAAGTTGACTTTCCACACCCAGATGGGCCTATAAATGAAATCACTTCTTTATTACCAATATCAATTGTAACGTTATCAATTGCTTTGTTATCACCATAAAAAACACTAACATTCCTGGCTTTTAGACGAGGATTTTGTGCAAACACATCACCTACTGTTAAATCTAGAGATTTTAGGTCGTTATTATTGCTCATCAATCATATCCTTTACCATCGTCTTTCTAGTTTTTTTCTTAAATAAACAGCTAATGCATTCATACTTATTAGAAAACCTAATAAAACTATGATAGCTGCACTTGTTTTTTGAATAAACATTCTTTCAGCAAAATCCGCCCACATGAATATTTGAACAGGCAAGACAGTACCAGGATCTAATACACTATTAGGAATATCTACTATAAAAGCAACCATACCAATCATTAACAATGGAGCTGTTTCACCTAACGCTTGTGCCATGCCTATAATTGTACCCGTCAACATTCCAGGCATTGCTAGAGGGATAACGTGATGAAAAATAACTTGAATTTTTGAAGCTCCTATTCCATAGGCTGCATCTCTTACAGAAGGTGGAACTGCTCTTATAGCTGCCCTAGATGAAATAATTATCGTTGGCAAAGTCATTAATGCTAACACCATACCACCCACTAAAGGTATAGATCTGGGCATACCAAATATACTAATGAAAATTGCTAATCCCATTATTCCAAAAACAACCGAAGGTACTGCAGCTAAATTATTAATATTTACTTCTATAAATTCTGTAATTCGATTTTTTTTAGCAATCTCTTCTAAATACACAGCTGTTGCCACACCAAGAGGAAATGCAATCAGTAAACATACAGATAAAGTTAACATTGACCCTATAAAAGCTCCTTTAATACCTGCCATTTCAGGATTACCTGAAGCACTACCGCTTAAAACATAGTCACTAAATTCGTATGATATTCTTCCTTCTTCGTTTAATATATCAATAAATTGAATTACTTTATCACTAATTCTTCTCTCATTTTCTGGTGTTTCCCTTTTTATATAGCCACGCAAAAAACTATCGACATCATCATCTAAAGCAAACTTAACGCTTGTTGTTGTTCCGAATAAAGAAGGGTTATTTTTTACCATCTTGGCAATTCTTACATCTTTACCAGAGGAAACTATTTTTTTTGCAAGTTTTTTCTCTTTTCTACCTTTGGGTTGAATAATTGAATATAGAGATTCGTTTACAATTTTACTGGCTTCACCATCAAATAAAGAATTATCTGAAAGGTCACCTTTAGGGTCAATTCTGTCTCTATCAAATTTAATATCTAGAGTAACATAATACTGAAAAAAACCAGGATAACCCTTTGTAAAAATTGAATAAAACAAGATTAATAAAAAACAAACAGCTAAACCAATAGCAATTCTTCCAAATAATTTTAGCCTATTGTCTCTAGTACGTCTTTTTGTAATAGATTTTCTAACAATATTTGATGCATCTGATGGAGAAATAATTTTCTTATTCATATTGCTCTCTATATTTTTTAACTATGTGCAATGCATAAAAGTTCATTGCCAGTGTTATTATTATAAGCGTTAAAGCCAAAGCAAATGCTGATAAAGTCTTAGCAGACTCAAATTCTTGATCACCTACTAATATTGTAACAATTTGGGATGTTACAGTAGTAACAGCTTCCAGTGGATTGGCTGTAAGGTTAGCTGCCAATCCTGCGGCCATTACAACGATCATAGTTTCACCTACCGCTCTTGAAACAGCAAGAATAATACTAGCCACAACACCAGGTAAAGCTGCGGGTAATACAATTTTCATTACGGTTTCATTTTTAGTTGAACCCAGACCATATCCAGCATCACGAAGTGATTGAGGTACTGCATTTATAACATCATCTGACAAAGACGAAATAAAAGGTATTATCATAATGCCCATTACTAGACCTGCTGCCAATGCTGACTCTGAAGCAACGTCAAGACCAAATATTGAACCTGTAGACCTTAAAAAAGGAGCGACTGTTAAAGCAGCAAAAAAACCATAAACAACAGTTGGTATACCAGCTAAAATTTCTAAAAGTGGTTTAAAAAAAGCTCTTTCTTTGGTTGTAGCATATTCGGATAGGTAAATAGCACTAAACAAACCAACTGGTACCGAAACACACAAAGCTATTATTGATATAAGAAAAGTACCTACAAATAATGGTATTGCTCCATATTGGGACAATCCCTCTTGACCTGAACCAGCTCTTTCAGCTCCCTCAAATTGTGGGTTCCAAACTGTGCCAAACAAAAATTCATCATAAGGAATCAAAGCAAAAAATCTAATAGATTCAAAAACAACAGAGAAAATAATTGCAATTGTTGTTAGTATAGCAATTATTGAACTAACCGCCAAAATTGAAGTTACTATTTTTTCAACAGCGTTACGAGAGCGAAACTCAAACTTAATTTTTTTTAAACTAAAGAAACCAGATACAAAAATTGTTATTGCACAAACAACCGCTGTAATAATATTTGACTTAATTACCCAAGATTTCCAAATTTCAGCTGCATTTGTAACCCATTCAGGCGGTGTTCCAAATATTAAACCCTCAACAGAATTATTTATCTGAGCCAAGACAATAGTAAAATTGTAATCCTTAGAATTAATAACTTCATTCGGAATATATTTTTTTATTAGCTCAGCAAATAAAAAATCATCACAAATAGTAATAGTAAAAAAAATCCCCAAGGTTGGTATGAGTGATGCCAATAAAGAATAGAGACCGTAATAATGTTTAAGTGAATGAAGTTTTTTTTGATTAGAATTAGCTAAAATTTTTGCTTGATTATTTCCAAGAAAAAAGAAAACAAAAGAGATTAATAATATTCCAATTAGTAAGTAAAAACTGAACAAATTAATCCCCAAAATTAAAAGGCTAGCAGTTATGCTAGCCCTTAAAAGTTTAAAATTTTATTTCAAGTCAGCAGTTGTCAAAACTGGTAAGTTTGTCATCGCTGCCTTATATTTATCTCTTTCTGATTTTGGCATTGGTATCATGCCTGCATCAGATAATGCACCATCATTGCCCCAATGCTTTGTCCACTCAGCCATATATTCCTTAACTCCGGGCACAACACCAATGTGTTGATGTTTAACGTAGTAATATAAAGCTCTTGATACTGAGTAGTTGTTTCCAGCAATATTTTCAAATGTAGGAGCTGTTTTACTTATTATTGCGCCCTGTAAAGTATCAGAGTTTTGGTCTAAATATGAAAAACCAAAAATACCGTATGCTGTTGTATCTTCATTTAACTTTTGAACAATAAGGTTATCTTGTTCGCCAGCCTCAACAAATGCTCCGTCAGTTCTCATTGCACGACATTTTTTTGCCTTCATACCAGCAGCTTTTAAAGCAGCTTTAGCATCAGCATCTTTTTTACAATAACCTTTTTCATTAACCATTTCAGCAAATGATGCTCTTGTTCCAGATGTTGTTGGGGGGCCGTAAACTCTAATATCAACGTTGGGTAATGATGGATTAACATCACTCCATTTTTTATAAGGGTTATCTACTAATTTACCATTAATAGCTACCTTTGCCGTTAAAGCTTTTCCTAAATCAGATTTAGAAATATTTAAAACTTTACCCTTTTTTGAATTAGCAACGACAATACCGTCATAACCAACTTTAATTTCTGTCAACTTAACACCATTTTTTTCACAATATTCTAGTTCTTTGATCTTCATTCTTGATGATGCATTACCTATATCAATAAATTTTGTACCTACACCGTCACAAACACCTTTTTTACCTACGGAAGATCCACCTGATTCTACCACTGGGGTTTTAAAATTTGGGTTTTTACCAAGTTGCTCTGCAATTATTCTAGCAAATGGTAATACTGTAGAAGATCCGGCAATACTTATTGAATCTCTAGCTTGAGCAACAGTTGTTAGGACTAAACTGGAAATAATACTTGTCAAAAAAATTGTTCTTTTCATTTTTAACTCCAAATAAAGGTTTAATTGAACAACCCCTATTTGAAGCTTTTATATGAAAGAAATATTTCAGAAATATTACATTTTTTTTAAAATATTAATTAAATGAGATGATACTAATCAAATAATAAATAGATCCAGCAAGTATGGCAGAAGCAGGAACTGTAATAATCCATGCTGCACCAATTGAAATAGCAAACTGCCTTCTAACTAATTTTCTCTTAGCACGTGATGTTGATGAAGATTTTCTTTCTGGGTTTTCTCTATATTCTCTTAAAAAACCAATTCCAAAAATAGCTCCTATCGCAATATGTGTTGAGCTTACAGGCAAACCTAAAGTGGTAGCTATAAGAACTGTAATTGCAGAAGATAAAGCTACGCAGTATGCCCTAGGTGCATTTAATCTAGTAATTTTTTGGCCAACAGTATTAATTAATTTAGGACCAAATAAAAGTAAGCCTAAAGCAATTCCTATGGCCCCTATAACCATTACCCATAATGGAATAGATACTTTTGCAGCAATACCAGCTTCGTTAGGTGAAAATGTACTAACAATAGCAGCAAGAGGACCTACAGCGTTAGCTACATCATTAGCTCCATGGGCAAAGCATAAAAGAGCAACACCAAATAATAGTGGTAGATGAAAAAGTTTATAAATATCATCTTTCTTATTTTCTAAGGTTTTTACTTTGTTTTTTATGTATGGCTTAGACAGAAAATATGCAGATACCATAAAAATAGCAGTATAAATAAAGACTTCATTAGTACTGAATTTATATATTTTTTTAAGCCCCTTAAGAGCCATATAAGCTGTAAAAGCACCAGCCATCAATGAAATTAAAATTGGAACCCACTTAGATGCTGCTTCTCTTTTATCTTCTACGTTTAAGATTTTGATAATGATTATATATAGTAAAAACGCAGCTACAACACCGCCAAAAACAGGAGAAATAACCCAACTAGCCGCTATTTTAGCCATTGTTCCCCAATTTACAATAGAGGCACCTGCAACAGTAAGACCTGCACCAAGAATTCCTCCAACAATCGAGTGTGTAGTTGAAACTGGTGAATTAAAAAAAGTTGCAAGATTAATCCAAAGAGCGGCGGCTAGTAATGCGCTTAACATCAAATATCTAAATTCTGTAGTACTTATAAATTCACCTGGGGAAATAATTCCTTTTGAAACAGTACTAACTACGTCACCACCAGCTAATAATGCTCCAGAGCTCTCACAAACAGCTGCAATTACAACAGCAGTCCCAACCGAAATTACCTTTCCGCCAACTGCAGGTCCCATATTATTTGCAACATCATTAGCTCCTATATTTAAAGCCATGTAAGCACCAATCATTGCGGCTGCAACTAATATAAATGTTTGTTCAGTTCCTAATAATATATATTTCTCAACAGCTACAGCTACTAACATTAAAAAAACTGCTGCTATACCTAATAAAATCAAGAATTTTTTTTGCTCAACTAACTTACTTTGGAAAAAAGCAAATCTTCTAAGATCATTTACATACCTATAATCTGTATTTTCAGTGTTTTTTGACATTAATAAACTCTCAAATAAATTAGACTTTGAAACAAATAATTAATAAATATTACAGTTTTATTACAGTTTTAATTTATTACTGGAAAAATTATAGAAAAATTAGTTTCTTCATTTGGAACACTATTTATAGATAATTGCGCTCTATGTTTGATCAGAATATGCTTCACAATTGCCAAGCCAAGACCAGTTCCACCTATTTTTCTTGATCTTGCTTTATCAACACGAAAAAATCTTTCAGTTAGCCTATCAATATATTTGTTAGGTATTCCTTCTCCCTTATTAATAACGCTAACTTTTATCTCTGTATTTTTTATCTGTTCTATTCTTAAGATTACATTAGTATTGTCAAAACCATATTTGATAGCATTTTCTAACAAATTTACAAAAACTTGATTAATTTCATCAATATTACCACTGATAAAACAATTCTTTTTGGGATTATTTCTTAAATCCTCAATTAATATTTTGTTTTCTTCATTTAAACTTTTTTCATTAATGGATGTAATAATATGTTTTATAGGGTCTATAAGTGAAATAGTTGTATTAGGTGTAATGTGTTCTTCAGTTTCAACTTTTGATAATGACAATATGTCATCTATCAATCTATTCATTCGCTTAGCTTCTTCATCCATAATTTTTAGAAATTTATTACGGTCTTTTTCATCATTGACTGAACCAGATAATAAAGTTTCAATAAAGCCAACTAAGCTTGTCAAGGGAGACCTTAGCTCATGACTTACATTTGCAACAAAGTCACGTCTTACTTTTTCTAAGTTTCTTTGAAGTGTCATATCAAGCAAAAGAATTGCGTACAAATTATCTTCTATTTTTGTAGACTTAATAATAAGGGATCTTTTTAAAATATCATTAGTTTGAAAATGAAATTCATCATTTAAATTTCCATTTGCATGACTTTCTTCTAAATTTTTAAATTCATCTATTTCAATAAATTCAGAGATATTTTTCTTATTTAATTTATTGTTTAGAAATTGTTGCGCTATGGGATTTGATGATATAATAACCCCTAATTTATCACATAGTATTAGACCATCATCCAGAAGTTGGCTTAAGTTTTTGATATTTGATGGTATAATTTTATTGCTCATATCAATAATTTCTTGAAATTTAATAAATCTGTAATGAATAAACCTTAAATAAGTTTACATTAAATTATCACAGCATTAAATAAATATAATAATCTATTATGAGTTTTGAGGTTTAGAATGGTCAACTTAGCAATAAATGGCATTGGCAGGATTGGTAAACTTGTCCTAAAACTTCTAATTTCTAAAAAATTTAATATAAAGTTTTTAAATGAGTTAAACGGAGATATCGCCTCTTTATTACACAGCCTGGAATTTGATAGCATTCATGGTAAATGGGGTTGTGACTTCCAAGCAGATAAAAACTTTATTAAAATTAACGATGAAATAATAAAAACAAGTTTTTCAAATAACATTGACAATCTTGATCTAGAGAATATTGACATAGTCATTGATTGTACTGGAGCAAATAAAAACACCTCTGTTTTACAAAAATATTTTAACAAAGGTGTGAAAAAAGTAATAGTTTCCGCACCAATCAATGATAATGACATCGTCAATATTGCGTATGGTGTAAACCATAATATATATAAGCCAGAAAAACATAATATAATAACAGCAGCAAGCTGCACTACAAATTGTATAGCTCCTGTAATTAAAGTTTTACATGAGAAAATTGGTATAAATCACGGATCTATAACAACAATTCATAATTTAACAAATAGTCAGACTTTAGTTGATATACCCCATAAAGACCTTAGAAGAGGCAGATCTGCAATTAATAATTTAATACCCACGACTACTGGATCAGCAAAAGCTATTTCATTAATTTACCCAGAGTTAAAAGGAAGGTTAAATGGGCATGCTGTTAGAGTTCCTATCTTAAACAGCTCTTTAACTGATTGTGTTTTTGAGATGAAAGCATCAACAAATTCAGCGCAAATTAATAGTCTACTTAAAACAGCCAGTAAAAATGAACTAAAAGGTATTTTAGGTTATGAAGAACGTCCATTAGTTTCTTCTGATTTTGTTAATGATCCCAGAAGCTGTATTATTGATAGCTTGTCTACAATGGTGGTAAATGAAACACAAGTTAAAGTCTATGCGTGGTATGATAACGAATGGGGATATGCAAATAGACTGGTCGATATAGTTCGCATGGTTGCAAAAAATATTTAAAAATGATTAACCTTGAAAATAATCAAATTTCTTTTGTATTAATCACTCTTGCCTATTGGTTTTTTATGCTTACCGATGGTGCATTAAGAATGATAGTGCTTCTTCATTTTCATATTTTAGGGTTTACACCATTACAATTAGCATATTTGTTCCTATTGTATGAATTTTTAGGTATGATTACCAATCTCACAGCTGGTTGGATAGCAAAAAAGTTTGGCCTTAATAAAACATTATTTGCTGGTATAATTCTTCAAATATTATCCTTGCTGATTCTATCTCAAGCCAATCAAAGTTGGAGCATACTTTATTTAGTTATTTTTGTTATGTTTACGCAAGGATTATCTGGCATAGCTAAAGATTTAACAAAAATGAGCGCAAAGAGCTCAGTAAAATTATTATCTCCAGATCAAAACTCAAAATTATTCAAATGGGTTTCTTTATTAACTGGTTCAAAAAACGCTGTTAAAGGACTAGGTTTTTTATTTGGCGCCCTTCTCTTGTCTTACACAAACTTTTATATCTCGTTAGTTATAATGGCTATATTACTCTCTACAATTTTTATTATAGTATTATTAAGCCTAAATACTGATATTGGCTCCATTAATAAAAAATCGAAGTTTACAGATGTTTTTTCAAAAAATAAAAATATCAATTACCTCAGCCTAGGAAGAGTTTTCCTCTTTGGTTCAAGGGATACATGGTTTGTAGTTGGCTTACCAATCTTTTTGTATTCTGCAATATCTGATGGGTCATTAGAAGGTAATAAAAAGGCTTTTTTTATTATTGGATCATTTATGGCTGCATGGACTATTTTTTATGGTTTCGTTCAAACTATTACACCAAAAATTTTAATGAAAGATAAATTGTTTAGTACACAAACTAAAATCTGGGCAGGTTTGTTATGCTTAATACCTATCCTTTTAGTAGCGCTTAATTCTTATTTAAAAGAATATAGTGTTTATAATGTTATGTTTCTTCTTTTTATATTTGCGTTTATTTTTGCAATAAACTCTTCTATTCATTCTTTTTTAATTTTAAATTACACAAACAAAGATAGAGTGACTCTAGATGTTGGGTTTTATTATATGTCTAACGCCTTTGGTAGATTAATTGGAACATTATTATCAGGACTTGCATTTGAATATGGTGGATTAACAGCGTGCTTATTAGTTACAGCGACCTTACTCTTACTAAACAGCCTATCAATCGAAAAACTAAATTTAGCAAATGTGAAGTTTAATTAAAGCTTTTAACTTTTTCGTTTTGCTTTGATAAGCTGGATTGGTAAATAGCCTCTAAAACCGAAATATTTTGAAATTTTTCAACGTCAGTGAAAAGATATTCTCTTTCGCCGTTAATACTATCAATGAAATTATGTATATTTGCCGAAACTGTGTCCGTCCATTCAAAGTTTTCTTCTTCGATAGTACCATCATTCATGACTATTTTCATGGAAGAAGGTCCTGGTGTGTCTGGGTGAGAGCTATCAACCAATTCAACCCAGCCGTTTTCTCCCCAAACAGTAACCCTTTGGTAATGAGGTGTTTTTAATATTGCCGTAATTTGAGTACTAAGACCTGAATAATGTTGAAGGCTTGCTGTAACAACGTCACCAGTTTTAAAATCTAATACTCGCTTAGCAGTTGTTGCAAAAACACTATCTACAGGTCCAAATAACCAAATCATTAAATCAGTTAAATGAACACCCATACCAGTCATGCCAGCAGCGGGAGCAAACTTAGGATCAGCTCTCCAATTATCAGAGGGCAAACCTGCCAGCTTATCATGACTAAAATGTCCCTCTGCGTACATTATACTTCCTAACTTATTAGAAGTTACAATCTCCTTTAACCTCATCCACCCTTTTTCAAATCTCCTTTCATGACCAACACCAAGTATCAATCCATTCTGATTACAAGCATCTATCATTTTTTTGACTTCAATTGATTTCAATGACAAAGGTTTTTCACAAAAAACATGAATTCCATGTTTTGAAGCCTTGATGGTTTGTTCCATATGAAAGGAATTAGGAGTACATAGAATGATAGCGTCAAATTTGCTTAAACTTAACGCTTCATCATAATCTTTATAAATTTCAAGATTATGATATTTAGCTATTTTTTGAGACTCTTCATCTGGGAAAGGATCAATCAAACTAACTATCTCCAATTTGTCAGAGGTAGATAATCTTTCAATCATCACTTTGCCCCACCAACCAAGGCCCGCTATTGATAACTTAATAGTCAAAACAAAACTTGATTAAGGCGAAGGAATTAATTGGTCATTTTGTGGAACAAGCCAACCCTTTTGGACGGCTGGTCTGTCTGCCAATTCTTTATACCATCTTACAACATTTGGAAAATCATTTAGATCTATTTCCTGCCAATCAAATCTAGCAGTCCAGGGCCATATTGATATATCAGCGATACTATATTCATTGCCTGAAATATATTGATGCTGACCAAGACGCTTGTCCATTACGCCATATAATCTTCTAGCTTCTTTAGAATATCTTTCTTCAGCATAAGCTGATTTACCTTTATTATATTTAACAAAGTGATGGACTTGACCAAACATAGGCCCTACACCACCCATTTGCCACATTAACCATTCAATAGTTCTAAAATATTCATCTGAGTTGGACTTATTAATTAATTTTCCACTCTTCTCAGCTAAATACATAAGGATAGCCCCTGACTCAAATAATGAATAATTATTATTATCTTTATCAACTATTGCAGGAATTCTGTTATTAGGAGACACTTCTAAAAAATGTGGCTGAAATTGTTCATCTTTTGCAATATTTATTGAATGAACGTTATAATCCATACCAATTTCTTCAAGCATAATTGAAACTTTTCTTCCATTAGGCGTGTGCCAAGTATATAAATCTATCATTATCTAATCCTCTTATTAAAGCGTTATTACTAAACCACCTTTGGTTTTTCTGCCTTCAAGTAAGTTATGAGCCTCTACAATTTTCTCGAGTGGCATTTTGTCATGAATAGCAACCTTTAAACGACCATCAGCTATTCTACTGTAAAGCTGAAAAGATGCGTCATTATACTCATCTCTATTTGCAATATAAGTAAATAATGTTGGACGTGTCACAAACAATGATCCTTTTGCTGAAAGAAGGCCTAAATTAAAATCAACAATAGGACCTGAAGCCTGACCAAAAAGTGCCCATAAACCTCTAGGCTTCAAACAGTCCATTGATCCAGGAAAAACAGATTTTGCAACGCTGTCATAAACAACATCACATTTTTGATTATTGGTTATATTCATAACTTCAGCAACAAAGTCCTTGTCATTATAATCAATCACGTGGTGATATCCTGCTTTTTTTGCGGCTTCAGCTTTTTCTGGTCCACCAACAGTACCAATCATAGTAGCACCAATTTCACTACCCCATTGACCCATTAATTGACCAACACCACCAGCAGCAGCATGTACTAAAGCTGTCATACCACTCTCTAATTTAAATGTTAAGTGAAGTAAGTAATGTGTTGTAAGGCCCTTTAGAGTACTAGCAACTACGTCATGGTCATTGACTTTGACCTTTAATTCAACAGCGTGTGCAGCGTTTATTAGAGCATATTCAGCATAAGCACCAACGGGTGTTACATAGGATACTTTGTCACCCTCTTTTAAAAAATCAACACCTTCTCCTACAGAGTGAACGTGACCCACACCTTCCGATCCAGGAACCTTGATTTTCTCTTGATTAGGCCATGGATATAAGCCACTTCTAAAATAAGTGTCTAAATAATTTAAACCAATTGCATCATTTTTAACTACTATTTGGCCAGGGCCTGGTGTTGGAATGTCTGCCTCTATGAGTCTCATATTTTCAGCAGCACCAAAATCTGTTAATTCTATTACTCTTTGTGTCATCTTATTCCCCTAACAATTTTTAAAAGCATTACAATTTATAATGATTGAAATCAAATTAGAATTTATGATAATCAAAATCAATGTTTTATAATTATTTACTTGTAAAACTAACTTTTATAATTATTTCTATATAAAACAAATCAGGAGAATTTTATGAGCTTAGTATTGTCAGAATTGCCATACGCTATAGACGCCCTTGCAGAGCATGGCATGAGTAAAGAAACAATGGAATATCACCACGATATTCATCACAAAGCATATGTAGATAACGGTAACAATTTACTTAAAGGGACTGAGTGGGAAAATAAGAGCTTAGAAGAAATTATTGTAGGCAATTATAATGCTAATAGCGTAGCTCAGAACGGTATTTTCAACAACGTTTCTCAACATTGGAACCATGAGCAATTTTGGCAAATGATGGGACCATCAAAATCATCTATGCCTTCAGAATTAGAAAATGCCATTACGGATTCTTTTGGCAGTGTAGATAAATTCAAAGAAGATTTCTGTAATGCAGGTGCCACTCAATTTGGTTCAGGTTGGTGCTGGTTAGTTAAAGATAAAGATGGAAGTTTAAAAGTGACTAAAACTGAAAACGGTGTTAATCCAGTTTGTTTTGGTCAAACAGCATTATTAGGATGTGACGTTTGGGAGCATTCTTATTATATAGATTTTAGAAACAAAAGACCTGTATACTTGAAAAATTTTGTAGATAATCTTGTTAATTGGGAAAATGTTGCTTCAAGACTTTAAACGCAATTAATTTATTACTTATAAAAAAGGTGCTTTTAAGCACCTTTTTTTATGCTTTCCATTACAATATCAAAGTTTAAATAAAAGCATTTACTATTATTTTCTTTATCAATTCCCTCTTCTAATTTCCTAATTAAGCTTTTTTTGACAGCAAAGACCGTATCACTTTCAAGATATTTATCTCCATCAATAAATGCGTGAGTTACAAGATCTTTATATCCATTTGCTTTTACCATGAAATGTACATGGGCTGGTCTAAATGGGTGTCTATCTAAACTTTTTAAAAGATCTCCTACTGGGCCATCTACAGGTATTGGATAATATTGAGGTTTTACACTTCTAAACATGTATGAACCGTTATCATCTGAAGTAAATGTTCCTCTTAAGTCAACAACATTACCCTCTTTTTGAACATCGTACAAACCATCCGGACCTGATTGCCATACTTCTATACTGGCTCCAGGAATTGGATTATTATTTACATCAACAATTTTACCACTAACTATACAATTTTCACCTTCGACATTATTAGCAATATTATCTCCATAATTCATTAATGAAGATGGAGTGTGAAAAGGACCCAATACTGTAGTTTCTGTTTCATTTTTAGACTTTCTATTATTTATAGCATCTAAAAGCATTGAAACCCCTAAAACATCTGAAAGTAATATAAATTCTTGTCTCCTATCATCACATTTTTGACCTGTTTTAGTTAAAAACATTATGGCCTTCATCCACTCTTCTTCCGTAGGCTCAACTTCTTTAACAACTTCATGTAAATGAAATATTAGAGAGCTCATAATTTCTTTTAATCTCTCATCTTTGATTTTAGAAAAACTATTTAACACCGCTTCTGTTGCGTTATTTTCATTAAAATCCATTTCAATCTCCAATCTTAATTGTTAAACTAAAAAATTATATTTATTTTATAAAGTATTGTTATTTCTATATTTTTAATAAATAAATTCAATTTTTTAAAAAGTTCACTTTTGTTAAAAATGCTCTATAAGTAATCCTATAATTTTAAATAATACATTAATGGACATAAAAATGAATTTTTTAATGCCTCACTCTCCAGCAGAAGACATAAAGATAAAAAAGGATGGAATTTTAAGTGGCTTAAATTTTGTTTTAAAAGATATGTGTAAGGTAAAACACCTTAAAACATCCTGTGGCAACCCCGATTTCTATTCAAAATGTGAAATTGCCAAAAACCATGCTCCATTTTTAAATGATTTATTAAATAACGGTGCCACATTAAAGGGCATCACCATTTGTGACGAATTCTTTTATTCATTAATAGGAGAAAATGGTCATTATGGTACCCCTGAGAACTTAAATGCTCCTGGATGTGTACCTGGAGGCTCAAGTTCAGGGTCGGCTGCAGCTTTAACAACAAATCTCTATGATTTTTCTATTGGCTCAGACACAGGTGGCTCAGTAAGAATACCAGCCTCATTTTGTGGGCTGTTTGGAATTAGACCTACACACGATAGAATTAATACAGATGATGTTTTTCCGATGGCACCTAGCTTTGATACCATAGGTTGGTTTGCCAAAGACATTCAAATATTTAAAAAAATTGGTGAGGTTTTATTGAAAAATACTGATGAAACCACAGCTAATTTTAATGAATTCGTCATAGCAGAAGATCTTCTTGAATTAGCTGATTTAGATGTACAAAATGCATTTAAACTATTTTTTAAAGACAAAATTACAAGTATTAAAAAAGTTCGTTTATCGAAATTTGATAAAGCAGACATTGCAGATAACTTTAGAATTCTTCAAGGTAATGAAGTTAAAGAAAATGTAATACCATGGATAAACCAAAACAACCCTTATATTTCCCCTGAAATCAATTCAAGGATAGAAATGGCTTCAAAAATAACTGCCGATGAAGTAAAAGCTGCCAATAGCTTTAGAACAAATCGGAGAAAGGAAATCGAAACCGCGGTACCGGAAGGAGTGAGAGCGGTATTCC
>VMBT01000879.1_pt1 | contig 16747 bp, 14 predicted proteins | sample 4404301 | NCBI WGS metagenome assembly VMBT01 (sample SAMN12238535, study PRJNA552566) | marine metagenome | isolation source: Coastal seawater | place: USA: coastal Georgia, Sapelo Island | collected 2008-08/2009-08
CAGAGCAAGCTGAAGCTCTTGAAGTTGAAATTTATCCAGGTTTTTCAGCATCAGAGATTTTGTTTAATGAAAAGAATAAAGTGATTGGTGTAGCAACTTGTGATATGGGAAGATTAAAAGATGGATCTGAAGGTCCAAATTTTGAGCAAGGAATTGAATTACACGCGAAACAAACTATTTTTTCAGAAGGCTGTAGAGGGCATTTAGGAAAAACTTTAATTAATAAATTCAAACTTGATGCACATTCATCGCCACAAACATATGGCATTGGGATTAAAGAATTATGGGAAGTAGATCCCCAAAAAAGCAAGCCAGGAAGTATCATGCATACAACTGGATGGCCTCTAAAAAGTGATACTTATGGAGGATCTTTCTTATACCATCTAGACAATAATAAAGTCTCGATTGGGTTTGTAATAGGATTAGATTATAAAAACCCATATTTATCACCTTACATGGAATTTCAGAGATTTAAACATCATCCAGAAATTAAAAAAATTCTTGAAGGTGGTCGAAGAATAAATTACGGAGCAAGAGCCTTAAATGAGGGTGGTTTACAATCCTTACCAAGATTGACCTTCCCAGGAGGTCTCCTTTCAGGCTGCGAAGCTGGGTTCCTCAATGTACCTAAAATTAAAGGGACTCATTTAGCTATGAAGTCAGGAATTTTAGCTGCAGAAGCAATTTTTGAAGATATAGATAAAACCGAAGAGATATCTAACTACGAAAAATTAATAAAATCTAGCTGGTTATGGTCTGAATTATACAAAGTAAGGAATATTAGGCCTTCATTTAAATGGGGTTTTTGGAAAGCTTTAGCATATAGCGCAATTGATACATATATATTTAGAGGAAAAGCACCTTGGACAATTGATCACCATGGTACAGATCATGGAAGTCTTGAAAATAAGAATAAACACAAAATAATCAATTATCCAAAACCTGATAATATAATAAGTTTTGATAGGTTAACAAATGTATCATTTTCAGGTACTAATCATGAAGAAAATCAACCTTGTCATTTAACTCTGAAAGATGAAACAGTTCCAATTACTGTAAATTTAGATTTATATGACAATCCCGAAACTCGATACTGTCCTGCAGGTGTTTATGAAATTATTACAGAAAATAATAAACCTAAATTGCAAATAAACGCACAAAACTGTGTTCATTGTAAAACTTGTGATATTAAAGACCCAACCCAAAATATTAACTGGGTTACACCCCAAGGTGGTGGCGGACCAAATTATCAAGGTATGTAAGTTTTTACTCTTTAAAGTAGACTTAGTAGTTAAATTTAATTAACATGATAATTATTTAAGGGTTTGATCATTTGAATCAATCTATTATTGGTATTTTATGGATGGTAATAACCACCATCCTATTTGTTGGCGTGACAGCTACTGTTCGATATCTAGAAGGTGAAGTCCCAGCACCTCAAGCTGCCTTTTTAAGATATGCAATAGGAACACTCATGTTAGCTCCATCTCTTATAACTCTTACTAAATTCAAACCTAACCGTTCCTTATTTAATAAATTTGTCTTAAGAGGATTTGTACACTCAATTGGTGTAACTTTATGGTTTTATGCAATGTCAGTAATGCCAGTTGCAGAAGTTACTGCTATAGGTTTTCTTACTTATATCTTTGTATCGATTGGCGCTTCAATATTTTTGAAAGAGAAATTACACAAACATAGATTATCAGCAATATTAATTTCATTCATTGGGGCTTTAATTATATTAAGGCCAGGCTTCAAAGTAATTGAAAGTGGCCAACTAGGAATGTTAATTGCAACAATGGTTTTTACTGCATCATATTTGATAGCAAAAGTTGTTTCAAAAGAAAGAACATCATCAGAAATAGTCGCTATGTTATCTATCTTTACCACTATATTTTTAATACCGTCGGCAATCTATAGTTGGGAACCTTTATCTCTTGAGGCTCTATTAATCCTTTCTTTTACGGCTCTTATAGCAACTCTTGGACATATAACTATGACTAAAGCAATTAAAGCAGCTCCTATGGTAGTTACTCAACCAATACTATTTCTTCAACTCGTATGGGCCTCTATGGTCGGTCTATTTATATTTGACGAGGAATTTGATTTATTTGTTATAATAGGTGGGACAGTTATAATGCTCTGTGTTTGCTATGTATCCTATAGAGAGCATATACTTGGAAAAAAAATCACAAGTGAAGCTCTACAAAAAGTAATTTAATATTATTAAAAAAACAGCACCAAAAATAGTTAAACAACCTATGGCAACTAAGTTTGGGCCAAGAACTAATTTAGAGATTGATAATTTAAAATTTTCAGCTGTCGTAAGTACAGATAAAGAAGTAAAACTACAAGATGTTCCTGCACACCAACCAATTAAATGTGCTTGCATTAAAAATGCCGCTTCCCATACTGATAATAGTGGCGCAAATAAAGATAATATTGGTGCTGACGTTATTATAGGGTGAATTCCTATTAAACCTAATAAGCAAACAACAACGGGTAAAAAAACTATCATTATCCAAAAGGGAAAATCATTTCCTATATTGTTTTCTATAAAATTCTGGATTTCAACTGAGCCACTAAGTATTGATCCTAAAAACATAGAAATTGAAATCAATAACATTTCATCACCTGAATTTTCTATTAAATTTCTTATATTACCAAGAATTGGTTTTATTGTTTCAGGCCTTCTAAGCATCTGAAAAAGGACTAAAATAGGAATAACAATCACAATTGCGTTTAGAGCTGTTTTTTCAAAAAAATATCCAACCAATAGCACTGAGCCGCTTAAAATCAGCAGTCTTGACAAAATTGGTTTAACGCACGAAATAGCCTCTATAGTGTCTTTTAAACTTAGCCGACCAATTAAAAATCTAATAGTAAAAGAGTTAAAACATAAGGCTATGAATAGTCCAAAGATAATTCCTAACCAAGCTGAATTATTTGGTAAATAAAGTTGTCCAACAGCAAAGCTTACAAAAAATGGTGACCATAAAACAGCTGTGTTCATTCCTCTTATTGCTGCCTCACCTGCAGCTTGTCTTATTTTATTAGACGTATTTTTAGGTATAACTGACGATAAGAGTGGGAATGTTCCAATATTGAGTACTCCTCCCAAGATATGTGAAGTAACTTGAATCCCAGACAAGACCTTTGTAGATACCAAATCAGACAAAAGTTTTTGAGTTTTTTTAACTGATGGCATTGTCATTGCTGTTGATCTAAGCAACCATAAACTTGGTAAAAATGCCGCGAAGATTATAAAAAAATTACCTGCTTTTAATAAGCTTTCCTGATTAGGTAACTCTGACAAAATTAAATAGGTACCAAGGAATAAAACACATACCATTAATTTTGTAGTAAGCCTTGATAAGATAAACATTACAAATAAAAGTAACAAGTAAACGCCAATTATTATAAAATTATATATTGGTCCAAAACTGAAACCATATATAATTGGCAAAACTGCAAGCCAACAAAAGATTGTTAATATCAGTTTTAAAAACATAATTAGTTATTTCTTTAAACTAATTTTTTTCCCAAGCACATCCGGGAAAGAAGCATTTTCATGTGTTTTTTTTATTTTAATTAGGCGTTCATAGGCCCAAACAGGATAATGCTCAACTTTTCTTAAATTAAGATTTACATTAATCAAAACTTTTTCGGCAACAGCTATTACTTGCTTTTGTTTTTTTGAAAAAATATCTAAGCAAAGATGCATTCTCTTTTGATCACAATCTACTACCAACAAACGTACGTTAAATTCTTCGTTCAGACTCATTTCATTTAAATAATGATAATGAGCTTGAAGAACAAATGGCCCTTGTTTTTCTCTAATCGCATGTGTCTCACCAATACCCAGTATCTCTTCTAAAAAAAAATCTAAAGAGCTATCAAATGCAAGAGTGTAAAAAACAACATTCATATGACCATTATAATCTATCCATTCAGCAAGAACTTTTTTAGATGGCAACACTATTGGAGTATTATATGGGCCATTATGACCTTGAATACTTTTTCTTTCTTCAGTCATTTTAAAAACCTATTTTATAATTTTTTAGATAAAATTTTTGTGGCTTCTTCAATACCCTCAACAGTCAAAGGTACCATTCTATTAGAAAAAATATTTCTTATTATATTTGTTGATTGCGAATAATTCCAATGTTCTAAGGTAGTGGGGTTTATCCATACACTAGACGGCCAGTGCGTAATAGCTCTCTCTAACCATACTTGACCACTCTCTTTATTGAAGTGTTCGTTGGCACCACCCTCTACTAGAATTTCATAAGGACTCATCGCTGCATCACCTACAAAGATACATTTGTAATCTTTACTATATGTTCTAAAAATTTCTGCAGTAGAGAATTGTTCTTTCCATCGCCTAGAATTATTCTTCCAAACACCTTCATATAGACAATTATGAAAATAGAAAAAAATTAAATTTTTGAAAACGTTTTTTGCAGCGGAAAATAGATTTTCTACCTGCATAACATAATCATCCATTGATCCACCCACATCAAGGAAAAGAATAATTTTTATTGAATTTTCTTTTTCTTTTCTTGTTTTAACATCGAGAAATCCATTTTTGGCGGAATAATTGACAGTCTCTTCTAAATCCAGTTCTTCATCAACACCAGTTCTTGCCCATTGTCTTAACCTTTTTAACGCTATTTGCATCCCTCTTGTATCTAGTTCCTTAGTATGATCAAAGTCTCTAAAAAGTCGTTTATCCCAAACTTTTACAGCTTTTCCTTGCCCTCTTCCGATTTGACCAATTCTAACTCCCTCAGGATTATATCCATATGCACCAAAAGGAGATTTGCCTGAAGTGCCTACCCATTTATTACCACCTTGATGTCGTTTTTCTTGTTCTCTTAATCTTTGCTCAAGAGTTTTCATTAACTCTTCAAAACCACCTAATGATTTTATTTCTTCCATTTCTTTTTTAGTAAAATGCCGATCTAACAATTTTTGGAGCCATTCTTTAGGGATATCCACTTTATCTAAAATATCATCTAATTTTAAATTTTCGATGCCCTTAAAATATTGACTAAATATAATATCAAAACGGTCAATTAATCTTTCATCCTTTACCAAACTGGCACGTGCCAAATAATAAAATTTGTTCATGTCAAACTCTATGAAATCAAGTTTGATACTTTCTAAGAAAGTAAAGAATTCATTTAATGTTACTGGTATTTTAGCATTTTTCAGTTTGAAAAAAAAATCTAAAAACATACTCTTATCTATTACCCCTGGCCATAAAGGCTAACCTTTCAAATAAATGAATATCTTGTTCATTTTTGATTAAGGCTCCATGAAGCTTCGGTAATAAATCTTTGCTATCACTCTTTAAATCTAAAGGGTTAATATCTTCTAATAATAACAATTTAATCCAGTCTAAAGCTTCTGAAGTTGAGGGTTTCTTTTTAAGGCCAGGTACTTCTCTAATTTCAAAAAATCGGTTAAGGGCACTATCAAGTAATGTTTTTTTTATATCAGGAAAATGGACATTAACTATCTTCTTTAATGTATCAATATCAGGAAATTGAATATAGTGAAAAAAGCATCTTCTGAGAAAAGCTTCTGGTAATTCTTTTTCATTGTTAGATGTAATAATTACAATAGGTCTTTTATTAGCTTTTATAGTTTCATTAGTTTCGTAGACATAAAATTCCATTCTATCAAGTTCTTGTAGGAGATCATTAGGAAATTCTATATCTGCTTTATCAATCTCATCTATTAACAATACTGCTCTATGTTTTGACTCAAAAGCATTCCAAATTTTACCTTTTTTTATATAGTTACTAATATTTTCGATCTTCTTATCACCTAATTGACTATCTCTCAGTCTAGTGACAGCATCATACTCATATAAACCTTGTTGAGCTTTAGTTGTAGATTTTATATTCCATTCTAAAATTTCTAAATCCATACTTTTTGATATTTGTCTAGCCAGTTCTGTTTTGCCAGTACCCGGCTCTCCTTTTATTAAAAGTGGTTTCTCGAGCGCAATTGCAGCGTTAACAGCAACATTTAATTCATCAGTTGATATATAATTGCTAGTACCTTCGAATTTCATAAAAACTCTCTCTTAAAAGTTATTTAATAGTATGAATTTTATTTTTTAATGCTTTTATATACTTAGGACTTACCTCACAACAGCCACCAACTATTGAAGCATTATTTTCTATAAATCTCAATGTGTCCTTTACAAATTTATCTATGTTAAAATCATCTCTTTTTTCTAAGATAGAAACATCATTTTCATCATTTAATAAATTGACTGATTTAAAACCATTTGGCAAACCCCCAAAAGGCTTTTTTAACTTTTTCATTATGCTAATAGACTGATGTATTGCCTCTGGTGGAGCGCAGTTTACTAAAAAAGAATTGATTTCTGTATTTTCAAATTGGTTAAGTGCATCTTCTAAACTTTCGCCAGATCTAAGTTGTGTTCCATCTTCCTCTTTAACACAAAAACTTAACCATACTTTTTTTTCAGAGCCTAAAGCAGCTTCAGTAACTACTTCTGCTTCTTCAATAGAACTTACAGTCTCACATACAAAAATATCAACATGTTGCTGTTGTATCTCAACTATTCTTTTATAAATATCCTTGGCTTCATTTTTGTTTTTCCCAAGCTCTGTTTTATAACTCATAATAAGAGGAGGTAATGATCCCAATAATAAAATATCAGTCTCTTTTGAAAATGAGTTAATTGCTTCCTTAGCAGCTTTAATTGCACTTTCTTGAAGTGGTTTGAAACTATCTTCTAAATTAAATTTTTTTAATCTATCAGGTGTTATTGTGTATGAGTTAAGAGTAATAGCCTCTGCACCAGAATTTATAAAATCTTTATGTAAATCAACCACTAATCCATAATGATCTAATAGAACTCTGGCTGACCAAAGGTAATCCGGTTTAATTTTTGATCTATGGATTAATTCCTGACCCATACCTCCATCAATAAGAGTAATTTTTCTATTCAATTTTTATCCTATTAAAAATAATTTTACTTTTCTTTATTAATTTTTATTAAAAAAATCAGTGGGATTGAAAAAAATGCAACCCAAGAGAAAAGTTTAAAGGCATCAATATACCCAACCATTAAGCTTTGTCTATTTAATTCATTGGTTAGTTTTTGAATATTCAGTTCATCTAAATTATTAATTATACCATTAAAAGATAAACCTTGATTCCACAAAGACACCAATGATCCTATTTCTCCAAAATTGACCTGGCCCATATGTAAAACGACAGCAACACTTACTGAAATAAAAAAACTAGAACCTATATTTCTAACTAAGTGAAACATCGCTGTTGCTTCACCGTGAAACTTATTTGATAAAGTTGCAAAACATATCACACTTACTGGTGGCCAAGTAAGACCTACACCAAGCCCCTGCACCAGACTTGCCCATGCTATATTTGTAAAAGTCATATTAATATCAAAGGTAGACATATACCAACCAGAAATAGCTTGAATAGCAAAGCCGAAAAAAATAATAATCCTTGGGTCAACACGGCCGGTAAATGCAATAATAGCAAACCCAACAAAAGTTCCTAATCCTCTCATAGCTAATATTATTCCTATCACAGATTGTGGATATCCCCTTAATTCTTGGAGTAGCGGAGGGAAAATTACCATTGGTACAAAATTTAACATTCCAAAAAAGAAAATTAATATTAAGCCAACAGAATAATTTCTATCTTTAAATATAGTTAAATTTATAAATGGCTGCTTTGTAGTTAAACTGTGAGTAATGAAAATATATAAACCAATTATTGCTACCCCACATTCAATTATTGTCTCAGTACTTTCAAACCAACTATTCCTCTCACCTCTATCAAACATAATCTGTAACGCAGCCACACTGCATGCCAAAGCAATAAAACCAATCCAATCTAATGACATAGCTGATGATGTTGACCTTTTAGGAACAGTAGCAAGGACAGCAAATAAGGCACAAAACCCAAAAGGAACAAGTGTGTAAAAAATCCATCTCCAGTTTAATAGTTCACCTAGATAACCTCCTATTGTAGGGGCAATAACAGGACCTAAAATGGTACCCATTCCCCAAATTGCCATTGCAAGAGATATCTGTTTTCTCGGAAACACAGCCAATACTAAAGTTTGTGAGAGAGGAGGTAATGGCGCTCCAAAAACTCCTTGAGCAACTCTAGCAATTACAATTTCCTCTAGAGAATCTGACATTCCACAAAAAATTGAAGAAACTATAAATCCCAAAACGCTAACTGTTAAAATATGACGAATTTGTATTCTAGAAGAAAGCCAGCCAGCAAAAGGGGTAAATATAGCTGTTGCAACTATGTTTCCAGTAACAACCCAAGAAATTTGATCTTGAGTTGCCCCCATAGCCCCTCTCATATCCGACAATGCGATAGAGGCTATTGTAACATTCATCGCGTACAGCATAGTAACAAAAGTTGCCGTAGCTAAAATAAACCACTTAAAAGAGGTATTGTTTTCAGATATGAGGGGTTTCAATTACAACTCAAAAAATTTAAAAATATTTGCAAAAGGTTTAATAAGTAATGGCACTTCTGGTTCATGTTTTGTGTCAATCTTTACAGAAACAGACATTCCCATTCTTAATTTTTTATCAGCTTGATTACTTTCTTCCAGCATTTTACCAATAGATATCCTTACAGGAACTCTTTGTACAACTTTAACCCAGTTTCCTGACGAATTCTGAGGAGGAAGAATTGAAAACTCTGCTCCTGTTGCAGGACTAATACTCTCAACCTTACCATTCCAAATATTTTTTGAAAAAGTATCTGGTATAAAAGTAACTGATTGTCCAACTTTTACATGAGTTAGTTGAGTCTCTTTTAAGTTAGCTTCTACCCAAGCTTTTTTTTCATCCACAATTGCGAAAAGTACTCTACCTAAATTAATATATTCACCTTCTTCTATATTCATTTTTGCAACCACACCCTCATGATCTGCAAAAATAGTCGATTTTTTAATATCAAACTTTATTTGATTTAATTTAGTTAAATGTTTTATATAAAGAGGATGATCAGCCGGATTTATATTTTCATTACCATTTAGTGTGGTTAAAATTGAACTAGCTTTATCAATATAAATTTTAAGTTTTTGTTTAGAAGATACATAAGAATGTTTAATTTCTTCTAAATCATTATTTAAGGTTACAATCTCTAAATTATTAACAGCTGATTTGTATAGATAACTGGCCTCGTCCAGTTTACTTTTAAGACCAACTTTCTTATTTACTAAATTTTTAATTCTGTCTAATTCTAACTTTTGGTATTCAACTTTTTCTCTTGCAACCTGAACTTCAATATTAACTAAGGATCTAATTCTTTTCATTTCTGAAGAGTAAAATCTAATTTCTTCTTTGGCTAATTTGATTTCCTCATTAGCTTCTTTATATTTTAATTTTCTGTTTTCTAACTCTTTAATTATATTTAAAAGATTTTGCTCTTGTTCTATTAAATCAAGTTCAAGTTTTTGAGTTTCAATTTTTAGTAATTTTTGTCCTTTTGTGACTTTTTGATTATCCTTAACGTATACAAATTCTACTCTGCCTGGCAATTGAGATTGTACTGAAACGATTGGCGCTTTGATGTAAGCATTTTCTGTCTTCACAAACCTACCAAGGGAATAAAAATATCCAGTTGTTGTTAAGACGATTACACAAGGTAAGAAAATTAAAAATATAAATCTTTTCAACTTATTACTCTTGTGCTGTTCATTATTTACATCGGTATCTTGCATTTATTTTTTCCTAAAATTTATAACTTAGAAGTTAAGTCGTTTTTTAAAATTTGGAGTAAATCTTTTAATTTTTTGAGTTCTTTATCTGATAAAATTGACAGAGAATCTTTTCTGTACTTTGCTGCTTTTTCTCTGATTGATTTAATTAATGGTTTAACTGTTTCTGATAAATATATGTTTTTAACACGACGATCCTGACTTTCAGTTCTTCGTATAATCCATCCTTTAATTTCCATTCGATCTAAAAGTCTACTAAGAGGAGCTTTTTCCATGTCCATAAGTGACGCCAGTTCCTTTTGGTTTATTCCATCTTTAAAAAATAAGTAAGTAAGTAATAACCACTGAGATCTTGTTAGTCCTATTGAAGCCATTTGACGATCATAAAGAACTCTAAGTAATCGCCCTACATCATGGATTAACAATCCAATATTTTCTTCAAAAACTTCTTTCAAGATTAAACCTATTGCAAAATAGTTTCCTAGTAAACTATTTTAGTTAACATATTTATTAATTAAATGAAAATCAATTTTTATATAATAGGTTATTTCTAAATTTATCTTTTTCTTGCGAGGCATTCCAATTTCTTGAATATTGAGGCGGGTTTGTTTGATTAACTTTAAGAAGTACAAAAATTGGGCCTATAAATGTTTTTGTAAAAATTTTCTGGGCCTCCAGTAATTCTTTTTCGTTCTTTATAGTTTTAGTAACAGTAAAACCAGAACCTCTAGCTATGGCCTCTAAATCAACACCTAGTGCTGTATGAGATTGTTGACCACCAGTTTCTAAATATGCTGAATTATCAACACATAAAATAATAAGATTTTTAGGCTTCATTATTCCTATAGTCGCAAGAGAGCCTAAAGACATAAGAGTATCACCGTCACCTGAAACACAAAGTACTTTGTCTTTTGGTCTAGATATTGCCAACCCAAGGGACGTCGGAATAGCTCCTCCCATAGCACCCCCAAACAAAAAAGTATTTGGACTTTCTTTTGTAAGAAAACCAATATCTTTTGCAGGGCCAGCTAATCCAGAAATAATTAAAAAATTATCTGTGTCTCCAATTAATTCAGGAATAGCTTTTTTTCTATCTAAATTTGACATGTTCATAAAATATAATTCCTAAAATTTTTTTGATCCAAGTAATTTTTGTGAAAGTAAAACAGCTATTGATCTCTCAGCTTTAAATGCCATAATTAATGCAGCTTGAATTGTTTTTACTACATCATTCTCATTATAAACCTGAAGACATTTAACACCAATAGCTTCTAACGAAGGAATAACTGCTTCACCCATAGCATATTGCCAAGGGTTACCTTCTCCAAATTCACCTCTCATTGAAATGATTGTTAGAAAAGGGAATTGTCCATGCTTTATTAAAGATAATTGGTTGATACAATTTCCAACCCCACTACTCTGCATCAACAAAACCGATTTTGAACCACCTAAATAAGCACCAGCCGCAATACCAATACCTTCTTGTTCTGATGTAAGAGGAATTGCTGAAATAGAATTATCTGATATTGCTCTATCAATTAAAATTTTATGACCTGCATCAGGCACATACGAAAAAATCGTAATTCCATTGTTTTTAAGTATATCAAAAAGATTATTCTGCCAGGACATATCAATATGATAAACAATTTAGAAAAGTATTCTATATTAATTTATTTAATGAAATAAGGATATGATTTAATTTTGATATACTTTTGCCGCACTAAATTTTAATTCTGGAATTTTACCAATAGGATCTAAATCTGATTTTGTTAGAATATTAGCTGCAGCTTCTTTAAAACAAAAAGGTAAAAAAATCATTCCTGAAAGAAGATTTTCATCCAACCTTACTTTTATGCTAATTTTACCACGTCTAGTTTCAATAAAAATTTTTTTACTTAAATCTAATTTTAGCTTTCTAGAGTCATCATAATTCATAAAAATTATAGGTTCTGGCTCAATATCATTAAGCACAAAAGACTTTCTGGTCATAGTTCCAGTATGCCAGTGTTCTAGCATTCGACCCGTAGATAAAATAAAGGGAAAATCTTTATCAATATCTTCATTTGGGCCAAGAATTTTAACTGGAATAATTTTAGCTAAACTATTAGTTGTTGGGAAACCATCTGTAAATATTATCTCTTCGCCTGGTTCTGAAGGATTTTTTACTGGATAAGTGACAAATCCATCACTTTCTAATCTTTCCCAAGAAATATTATTTAATGATGGCATTACTAATTTCATCTCAAGGAAAATATCTTTAGGTGAGTTATATTTCCAAGATAATCCCATTCTGTTAGCTATTTCTTGAATTATCCACCAATCTTGTCTTACGTTACTTGGAGACTTTACAACAGCTCTGCCTAGTTGAACTTGTCTGTTTGTATTGGTATAGGTGCCTGTTTTTTCTGCATGTGCAGATGCTGGCAAGATTATGTCAGCATTCCAAGCGGTCTCTGTCATAAAAATATCTTGCACAACTAAATGTTCTAATTTTGCAAGTGCTTTTCTTGTATGCATTTGATCAGGATCAGACATTGCAGGGTTTTCACCTTGAACATACAATCCTTTAATTTCATTATTATAAATTGCATCTATTATTTCTACTACTGTTTTCCCTTCATCATATTCTAGAGGAGTATCCCAAAGCTTTTGCATTTCAAATTTATAATCTTGTTCATTAACTGACTTATAGTCAGGAAAAGACATGGGTATCAAACCTGCATCAGATGCACCTTGAACATTATTTTGTCCTCTGAGTGGATGTAAACCTGTACCAGGTTTGCCAACATGACCAGTTATTAAGGAAAGATTAATTAATGAAAAAGCATTTTGAGTTCCATGAACATGTTGTGAAATCCCCATACCCCAAAATATGATAGATGACTTTGCCTTGGCATATATTCTAGCTACATTTTTTATTAACTCAGAATTGACACCACATAAATTTGATAATGAATTAAAGTCTAAACTTTCAATTTCTTTTTTTAATACATCAAAACCTTCTGTATAGTTTTTAATATAATTTTCATCATATAAATTTTCTTTTATTATTATATATATTATTGCATTTAATAAGGCTAAGTCTTGACCTGGGTTAAACTGTAAATGATGAGTACAATATCTTGATAAACTCTGTTTTCTTGGATCAATAATAATTAATTTTGTACCCCTCTTTGCAGCTTGCTTAATATATGAAGCTGCAACTGGATGGTTCTGTTCAGGACGAGCACCTATTAAAATTATACATTCAGCATCCTCAACAGACGTAAATGGGGCTGTTACAGCTGCAGAACCAACTGACTGTAACAAAGCAGCAACAGATGATGCATGACATAATCGAGTGCAATGATCTACATTATGAGTTTTGAACCCAGTCCTTACCAATTTCTGAAAAAGATAGGCTTCTTCATTAGAACCTTTTGCAGAGCCAAAACCTGCTAATGAATTCTTATTATTTTTTAATATTTTTTTAAATTTAGATGCAGCTAAATCTAATGCCTCTTCCCAGGTCGCTTTTCTAAAATATTTGTATATATCTTTCTCATCAATAGACAAATCCCATGATTTTGTTTTCTGACTAATTCTTATAAGTGGATCTTTCAGCCTAGCATGGTGATTTATATAGTCATATCCAAAACGTCCTTTGATACATAAACGATTTTCATTAGCTGGACCATTAAAACCTTCAACAGCTATAATTGAATCATCCTTGACACTTACAAGAGTTTGACAACCTACACCACAATAAGGACATAAACTTTTAATTTTATTATCCGGGTGAATTGTCTGATTATTATTTTCGTCTAATAAAGTCGTTTCTATTAAAGCGCCAGTTGGGCATGCTTGCACGCACTCTCCACAACCAACACAACTACTTTCACCCATTAATTTGTCTGTGTCAAAAATAGGATAACTATTATTTCCTCTTCCAGACATGCCTAAAACATCATTAACTTGAACGTCTCTACATGCCCTAACACATAAGCCACATTGTATACACGCATTTAAGTCAACTGTCATAGCAGGATGACTATTATCTACTTTTGGAATTAGGCTAGCATCTTTACAAGAAAATCTAGATTCTTTTATATTCCTCTTTTTTAAAGTCTTCCTAAATTGGTTATTTTCTGATCTATTGACACGAGAATTTGGTTGGTCTGTTAACAATAATTCTAAAACCAATTTTTGTGATTTAATTACATTTTTTTTATTAGTAGAAACTTTAATACCTTGTGTTGGCTTTCTAATGCATGATGCAGCTAATGATTTTTCACCTTCAATTTCAACTACACACGCTCTACAATTACCATCGGCTTTATATCCAGTTTTATCATTATGACAAAGATGAGGTATATAAATATCTTCTCTTTTAGCAATATCCCAAATTGTTTCACTTTGATTGGCCTCAACCAATTTATCGTCAAGATAAAATGAAATCTTATTTGTCATGATTATTTATTTCTTCATTAAAGTAATTAATACTAGATTTTATTGGGTTTGTAGCAGCTTGTCCTAACCCACATATTGAAGAAGTTTCCATAACCTCACATAATTCTTCCAAAAGCTTAATATCCCAATTTTTATTCTTCATAATTGATGAAGCTTTATCACAACCAACTCTGCAAGGCGTACATTGACCACAGCTTTCAGATTTAAAAAAATCAATCATGTTTAAAGCTACTTTTTTTATTTCATCTTTGTCGGATAAAACAACAACAGCTGCGGATCCAATGAATGTATTGTATTTATCTAGCACATCGAAGTCTAAGGACACTTTGTTTATTGAAGCTGGCAAAATACCAGAAGAAGCTCCTCCAGGTTGGTAAGCCTTGAACTTATGTCCATCTAGCATTCCACCTGCAGCTTCTATTATATCCAATATAGTTGAGCCTGAAGGTAATAAATATATACCTGGTTTTTTTATTCTTCCCGACACTGAATATGTTCTAATACCTACTCGATTATTTTTAACTACATCAGTAAAAATTTGAGGTCCGTTCCTAATTAATTTTGCAACCCAATATAAAGTCTCAACATTATGAACTAACGTAGGTCTTCCAAAAATTCCAGACTGACCAACATAAGGAGGTCTATGCCTGGGCAACCCTCTTTTCCCTTCTATACTCTCTATCATTGCACTTTCTTCACCACAAATATAGGCCCCAGCACCTCTTCTTAAATCTATAAAATTATTAGGGATAATTCTTTCTTTTTCTAATGTAAGGATTTCATCTTTTAATATTTTTAAGATTGCGGGATATTCATCTCTTAAATATATGAAACATTTTTCTGCAGAGATTGCATGAGAAGCCATTAACAAACCTTCTAAAAACATATGAGGTTCTGTTTCAAGGTAGAATTTATCTTTGAAAGTACCAGGTTCACCTTCATCAGCATTAACAGCAAGATACCTTGGTCCAACTTCTTTGTTTACAAGCTCCCATTTTTTTGCAGTTCTAAAACCTGCTCCACCTAAGCCTCTTAAATCAGCTTTAATGATATTTTCATACCAGTTTTCTTTACTGTTTTTTATATGCAAATATTTAGCGTAACCTCCTTTGTTTTTATAGACTTCAAACTTTTCATAATCAGGTATTGTTGGTGAGATTTGATTGCAAGAAATAGCATTTTTAACTTTGTTAAAATTAGCATTTTCTAAATGGTAATGTCCTATTTCAACCACAGGAGCTTTGTCACATCTACCCATGCATGGAGCTTTAAGCACCCTGATATCTTCATTTATATATTTTTTTACAAGCTCTTCTTCTAATAACTTTGAACCGAAGAGTTCACAAGAAAGCGAATTACATACCCTTAGCGTTAATTTAGCAGGCTTAGCGTCTTCTTTTTTAACTATGTCGAAATGAGCGTAGAATGAAGCCACTTCATATACCTCGACTTCACTAATGTTAAGTAATTTTGCTAATATAATTAAGCTTTTCTCAGACAAATAACCGAAATGGTCTTGTATTTTATGTAAATGCTCAATTAATAAATCTCTTCTGAACTCTAATGGTGAAAGGATTTTTTTGAGTAATAATTTATCTTCATTAGAAAATTTACTTGTGAAAGATTTTTTTAGGTTATTTTTGCTTTTCATACTAAATCTAAATTATGGATTAAAATGATTATCATAAGCTTTTACAATTTCTTGTGCCCTTAACTTTACTTCTTCTACAAGCATCCCTGGTTTATATAAATTAGAGCCTAGCCCAAAACCTGAAATGTTTACATTTAACCAACTAGAAAAATTTTTTTCATCTATTCCACCAACAGCTATTGAGATAGTATTGCTAGGGAGCACGGAATTTATTGCCTTAAAATTTTCTTCCTTTAACAATGATGCTGGAAAAAACTTCAAACCATCTGCCCCTGATTGTAATGCATCAAAACACTCGGTTGGAGTAAATACACCTGGAAAACTATACATGTTTAAATCTTTTGTTTTTTTCACAACTAACGTGTTTAAATTAGGCGAAACAATTAATTGTCCACCACAATCAGAAACTGTTTGGACCTCATTAACGTGTAAAACGGTTCCTGCTCCAAAAATAGCACTATTTTCATGAAATTTTACCATTCTCTCAATAGTTTTATATGGTTGGGGAGAATTTAGAGGAACTTCAATGATAGTTATTCCAGCCTCAATTAATACATCTGAAATGCTCTCAGCTTCTAGCGGTGTAATCCCTCTTAATATTCCAATTAAGGGCCTTCTTTCATTGAAAATATTATTTTTGTTATTCAAAATTTAATCCTTAATTAAATTTTTTCTAAAGCTTTTTAGGCCTTCTAGAACCATATCCTCAGCAGAAAATTTTTTTAATGTTAAAACTTTATCTTCCAATAAACTTGCATAAAGTTCCATTACTTTTTCACCACCTATTAAAGCAATATCTCTCTTTTCCCAGTATTCCCTTGTTCCAAGCAATTCAATACCTAGAAGGTATCCTGATAACCTTGAATTATAAATCTCTGGTC
>VMBT01000881.1_pt1 | contig 16728 bp, 17 predicted proteins | sample 4404301 | NCBI WGS metagenome assembly VMBT01 (sample SAMN12238535, study PRJNA552566) | marine metagenome | isolation source: Coastal seawater | place: USA: coastal Georgia, Sapelo Island | collected 2008-08/2009-08
AAAATCTCGAGGTGTAAAATCAAAGTTCGATATTTGAATAGAGTTGTCTACTAAACGAGACGGATCGGTATTTCTACCGGTCCGTTTTTCATTTATACCCCCGTCATCCCCTGTAAATGAGTGGATTAACCTAAAAATAGGGTTAAGATCTGAGGTTCGATATTCCCTCTCTACGGGATTGATGACAATACCCTTGGGAAATATCAATTTTTGGACTGAAACCTTAGTCTCATAATCCCTATAACCCCATATTTCATTGAGTTTACGGGAGAATTCAACCAAATCCTCAACCTTTTTATCAAGGTTCGATATCCGAACTTGAAAATCCTCCAATTTTAACTCAACAGTCCTCATTTCCGCTACAGTTTCATTTTTAAATCGATTGTACAAGTCTTTTGAGCGCTACAAAAACCGATAAGGCTACAAAAGTGATAGGGCTTCAAGAACTATAAATAACAGAAGAGAAATCAACCAAATTAATGTAAATTGAAAATCCATAATCGTCTCTTAGCTTTTGTTACACTTCATTCGACGACGTACAAGAAGGTCAAATACGTTTTCATGAATATGCGCTTAGGGCGTATAAATTTATGAAAGAATATCTAAGTCGAGAAAGTGCCGTTCTAGAACAGTAGCGGAGACGCACCTATCCCGGAAAAGGCACACCTCTCAGTCTCTGCTACTTGCGGATGATCTTTTTGAACGACTCCGCAAATTCGATCATAGTCGAATATTCATGCAACTTGGCCAATTTCAAGTTATTGCTGAATATCAGCACGGCCTCTCCATTGCTCTCCAAATGTTCGATCTTACAGTTCTCAATGAGTTCCTTCAGTTCACTCTTCATGAAAGCGTCCATCTCTTCAATGTCTTCCACCTTCACACCGAATTTTTTCGAGAAATTGGGATACATGACATAGTCGATGTCTTTATGGTCACTCAGTGGTAAAACCCGATCTAAAAAATCCCTTCGCTCAATTGTGAATTTAGGAATTGGGAAAGACAGGCGAATCAGTCCGACCGTTGTCTCATACTCCTCATTGATATGAAATGCACTCTCTTCAAAGGTCACATCGATCAGCTCTATCCTGATGTCACCATCTTGATTGGAGATGAGGTTTAACTCTCGTTCAATCGGACGTGTCTTGAAGAAATAAAAGGACTGGAAGTATTCCGGATTCTCGATTTTTGATTGAAAATTCCACCCGTGATCTGCTGCTAACTCGCGTAGCATAAGTTGACGCTTGGTGCGCTTCATCTCCATCCTGAGGTTTGACCGTATGGCCAATTTGTGATTTGAAGATGAAAGATGATTCTCTAGTCCGACAATATCCACTTCATCCCCTTGATTCTCTCTGATGGATTTGAATTCATACAACGTTTCCAATGCGGTATGACCAACGATCCGCGTTTGCGACAGATCGATCTGAACCCTTGCGCCATCGGGAATTTGATCAAGTAATCGGTTGATCCTCAAGATCCCCAGGAAGTTCACGATCCCTCTCAACCGGAGCATATAGGAGTTGTCTGACTTCTTGATCACATGGGAGCTGGAATTGAGCATCGCGTAAACAAACCGCTGGATCGACATTCTGGAAAGCAGAAAGTGGATAAATAAAATGAGCGACAAACCACCAAAGAGCCCAACCAGCAGGTTAGTATATAATGTTAGTACCAAGGTGAATGTGAAGAAGAAAAGCTGCTCGATACCAAACTTATTGATCTCCTGAAACACCCTGGGTGAAGCCAGTTTGAATCCGGTGAACACCAGTAATATTGCGAACGCTGCAAGAGGCACCTGCTGCATAATAGGCGCAAGGAGAATCACCAATATGAGAAGAAACACACCTTGGTAGAAATTCGACCACCTGGTCTTGGCCCCGTTGTGAACGTTCACAGTGCTTCTTATAACTACAGCAATGATGGGAAGCCCACCGATCAACCCGGCAGCCATGGTGCTAAGACCAATTCCTGTGAGGTCTTTGTTCAAGTCAGTCTTGCGCTTATACGGGTCGATCTTGTCTACCGCTTTAGCTATGGTCAGGGATTCGACACTGGTAATGATCAGGATTGAGAATACGATCAGCCAAAAATCCAATCGGTTTACGGCCCCAAAATTCGGATACATGATAGAGTCGAGGATGGAATCCGGTACCGATAAGAGCAGATCCGGCCCCACGTGATAAGTGCGTCCAAGAAAATTCAAATCGTGCGGCTGGAAAAAGTCGAACGCATAGGCAAACGGTATCGATAGTCCGATCACCCAGATCGGGGGCGGTATTACGTGAAACAGTTTGTAGCTGATCCGCGAACTATAGATCATGATGAACAACCCGACCAGTGCGGTCATGACCACAAATGGGTTAGCCTGGGGTAGCATCTTCACTGCATCGAATAAGTTGTCTACAATACCTGTAGCATCCGAATGCGTCCCAAGAGCCACGTGAATCTGTTTGGCGAATATGATGATCCCTATCGCAGCCAGGATCCCATGGATCACACTGGAGTGAAATACGTCCGCAAAGCGTCCCAGCTTGAAAATACCTAGCACGGCCTGTATCAATCCGGAAATGACGAAGGCAGCTAGCATGTAGTTGAATGCTTGTCCCGTGCCATCCTCCAGCGTGATGATCCCGGCCAGAATGATCCCGATCACACCTTTTGCCGGACCGTTCACAGAAATATGACCTCCCCGGAAGAACGTGGTGACCAATCCACCAACCACCGCCGACCAGATCCCGGCCATTGGAGGAGCACCCGCTGCAATAGCGATCCCCAGCGAAAGTGGTAAAGCGATCAATGCCACGCTTTGCGCAGCAGCCATATCACTCTGCCAATTCTCCTTTAATCCTTTTAGTCCTTTTTGGGGTGTTACGGGCATGTTCCGGAAATCTCTCTCGTTAAGTCTATCATTCAGCCAACTTTGACGGAACAGGGTGAAAATAACAATCTTTCTGCTACTAGAAAAAGTTAGGTCATGTCCTGCGATCGAATTATTGAGTTATTTCTTTGGTGAGCAATCGAACATTCGTTCGGCAAACCCATAGCACACCTGACTTCGTAAGGACAAACAGTTCACGGCATTTTCAATATCCAATTATTGCATTCCGCAATTTTCTCGACCATATTTCTTGATTTTCACCACTTTACAAGGAAGATTATGACGTAAAATTGTGTGGTCGACCGATCAATATGTACGTAAGAAACGTCTCAAAGTCTGTCATCACCCGGCGTATCGGATTGCTCATTCTGTGCGCTTTATCTTTGATCCTGACCGGATATATCCTGTCGGGTTCGAATACATTATCAGCACTGTTCGTGCGCATGGCCTTTGCGATCTACGGCGTGATCACCATTTACGGTATCAGCCCACTCATCCTGGAATCAAACAGTTACAAAGAGTTCCTCGAGAAGGTTCGATGGATGGTAGCCATTGGATTGACACTAGTACTTGGTGCGCTCTTCTTCCTGCTGTTCCGGTTTGATCCCGATCCCGTGCCGGTGCTGAAGATCATCCTGACCATCGGGCTCATTGGTCTGGTATACTCCCTTCGTTTCCCCATCGCAGGGAAGAGAACACGTTTGAAGAATATCATCGTGGTCAAAAACCTGTTGATCGGAGTATCATGGGGCTTGAACGTGTTGCTCGGTGCAGGGGATATCGGTGATCAAACAGTATTTACGCTATTCCTTTTTGTCAGTTTTCAGATCACGATGGGAAGTTCGATCCGCGATATGCAGGATATTGAAAAGGACAAACTAATGGGTATTCAGACCGTTCCCATGGTACTAGGAAAGACCAGAAGTATCTTGCTTTATTTCGTCTTGAATGTGATCTCATTACTTGCATTGGTCCTTTCTCCGCTGAATCCTATCGTCATCTGGGTAGTGCTAATGGTCTTTGGATGGCGGATACTTCACCTGATCATGCTTCGTCGGACAAGAAATCGCGAATTTTGGTGTCAGACCTATAATATTCTCATGGGAACATATGTCCTGTGTATCATCCTGATCTTTCAATACATATTATGGAGTTAAATAGTGTAGCCTGGGCGTTGATCGTCCTAGTATCGGGGAGTTCCTTCACTCTCTTCTGGTTTCTTGATTCGCTGATGCACGCGGGTCTGGACGATACGCCGATCACAGAACGGGAACTAGTTACGCATCGGATCCTGATCGGGACGTCATTGTTCATGGAAGCCTCACTGGTGGCCATGTTCTGGTTCCCGCTCCTGGCACTTCCCTTTTTTATTGCCACATTTCTGACGAGATTAGCACATGAATTCATAGACGAATTGCATTTTCACATGAACCGTTGCACACCACGTGAAACGTTCCTGCATGTGGTCATGTGGCTGTCTATTCAGATAAAGACCTTTGCCATGCTTATTTGGGGGTTCAAGTATCAGTTTCGTGGAGTGGAAGACTTGCATCCTGTTTTGTACGTCTGGGCCGGTATCACCTTCCTTTTCATGGCTTACACGAGTTACAAAGAGTGGTTTCAAAAAGTAGAACGTGATCTCAGTATATAAACTCAAACCCGCTTTTCAGCGCTTGCTGACCCCTTTGATGAGAGGTCTGCGTAGTATGGGTGTTACACCCAACCACTTGAGTTTTGCAGCCATCCTTTTGTCTGGCTTTATGGGATATGCGTTGTGGATGTCATCCACGGCAGACTGGTATCTGCTTCTGGTTCCATTGGGATTGCTATTGCGAATGGCCTTGAACGCAATGGACGGCATGATGGCAACTCAGTTCGACATGAAGACAACCTGGGGGGAGATCCTCAATGAGTTCGGCGACATGATCTCCGACATTTTGATCCTACTCCCAATGTTCGCCCTTCCCGGGATCGAATGGTGGATGGCTGTGATCTTTACCTTACTGGCACTCTTGAATGAATCCGCCGGCATACTTGCGAAAGCCATAAGCGGTATCAGGCGTTATGACGGTCCGATGGGCAAGAGCGATCGGGCGCTGTTCGTCTCATTGATAGCTCTGACCTACTACTTTTACCCGGAGGTGAGCTCATTCGTTCAGTACATCCTTATGGTGGTCACCATCTTGATCCTGATCAGCACTTCCATTCGCCTCAAGAAATCCGTTTCATGAATCTCTTTGGTCAACATATCGCCGTAGAAGTACTATATGTGATCGGAAGCATTCTTGCGGTATTGATCCTGTGTACGCTCGCATTTTACATCTTCTATCAACTCAAGAGATCTGACTTGAGCAAGGAATTGCTCACGAGGACCATCTCCTGGTGGAAGATCGCTTCCGGATTTTTCATTGTATTGTTGGCACCTCCGATCGTAGGCACCTTGATCATCGCCTACGTTTCGTTCGTTGCCTTACGAGAAATGCTTTCGATAGGCATGTTCCGCGAATCAGATCGGACTGCACTTTTTGCGGCATACCTCGTCATACCGATCCAATACTACCTGGCGTATAAGGGAATGCTCATTGAGTTCCTCACCTTCATTCCACTGGTCACCTTTATCATACTTCCGTTTATCCTGGTGCTCAAAGGATTTACAGAACGAATAGGTAGATCCATGTCGCTGATCCCGAGCACCCTGATCCTCACGGTGTACATGATCAGTCATGTGGTCATGCTCTATTCTGCACCGATCAAAGAACATCCCGCCGGGCATAGTGGATTGATCCTGTTCATTGTAATGACCACGGCCTTCAATGATGTGTTCCAGTATACCTGGGGAAAGCTTTTGGGAAAACATAAGGTTCTACCCAAGATCAGTCCAAACAAGACTTGGGAGGGCTTCATCGGAGGTGTATGCACCACGGCCGGTTTGGCGTTCTTAATTCGTTTTTTAACTCCGCTCTCGGGAGTGCAAGCGGTGATCGTCGGGTTGATCACAGGCGTTATTGGCTTCATTGGTGATTCGCTCATCTCCGGTATAAAAAGGGATCTGGGACTAAAGGACACCGACAATGTGATCCCGGGCCATGGCGGTGCCATGGATCGACTGGATTCGATTTTGTTCACCTCCCCCATCTTCTTTCACCTCTTGATCAGAATGGCCGGCGTATGAGTAAGTTCTTTGCACGTGTGGTATACTTCCTTTTGGTCAGACCATGGCTGGTGTACGTCGTTGGTGTGCGGTTCGTAAATCGCGACATCCTTGACACCACCAAGCAGTGCATTTTTGTGGCCAATCATAACAGCCATTTTGATGCCTTGTCGATCATGGCTGCACTACCGCCCAAGTCATTTAATCATACCAAGACTGTAGCAGCCGCTGATTATTTTGATCAAAACAAGTTTACCCGGGCTTTGATGAAATTCTTTTTTAATGCCTGTTTGATACGAAGGAAAAAAGATGAGAATGGACCATCGATGATCGATCAGTTAGACAAGGAAGTGAAGGATGGGTATTCACTCATTCTATTCCCTGAAGGCAGTAGAGGCCGACCTGGCGTAGTATCAAATTTCCACAAAGGGATCGCTGTCCTCTTGATGCAAAACCCCAAGATCCCTTTCGTACCAATATATCTGGACGGTTTCGGTCGGGTCCTCCCCAAGGGTCAATCCCTGATCATACCTCTGGTCTGTCAGGTACGGTTTGGAAAACCAGTGTATGTCAATTCCACGGAGATCGACGAAATCATGGACACAGTAACAGGCGCAATATTTAAGCTCAAAGAAAAAGACGAACGCGACCGCAATCGCTTCACCTTCAAATAGATACATATGAACACACCAGCTATCTCCGTCATCTACTTCTTGATCGCCTCCCTGCTTGGGGCTTTGGGACAATACCTGTACAAGTCAGGCGCCGAAACGTCTACGGGTGGACTGGGTTCCTACGTGAGCAATCCAAGGATCTTGTCTGGTGTCGTTTGCTACATAGCAGTCATGGTTCTCTTCGTCGCTGCATTTAAAAAAGGAGGTTCGCTGACAGTCCTGTATCCGGTCTACGCAAGTACATTCGTATGGGCTGCCTTGCTAGCCATGCTGGTCTACGGAACTCCTATCAAACCGGTTAATATCGCAGGAATGGCCCTGCTCATTTTCGGCATGTATCTCATGGGAAAATGATCCGAAACAAAACAATCTACACCTCCTTCATTGGAATACTGACCCTAGTCTTGGTTGTCAGTTCTTCATTTACTCAAGGACACACGCGCTGTGTAGAATACGAATTAGATCTACCGGACATCAGGATCACTCGAAATACGGTCAAACCAAAATCCCAGCGAGATGCGATCGTGATCCTCTCCGGCATGGGTGACAATCGCAAGCGGCGAAAGATCCAAAAGAAATTCTTCTGTGAAAGCTATGATCAGGATGTATTCATCCCTGCCTATACAGATCGGTCTTCGTACGAGAACACTGTCGCCAATTTTCACGAATTCATGGAAAAAGAGGAGATCGATTCGTTCAGATCAGTTCACTTCTTCTGCTACATTCTGGGTTCGTGGATCTTGAACGAATATTTGACCGAACATGAGGTCCCTAATATGGCCAGTGTGGTTTACGACCGCAGTCCGATACAGGAGCGCGCGCCCGACGTCGTCATGCAGGAGATCCCCTTCATTGCGCAATTGGCGAAAGGCCGGATCCTGAAGGATATGGTTGGTATGAGATACCGCCCGATAGCACTTGACCATTGCAGCGTAGGGATCATTGCAGAGAATAAGGCAACAAAGCTCATGCGGCATTTTAAGGAGGAGACTCTTGCTATGGGTGAGTTAGAGTGGGAACATCCTGAAACAGGACAAGATCACGATGATCTGATGTACGTATTCTTGAATCATGATGAGATGTATGAGCGCTTTGATGTGTTCGGTGATCCCCTTTTGTATTTCTTTCAACATGGTGCGTTCCCTGAGGATGTAAAAAGGAACCCATTTGATAGGGATCCCTTTTCTCGGAAATAACCACATTACAGTCATTCGTCCATGTCCCGGCTTCATATTCCATCACATGCATATCTTTGATCAATGAGCCGGACTCTTGACGGATATAGAGCATCAGCGCTATTCATTTGTCCCTTGCAGAATATGACTTACAGCCGATACCACCTAAATAAATAGACTCCATTCTCAGAAGGAGAATAGAGTCTAAATTATAGTTTCAACTCTATGTTAAAGAGATATGTGAAATGAGAAATTCATTCTATTATTAAGCTTTCTCTTTAACAACTTCGATCTTATTAAAAACCGGATCCAGAGACATCAGATATCTGTACAGAGCTTTGAGTTCTAATTCATCCACACGAGAGAATAATTCCCAAGGCATTGGGCTCTCTTCATAGATCCGTCCCTGCCGAAAACGCGCAATGAACTCCTCTTCTGTCCAATTAGCCATGATACCGGTATTCTGGTCAGGGGTAAGATTGGGTGTGGTGAACTGCATGGTAGAACCAGGTTCGTTCACATCTCCACCTCCGGCAAATGGTTCACCGAGAAATTCTCCCGTTTGCATACTCCTCTCGGTATGGCAACCGACACAATCCCCTACTGAATTGGCCAGGTACTTGCCGTACTCTACGGAAGCCTCAATGGGCACAGACTTAGGTGGAGTTTTTGTGGGGCCGGTCGGCTTGATCAGGCCAAATGCCATCACGGCCTTTCCAAGGAAAGAATACTCATTCTCAGGTACCTTGTGATATTCGGCCGGTTGAGATCTAAGGAATGAGATGATGGCCTGAAGATCCGCATCAGACATGTTTGCATAAGGCATGAATGGCAATACGACCTTGTTGTCGTGGGACACCATGTGACGCAGCGTTCTAGCGAGTTCTTCATCCGTGAGCTTACCAATACCGGTTTCTTCATCGGGAGTGATGTTCGGAGCTCTGAATGTACCCGGCGGAATGGATATCTCCCATCCACCACTCAGGGGCACCTTCTCTCCTCGAAGTACATTCTCCAGCTTCTCATCCGGTACATGGCATACGGCACAATGTGCCAATCCATAAGCAAGAGACTCTCCTCGCGCAATTATCGCGCTGTCGGTGCTTGCTTTGATCGCTGGATGGTCGGCTGTGAATTCCTTTTCCCAGGAAGTCTGTACAAACGCGATCAAGGCAATGACACCTACGATCAGAATAATGACCAGCCATTTAAAAATTCGTCCTACTGTTTTCATTGTTCAAGAAAATTGGTTTTACTGTGTTTTGTCGCGAGATCAATCACAGAACCCTCAGGATGAGAGATTTAGAACGAACAAAAAGATGGTTAGTGCGGCGTTGGTGCTAGAATATAAGAAAATCCGAGAAGTTGGAGTCACATCCATTATAGAATCCAACATCTGAGATGGTGTTGGCGCTTTTTAAGAGCTGACTTGGCTAGTGGTTCATCGACTCTGCAACCGCTTTTATATCCTGCAGATCCTTCGACATGGCTTTGCACAATGACTTTTTCATCATGCCCCCCATAAGCCATCCCATGAGTTTTGCCCCGAAAGTTTGAGGGATCCCGTTGAATTCCATTCCCAGGATCGTGTTTTCTCCATCTTCTGCAACCCACATGCGCGACTCGTAGATCGAACCGTGGCTCTCCGCACGAGTGTCATAATGCGTGTTCGGAACGATCTCCGTGATCCACATAGTTTCTGTAGCTTCCTTCCCAAACATCGTACGCGTTTCTTTCCACTTGAAGCCGAGCATGTTCTCATCACCACGATCCAGAACCTCGATCTTGTCGATGCCGTTTATGCGATCCGCACAATTCTCAATATCTACCAACAGTTGCCAAACAGTTGCCACAGGGGCGTTCACATTTTCCTGAACAGATAATTTCATGGTGAAAAGATAGGGTATTCCCCAATTTTAAGAAATTCAGAATGTTGTGGAGAAGGGTCAATTATTGCGGGACAGCAATTCTCTGGCATTACTGCGAGCAGAATCAGTCGGATTCTCTCCACTAAGCATGATCGCTACTTCCTCTACCCTCTCCTCTTCATTGAGCTCACGGATCTCCGTTTGAGTGGAGTCCCCGTCCGTGGTCTTGAATACATAAAAATGAGCTTTCCCTCGAGAAGCGATCTGTGGTAAATGCGTGATGCTGATGACCTGCAGATCTTTGCTCAGATCTGCCATCATCTCAGCCATTCGCATAGCTACTTCTCCGCTCACCCCGGTATCGATCTCATCGAAGATCATACTTGGCAATTGCTTGTGCTTGGCAAGGTTAGACTTCATGACCAGCATCAAACGACTCACTTCACCACCCGAAGCCACCTTCTGAACTTCTTCCGCTCGAGAACCCTTGTTCGCACTGAACAACAATCGGAATTGATCTAGACCGAAAGCGTTCAGATCTTCGTTTTGAGTCAGCTCGAGCTGAATCTCAGCATTTGGCAATCCAAGCTCTCTGAGATCTTCATTTACCCGATTGGCAATATCCTGCTTCGCTTCATGGCGCGATTTGGAGAGCACATTCGCCTTCTTCCTGCAATTCAGCTCCATCATCACGATCTGTCTCTCCAACTGCGAGATCTCCTGCTGTCGATCCTCTACAAGTTGAAGCTTGTTCTCCAGATCGAACTTCAAGGCGATCAACTCCGCCTCTTCGTTCAGTTGATGTTTGCGAAGCAGATCATGTAATAGAGCCATTCTTTCCTCTACGATCTGCAGCTCCTCAGGAGAGGTGTCCGGCTGTTCGCTGAGGTTGCGCATCTCATTGGCCAGGTCACCCAGTTCCTCCACCGAGTTGTGCATCCGCTCGATAAAATCAGCCACTTTAGCATGCTCTTTCACCGCATTGGGCCATGACCGGATCAACTCATTCATCTGATCAAGCAGATTGACATCGTGGCCGGTGATGACGTTATACGCGTTGATAGCCCCTTCCCTGATAGCTTCTGCATTCGCCAGAAAATCGAGTTTCTCCTCCAACTGAGCCATCTCCCCTTCACTCAATTCCGCTTGTTCCAGTTCTTCATATACAAAGGTCCAGTATTCACGTTCGTTCAGACTTTGCTGACGAGCATCCTTGAGCTTTTGCAAATGCTCCCGAGTATTTGACAGTTTCCTGTACTCCTCCTGATACTGTTGCCTTTCATCCAGAACACCACTCAGAGCATCGAGCCAGTCGAACAGAAAAGAGCTCTGTTTCAACAAGGTGTTCCCATGTTGTGAATGAATGTCCACGAGTTGCTCTCCCAATTGCTTTAATTGCGGAAGCCCAACCGGTGTGTCGTTAATGAATGCTCGCGAACGTCCACCCGGAAGGATCTCTCTGCGAATGATGCACACTTCTTCAAAGTCAATATCGTTCGCATTGAAAAATGACTCCAGATCCAAACCTTTCAGATCAAAATGGCCTTCGACAACACATTTTGAATCCTCATCCTGAATGACCGTTTTATCGGCCCGTTTCCCCAGGATCAGGCCCAAAGCACCAAGTACTATGGACTTACCGGCTCCTGTCTCACCGGTGATCGTATTGAAACCGGTACTGGGACGGAACGCAAGTTCGTCGATCAATACGTAGTTCTTTATGTGTAACTCGAGGAGCACGGGTCAAAAATAGACCATTCCAATGAGCAACTGAACACTCCCCGATGTTGATCCGCGCAATGGTGGCAACTTGCTAATTAATCGTGATCGAGGTGTGAAGAGACAGGTCTAAGTATGCAATGGAGTCGGACATGTGTATTTTCGCGTCATGGCAGACAAACCTCTAATTCTGGTATGTAATGACGACGGGATCACGGCACCCGGCATCAAGGTTCTGGTCGAACGGATGCAAAAGCTCGGAAAGGTCGTGGTCGTGGCTCCCGACAGCCCTCAATCGGGCATGGGACACGCTATTACCATCAACCATCCTTTGCGATTGGTTGAAATGGACTATTTCGGGAAAGATGTATTGGCGTATCAGTGTTCGGGAACACCGGCAGATTGTGTAAAATTGGCCGTCGACAAAGTATTACATCGCAATCCTGACTTACTTGTCTCGGGTATTAATCACGGAAGCAATTCAAGCATCAATATCCTGTACAGTGGCACCATGTCGGCTGCGATGGAAGGTGCCATTGAAGGAATGAATGCGATCGGGTTCAGCTTGCAGGACTACAGCTATCACGCCGATTTCAGCGTCGCCGCAGAAGTGGTTGACGTAGTTGCAGCCAATGTGTTGAACAATGGTCTTCCACCGGACACTTTGTTGAATGTGAACATTCCTAAAGTTACTCGAGAAGAATTGAAAGGCATTAAGGTTTGCCGTCAGGCACGAGCCAAGTGGGAAGAGGAGTTCGACGAACGAGTTGATCCATACGGACGGAATTATTACTGGCTTACCGGTGAATTCCAACAACGCGATCACGGGGAAGACACTGATGAATGGGCCTTGAAAAATGGGTATGCTTCGGTGGTTCCGGTACAATTCGACCTAACTGCACATCACGCCATTGGAACACTCAACACGTGGGAACTGAATGAAGAGATTAAATAATTTCTGGCTCGGTTTCATCCTGGGCATCCTGGCTCCGATCGGTGTATTGATCGGGATCATACTCACGGGAGAATTCGAAGGCGAATTCGGAGAGGTACTGGCTTATACCCATAAGGTAGGTTATTTGTCCATCCTTATGCGGCCCGCACTACTCGCCAATCTGGCCATATTCGTGATCTTTTTCAATATCAACTACATGAAGCTCTGCAGAGGGATCATAATCTCAACGCTCCTGTTCGGGTTATATATGCTCTGGAGTTTCATTTTCCAATAACCATGCGCTATTTCATCATTGCCGGAGAAGAATCGGGTGACCTACATGGAAGCCGACTGATCGACGCACTCAGGAAAACTGATCCTGAAGCTGAGATCATGGGCATGGGAGGTGATCGTATGCAAAAGGCAGGAATGAAGCTATGGATGCACTTTGGGGAAATGGCGGTCATGGGTATAGTCGATGTGTTGTCGAATATTTCCCGCTTCAAGAAGCTACTCAAGGAATGCAAAGCACAGATCGATCAATTCAAACCGGATCGCGTCATCCTTATTGACTACGGTGGATTTAATTTAAGGATCGCAAAAAGTGTTCACGGAACGGGCCCACGGGTAGACTACTACATTGTCCCAAAAGTTTGGGCCTGGAACGAAAAACGATACAAGAAGTTGCGAGATTTTGTAGATCGCTGCTACGTGATCTTTCCATTTGAGGAGTCCTATTTCACCGAAAAAAATGTGAACGCAACCTACGTAGGCAATCCGGTGAAAGAGAAGGTCGATCAATACTGTAAAGAACATGGACCAGCTGAAAGGACACAGGGACAAGTAGCCCTGCTGCCCGGTAGCAGGAAGCAAGAGATCCGTAAGGTTCTCCCTAAACTTCTCGACTGGGCCGAAACAAGATCGGATCTGACCTTCGTACTGGCTTTGAATGAAAGTGCAAAACCGTTCCTCGCTGATATCCTTGTCCCGAAACATGTTGAGCTCGTATTTGACAAGACATATGAGACCCTCAGGTCATCTGAGTTGGCCATCGTAACTTCTGGTACAGCAACATTGGAGACTGCCCTTCTGAACACTCCGCAATTGGTCGTGTATCGAACAGGATCGTTGAACTACCGACTGGGGAGGACCTTTATCAAGGTAAAATACCTGAGTCCGGTCAATCTGATCCTTGGTCGAGAAGTGGTACGGGAATTGATCCAGGGAGACTTGAACACAAGCGTCTTGGATGTGGCAGTGAATGACATTCGCAACGATGACACCGGAAGGATCGATAAAGACTACGAAGAGTTATCTTTGACACTTGGAGAGCATGCTCCGTCTGAGGAAGTAGCTCAACACATTTTCAACGAATTATGAGAAGCAACACTATATACACCCTTGCCATTTCTATGATGGCATTTCTGATCTCTGCCTGTGGTGGTCGCAAAGCGGTCATGGATGACGAGCATAATACCATTCTCGCGGTGACCTACACTTCGGATTATTGCGGAGGAGCCTATCCGGATGATGAGATCCTGGAGGAATTAATGATCCCCAAACCACTCGAAAAGGAATCGATCTATATTTTCAACAACGAGAATGTCGAAGAGATCACTTCTTTCCAATTGAATAAGGAAGGGAAAGTTTCGCTGAATCTGAAGCAAGGCAAATACAGCGTCTGCATGTACAATCACATTCAGGTAGCTCAGGAAATGGAAGAGCTACTCAGCAAAGGACCCGGGACTGAAGGGTTGTGCCCCCCTGATTGGAAATTTCAGATCTCCTCAGAGCTGGAAGTGGGTCCGAATGGAGGGGATTACACTGTGAACCTGCATTTGATCTGTGATCCATGCCAGGAGCCAAAACCGTAACGTTTTGAGATCAGGGATCAGCACATATGTATTGGTGATCTTACTGATATCGGCTGTGTCTTGCAGTTCGAAGAAACGATCCAACTTACCCAATGATGAGATAGCGCAACAACTCGGGGCGTTCAACATCGACCCCGGAACTACCGAGATCCCTCTCGACTCTATATTCAACACCAAGGTTTTGATCAAGAGGATCGAAGCTCCTGAACATCTTGAATGCGAAGTGGACACAAACTTCGGAGTGCTTCGAATTGAATTGATCGGGGACTCTTGGCCTCCGATGAGCCTCGTCCAGATCCATACCCAACGTGGCATCTACGACATTGCCCTTGCGGGACCAACAGACCTCCAGCAAGTATTCATGATTCAGGATCGTGGGTACGGACAAGTGTTCGTAGTGGGGACATTCACCGATTGGAAAAAACAGGAAATGTATCCAACACACGGTGGACAATGGGTTCTGGAACTCAAAATGGAACCTGAGCGCTACTTGTATCATTTTCTCGCCGACGGCAAAGCGTTCCGTGACTCTACCAATCCGGAATATTATGAGGATGGGTATCCGGAATATTCCGTGCTTGATCTTCGAGTGGATCATAGCTCGAAATCCCGGATCGTTCAAACTGATACTACCATTGAAACAAGGTGCGCCACTTGCATGTCAGTGATCTATCTGGCGGATAACTGTAAAATGGAGGCTGTACAAGTGAATGACTCTGTATGGTCTCTGGATAAAAAGTTGATCCCGATCAAATCTGACACCACTGATCTCGTGATCCATGCCAATGGAAAATTCCGGTCATCGGAATTACGATTTCGCCTAGGAGACCCAACCTAAAGGCTAATTTTCATGGCTTCTTGATTATTTGGAATATTCGGCTGACTTTTGACCACGCCGAGCGCAACATGGGGCATTAGCTCAGCTGGCTAGAGCGCTACACTGGCAGTGTAGAGGTCAGCGGTTCGACTCCGCTATGCTCCACCATACAGCAAGACCACAGAGCATACAGCAACAACGAAGTTCAAGTTGCTGTATGGCCTGTTGCTGTTGCTCACACTCTGGTATCCTATCTCCAACTTCTTATCATGCTGATCAAAGTCAATTCCATTGTACAATTACTGAATTGGTTGGTCACCGGATCAGGGGTCATTTACACGATATTCATTCAGCCTGAGCTGGGTTACCAATGTTGGATCATAGCTCGCATCGGGATCCTGGTCCAATTTGGAGGGTTTATCGTTGACAAATTGGAAAGATCGGTGAACAGGTCCTGGGTGATCGTAAGTTCGATAGTACTCCTCTTTCACCTTTTGATCTGGATCGAAGCGGAGAATATTCTTCCTTGGGATATCCTTGGGTCGAGTATGCAGCTGGCGATCATGAGCATATTGATCTCGAACCTCCTCTTTGCGTATACCATCAGTTTTGTGATCAAAGGTGTCAGAACAGCTTTTGCGAAGAAGTAAACTGTTTGTGATTTTCTGAATCCTCCAAAAGGGTTTACCTACTTTTGCACGCCTTTTAAAAGCACATGGAACTTCGCAACATTGCAATCATCGCTCACGTTGACCACGGTAAGACTACCTTGGTTGACCGCATCCTTCACCAGGTACGCCTTTTTCGGGACAACCAAGAGGTGGAAGAACTCATTTTGGACTCCAATGACCTGGAAAGGGAACGCGGGATCACGATCCTGTCCAAGAACGTTTCCGTTCGGTATAAGGACACGAAGATCAATATCATCGACACACCGGGTCACTCCGACTTCGGTGGAGAAGTAGAGCGCGTTCTGAACATGGCAGACGGAGTCCTGCTTCTTGTAGATGCATTTGAAGGGCCAATGCCCCAAACGCGTTTTGTGCTTCAGAAGGCCGTAGAGATGGGGCTGAAACCCATTGTGGTCATCAACAAGGTGGACAAACCGAATTGCGACCCGGATGAGACCAATGAGAATGTTTTCGAACTGATGTTCTCACTTGACGCAACTGAAGAGCAGTTGGATTACCCTCTGGTATTCGGGAGCTCTAAGGAAGGCTGGATGGGACCTGATTGGAAGAACCCAACCACAGATATCTCCTTCCTGCTCGATCAGATCCTGGAACATATAGAACCATCCAAGCCGAACCCGGGTACACTGCAGCTGCAGATCAGTTCACTCGATTATTCTTCTTATACCGGCCGTATTGCCGTGGGACGTATTCATCGAGGTACTCTGACCGCCGGCGACAAAGTGACGGTAGTTCAGCGAAACGGCGAAAGTCATAAAGCGACTGTCAAAGAGCTCTACCGATTCGAAGGACTTGGCAAGGAGAAGACCAAAGAAGAAATAACTGCCGGTGAGATCGTTGCGATCATGGGACTTGAGGACTTTGACATTGGTGACACGATCGCTGATTTTGAAGCTCCTGAAGCATTACCTCCGATCAGCGTCGACGAACCATCGATGAGCAT
>VMBT01000883.1_pt1 | contig 16725 bp, 10 predicted proteins | sample 4404301 | NCBI WGS metagenome assembly VMBT01 (sample SAMN12238535, study PRJNA552566) | marine metagenome | isolation source: Coastal seawater | place: USA: coastal Georgia, Sapelo Island | collected 2008-08/2009-08
GAGCCTGTCGTTGCCGAAGATGCGACGTCCCGATTCGCGGCAGCGCATCATCGAGACGGTGCTCGACATGGCCGCCGAAGCCGGTGTCGACGACGTGCACATCATCGCCGCCCTTGGACTCCACCGTCGGATGCACGACTACGAGTTGCGTCACGTCCTCGGTGACCGGATCTTCGACGCGTTCCATCCGTCCGGGGCGCTCTACCAGCACGATGCCGAGGACCACGCGAACCTGGTGGTGCTCGGCGAGACCGATCACGGCGAGGTGCTCGAGATCAACCGTCGAGTCGCCGAATCCGATCTCGTGGTCTACGCCAACGTCAATCAGGTCGCGATGGATGGTGGCTGGAAGTCGTTGGTCACCGGCGTCGCCTCCTACCGGTGCCTTTCGCACCACCACAATCCGGAGTCACTGCAAAACACCCGGAGCCTGATGGATCGTCACCACTCGGCGCTTCACCACTCCATCTGGAGAATGGGCGCGGTTCTCCGCGACAACGGCCCGAAGGTGTTCCAGATCGAATCGACGATCAACAACGACGCCTTCCCGTCTCCCTTCAACTTCCTCTCCAAACGGGAGTGGGAGTGGACCGGACGAGACCGAGCCACCTACTTGGCGACATCGAAGGCGCTCGACCGCACGCCGCGACGGCTCGCGCGGCGCATCTTCCACTCGATCGAGGCCCCCTACGCGATGACGAGCGTGCAGGCCGGGTTCACCGAGACCGTGCACGAGCGCACCCTCGAGCATGTCCACGCCCAACACATCGTGCCCGTGGAGGGCCAGACCGACATCTTGACCATGGGCATCCCGTTCATCAGTCCCTACAACCCCGAGTCGATCATGAACCCGATCCTCGTGATGTGCATGGGGCTCGGGTACCTATTCAACATGTATCGCGGACGGCCGTTGGTTCGCGAGGGAGGTGTGGTCATCATGACCCACCCGACCACCAAGGAGTTCCATCCGGTCCACCACCCGAGTTACATCGACTTCTTCGACGAAGTGCTCGCTGACACGACGGATCCGGCCGAGATGTCGCAGCGTTGGGAGCGGAAATACGCCGAGGATGAGTGGTACCGGCACCTCTACCGGACCGGCAACGCCTACCACGGGGTCCACCCCTTCTACGCCTGGTACTGGGGCGCTCACGGGCAGCAGTGGGCCGGTCGCGTCATCATCGTCGGTGGTGACCCCGCGACCGTTCGTCGCCTCGGATTCACCCCGGCCTCGACCATGGACGATGCCTTCGAGCTCGCGAGCGAGGTCGTCGGCCGCTCCCCCACGATCACCCACCTCCACGTTCCTTCCGTTCTGGTCGCGGACGTCCACTAGCCGTGGAGCGATCGGAGATCTCCCGCCGCCTGCAACGGCTCGTCGGCCCGTTCGAGCGGTTGACCCGTCTCGGCCTGCGTCCACTCGGGCGTCGCGGATTTCCCTACTTGCCTCCGCCCGTCCCGAATGGCGTGAGCGTTCCAGAACCACCGGACGAACTCGGCGCCGAATACGACACCGAGTGGGCTCGTCGCCCGCTCGCCCGAGAGGCGCGACGCCTCATCGCGCGGGGACCGCTCCGCCTCGGAACGGTGATGGTCGCACGGCCGACGGTTGACGGTCTTGACCGGCTCACCGACCTTGCCGCACTCGATCCGGCGCCTCCGCTCATCTTCGCCCCCAACCACCACAGCCACCTCGACACCCTGCTCATGACCTCGGTGATTCCTCGGCCATGGCGTGATGACCTCGCGGTGGCCGCTGCGGCGGATTACTTCTTCAACCGCCGGTGGAAGGCCACCATCTCGGCGCTCGCGCTGAACGCCATCCCTATTGATCGCGAGGTGACGAACCGTCGTTCGAGCGATCGGTTCCGAGAATTGGTCGACAGTGGCTCGAGCCTCCTGATCTATCCGGAAGGTGGACGATCGCCCGACGGCTGGGGCCAGGGTTTCAAGGGCGGCGCGGCCTATCTCTCCGCTCGAACTGGGGCCGATGTGGTGCCCGTCTACATCGATGGCACCGGAGCGATCTTTGGCAAAGGCGCCTCGCGGCTCCGACCCGGCCGGACTCGAGTGGTCTTCGGGCGGCCGATGCGACCCGAAGAGGGTGAGAACACGCGTCGCTTCAGTGACCGGATCGAGCAGGCAGTCAACCGCCTCGCATTGGAGGCGAACGGCGACTATTGGACCGCCGCCCGCACCGCCGCCTCCGGCGCGTCGACCGGCCTCCATGGACCGACCGGTTCGTCGTGGAGGCGCGCGTGGGCGCTCACCGAATTCCGACGCCGCGGAATCGCTGGTCGGAGTGAGCGGGGCCGCGCCTGGCCGGATCTCGGGCGTCGCGGCGACTGATTCGAATCAGCAATCGCCGACCGGGATGATCAACGATCCCCCGATGAGGAAGCTTGAGTAGACCGGGTTGGTGGCGTTCGCGCGGGCGAGCGCCTCGATGGTCGTCTCATACTTCCTCGCGACCACCGTCGGGTTGTCACCGGCAACCACCTCGTGCTGCTCGAACGTGCAGTTCGCGCCAGTCGTGGCACCCCCGGTCGCGACCGCTGACGCCACCGCCTCGGGCAGGACTGCGCCCGGCGGGATGATCAACGTGCCACCAAGCAAGAAGTTCGTGTAGACCGGATTCGTCGCGTTCGCCTCGGCGAGCTGCTGAATCGAGATACTGAAGCGCTCGGCCACCCGCGACGGATTATCGCCCGAGACGATGATGTACTCGATGGGCTCCATCAACTGACCGAGCACGGTGGTCGTCGTCGGAGGCAGCGTGGTGGTCGTGGTGGTCACGAGCTCCTTCACCACGTATGAGGTGGGTTGGATCGGTGCGACCGTCGGCGAGACCGAGGCGTCATCGGTCGCGCAGCCGACTCCGAGAACGGCGAATCCGAGCACGACCGGAATCGCGAGGGCCGTCCGTCGCTTCATGCCTGCATCGTATTCGGTTCATCCCGCGAGCCGGGGGCACCGAGGATCACACCAGCGGTCGGTCGGTCGGACTGATCGGCCGCGGAAGTCGACTCTCGCCCATCAAGAACTCATCCACACCCGCCGCTGCGGCGCGACCCTCTGCAATGGCCCAGACGATGAGACTCTGACCTCGTCCCATGTCACCAGCGACGAACACGCCAGGAACTGAGCTCATATAGCGCTCGTCCCGCGCCAGGTTGCCACGCGCATCAAGGTCGACCCCAAGGCGATCCAGCCATGAACCGCGCTCTGGTCCTACGAAGCCAAGCGCGAGGAAGACGAAGTCGGCGGGAATCTCCCGATCGGTTCCTTCGACCTTCTGGAAGCGTCCGTCGACGAGCTCCACCTCGTGGACCAGAAGAGCGCGCACGTTCCCCTCGCCGTCGTCGAGGAACCGCTCCGTGTTCACGGAGTAGACCCGCTCTCCTCCCTCAGCATGGGCTGAGGTCACCTTGTAGACCATCGCGTACTGCGGCCAAGGATTCGAAGAGGCGCGCTCCTCCGGCGGTCGGGGCATGATCTCGAGTTGCGTCACCGAAGCGGCTCCTTGGCGGTGCGCTGTGCCCAGACAATCGGCGCCCGTGTCGCCCCCGCCGATGATCACGACGTGACGTCCACCGACGTCGATCGGCGAGGTATCCATATCGCCGAGCTGCACCCGGTTCGCGAACGGCAGGTACTCCATCGCCTGGTGGATGTTGGCGAGGTCCCGTCCGGGAACATCGAGGTCGCGCCAGGCGGTCGCGCCGCAGGCGAGGACGACCGCGTCGTTGCTCGCCGTGAGGACGTCGATGTCGATGTTCTCGCCGACAACGGCCCCGGTTCTGAACTCGGTGCCCTCGGCGACCATCTGCTCGAGACGGCGGTCGATGTGGCGCTTCTCCATTTTGAACTCAGGAATGCCGTACCTCAGAAGGCCGCCGATTCGGTCCGAGCGCTCAAGTACCACCACCTCGTGCCCAGCGCGAGTGAGCTGTTGTGCGGCCGCGAGGCCAGCCGGGCCTGAACCGATAACCGCGACGCGCTTGCCGGTGCGAACCGACGGAATCTGCGGGGTGACCCACCCCTGCTCGAAGGCGTGATCGATGATCTCGACCTCGACCTGCTTGATCGCCACCGGAGGCTGGTTGATGCCGAGCACGCACGCGGACTCACACGGCGCCGGACAGAGCCGTCCCGTGAACTCAGGAAAGTTGTTCGTGGCGTGGAGCCGATCGAGAGCGGCCCGCCAGTGCTCGCGGTAGACGAGGTCGTTCCAGTCGGGGATGAGATTGCCGAGCGGGCAACCGTTGTTGCAGAACGGGATACCGCAATCCATGCAGCGTCCCGCTTGGAGCCGAAGCTCATCGGCCGGAAAGTCCTCGTAGACCTCCCTCCAGTCACGGAGGCGAACCGGCACCGGTCGCATCTCGGGAAGCGTTCGCTCCCACTTCAGGAATCCAGTCGGCTCACCCACGTGAAGCCTCCATCACCCGATCGAGGGTCGCGCGCTCATCAAGCCCATCGCGCCCCGCCTGCTCCATGACATCGAGGACTCTCCGGTAGTCGGTCGGCATGACCTTGCGGAAGCGACCTGACTCGACCGTCCACGAGGCCAGCACCCGCCGTCCCATCTCGGACCCGGTGTGCTCGACGTGTCGCTCGACGAGGTCATGGACGAACGACGTGTCGTCGTCGTCCAACTTCTCGATCTGCACCATCTCAGGATTGACGCGCCGATCGAACGATCCGTCCGGGTCGAACACATAGGCGATTCCGCCCGACATACCGGCCCCGAAGTTCCGCCCCGTCGGGCCGAGCACCACGACACGGCCACCGGTCATGTACTCGCAACCGTGGTCGCCAATGCCCTCGACCACCGCGACCGCTCCCGAGTTACGCACGCAGAAGCGCTCGCCCACCCGGCCCCGGATGAACATCTCACCCGAGGTTGCGCCGTATCCGATCACGTTTCCGGCGATCACCTGCTCTTCAGCCACGAACGGCGAGGTGCGAGGCGGCCGGATCACCAGACGTCCACCGGACAGACCCTTACCGACGTAGTCATTGGCGTCGCCCTCGAGGGTCAACGTGATGCCCTTCGGCACGAACGCGCCGAAGCTCTGGCCAGCGGACCCTTCGAAGTCGATGTGGATCGTGTCGTCGGGAAGGCCTTCACCCTTCCACGCTTTGGTGACCTCGTGCCCAAGGAGCGTGCCGACCGTGCGGTTCACGTTCCGGATCGGACGACTGATCGTGACGGGTACGCCTTCGGCGATGGCACCTCGCGCCTCGGCGATCAACTCGGCGTCGAGCGCCTCGTCGAGTCCGTGGTCCTGACCACGGGTGCAGTGGAGTGCCTGGGCGTAGTGGTTATCCGCCGGGGCGAGGATCGGCGAGATGTCGAGACCCGACGCCTTCCAGTGATCCACCGCGGGACGAGTATCGAGCGCCTCGACCCGTCCGATCATCTCGTCCATCGTCCGGAAACCGAGTTGAGCCATCAGCTCCCGCACCTCCTCAGCGATGAACTCGAAGAAGTTGACGACGAACTCGGGACGACCCGAGAAGCGGCTGCGCAGCTCGGGGTTTTGAGTGGCGATGCCAACCGGACAGGTGTCAAGGTGGCAGACGCGCATCATCACGCATCCCGACACGACGAGCGGGGCGGTGGCGAAGCCGAACTCCTCAGCACCGAGCAACGCCGCGATCACCACATCGCGGCCTGTCTTCAACTGACCATCGGTCTGAACCACGATTCGATCGCGGAGCCCGTTCATGACGAGGGTCTGTTGGGTCTCGGCAAGTCCGAGCTCCCACGGCCCTCCGGCGTGCTTCAGGGAGGTCAGCGGGGAGGCTCCGGTGCCGCCGTCGTGACCGCTGATCAGCACCACATCGGCCTTGGCCTTCGATACACCGGCCGCCACCGTGCCGACGCCCATCTCGGCCACGAGTTTCACGTGGACCCGGGCCGCCGGGTTCGCGTTCTTCAGGTCGTGGATCAGTTGTTTCAGATCCTCGATGGAGTAGATGTCATGGTGCGGCGGAGGGCTAATGAGTCCGACCCCCGGAGTCGAGTGCCGAGTGCGCGCGATCCACGGGTACACCTTGTGTCCGGGCAACTGACCGCCCTCTCCGGGCTTGGCACCTTGCGCCATCTTGATCTGGATGTCGTCGGAGTTGGTGAGGTACTCCGCGGTTACCCCAAACCGGCCTGAGGCGACCTGCTTGATCGATGACCGGCGCGTCGGGTCGTGGAGGCGGTCGGCGTCCTCGCCGCCTTCACCGGTATTCGACTTCGCGCCGATGGAGTTCATCGCGACGGCGAGCGTCTCGTGCGCCTCAGCGGAGATCGACCCATAGGACATCGCTCCAGTCGAAAAGCGCTTCAAGATCTCCGCGGCCGGCTCGACCTCCTCGATCGGCACCGGGGTTCGATCGTCGGCGAAGCGCATGAGGCCGCGCAGCGTCGCGAGGCGATCGGACTGCTCGTCGACGAGCGCGGTGTACTGCTTGAAGATGTCGTAGCGCTTCGCGCGCGTGGCGTGCTGCAAGCGGAAGACGGTCTCAGGGTTGAACAGATGGTGCTCGCCCTCCCGGCGCCATTGGTACTCGCCGCCGATCTCGAGACGTCGATGGGCGCGCTCCTCGGGCCGCTGTGGATTGGCCACCGAGTGACGCATCTCGACGGCCTTGGCGATCTGGTCGAGCCCAATTCCTCCCAGTCGGCTCACCGTGCCGGTGAAATGGCGTTCGACGAGGTCGTCGGCGAGGCCGATCGCTTCGAAGATCTGCGCTCCCGTGTACGAGGCGACAGTGGAGACGCCCATCTTCGACATGACCTTCAGCACGCCCTTGCCGCAGGCCTTGATGTAGTTGCGCACCGCTGCGCGCGGGTCAATCCCGCCCAGACCGTGCAACCCCTCGGCGATCATGTCCTCGATCGATTCGAAGGCGAGGTACGGGTTGATCGCTCCCGCCCCGAAACCGATGAGAAGCGCCATGTGGTGCACCTCACGGGCGTCACCGGCCTCCACCACCAGGCCGACCATCGTGCGCTGACGGGTGCGCACCAGCTGGTGGTGCACCGCGGAGGTGAGCAAGAGCGACGGAATCGGGGCTCTCGCGATATCGGCGTTGCGGTCCGAGAGCACGAGGACGCGCGCTCCAGCGTCGATCGCCTCGCCGACCTCGGCGAAGATCTCCTCGAGGCGACGACCGAGGGCCTCCCCTCCCCCGGTGACGTCGTAGAGCCCGCTGACGACGTGAGCCCGCAGACCGGGTCGATCACCGTCATCATCGGCGTGGATGATCTTGGCCAGTTCGTCGTTATCGATGATCGGGAACGGCAGCGCGAGTTGCCGACACGAATCGGGGCCCGGCTCAAGGAGGTTCGACTCGGGTCCGATCGTCGCCGAGACCGCGGTGACGACTTCCTCGCGGATCGCGTCGAGCGGCGGGTTCGTGACTTGAGCGAACAACTGCTTGAAGTAGTCGAAGATCAGGCGGGGACGCTCGGACAGCACGGCGAGCGGCGTGTCGGTCCCCATCGAGCCGAGGGGCTCCGATCCCGCAACGGCCATCGGCGCGAGGATCAGCTTCAACTCCTCGTGGCTGTAGCCGAACATCTGCTGGCGTCGGAGCACACTCTCATGACTGAAGACGACGTGCTCGCGTTCGGGTAGGTCCTCCAACTCGACCAGCCCATCGGCGAGCCAGGCACCGTAGGGGTGCTCAGCGGCGAGTTCGGACTTGATCTCCTCGTCGTCGACGATCCGTCCACGCCGGGTATCGATGAGGAACATCTTCCCGGGCTGGAGTCGGCCCTTCGTGACCACCTTGGCCGGGTCGATATCGATCACACCCACTTCGGAGGCCATGACGACCAGATCGTCGTCGGTGACCCAGTAGCGGCTCGGCCGAAGACCGTTGCGGTCGAGCACCGCGCCGATGACCTCGCCATCGGTGAAGGTGACACTCGCTGGCCCATCCCACGGCTCCATGAGCGATGAATGGAAGCGGTAGAAGTCACGACGCTCCGGATCCATCGCCTCGTTGTTCTCCCAGGCCTCCGGGATCATCATCAGTACCGCGTGATGAAGGGGCCTTCCGGCGAGATGCAGGAGTTCGAGGACCTCGTCGAAGCGCGCGGTGTCACTAGCTCCCGGGGTGCAGATCGGGAAGGCGCGCTCGAGATTCGGCAAGTTGTCCGAGGAGGCCATGGCCTCGCGGGCGCGCATCCAGTTCTGATTGCCTTGGACGGTGTTGATCTCGCCGTTGTGGGCCACGTACCGGTACGGATGAGCGAGCGGCCAAGAGGGGAAGGTGTTGGTCGAGAACCTCGAGTGCACCAGCAACAGCGCGCTCTCAATCCGCTCGTCGGTGAGGTCGGGGTAGAACGCGCTCAACTGCGGCGTAGTGAGCATTCCCTTGTAGACGAGGGTTCGCGACGACAACGACGGGAAGTAGGTCGCGAGTTCTCCGACGAGCTCGTGCTCCACCCGCTTGCGAGCGATGAACGCCAAACGGTCGATCTCGATACCGCGCCGGCCGTCACCTGGGGCCACCACCAGATGCTCGAACCGCGGCATCGCAGCGCGAGCGGTCGCCCCAAGCGAACTGGGATCGGTCGGAACCTCTCGCCAGGCGACCACGTTCAGGCCCTCGGACTCCATGATCCGGCCGATCTCGTCCCGCGCGCGAGTCGCCGCGTCAGCGTCGGCGGGAAGGAACGCCATGCCGACGGCGTACTCACCAGCCGGGGGGAGGTGGTCGCCGATAACTCCTCGGAGGAGTCGGTCGGGAACCTGAATGAGGATGCCCGCCCCGTCTCCGGTGTCGGGCTCAGCTCCTGTGGCCCCTCGATGCTCAAGGTTCGTGAGCGCTCGAAGACCCGTGAGCACCAGTTCATGGCTAGCTCGTCCCTTGATATCCGCGACGAAGGACACCCCGCACGAGTCGTGCTCGAATCGTGGGTCGTACAGGCCGCGACGGGCTGAAGTGGCTCGATCGGGTCGGGTCGTCATGAAGCGCTCCAGGTAGGGGGATGGCGCTGGGACGACGTTGGCCCAGAAAGAAAACTCTACTCGCGCAGTGCGCAATGGCCACCGCGGAGGTGCGAAGAGGTCAGTCGCTGAAGACTGGTGATCGCGCCTCGAGATTGGCCGTGATGGCCTCGACCTGATTCGGCCGTCCAATGAGGGCGGCGATCTCGCGGCGCTCGGCCGCGAACTGCTCGGCGAAACCGGCGTGAGCCGTTGTGGTGAGCAGCCGCTTCGCCGCGCGCACCGCCTCGGGATTCCGAGCGGCGATCTCAGCGGCAAGCCCCATCGCATCGGCGAACGGGTCATCGCTGAGGCGAGTCACGAGTCCCAGTCGGTGCCCCTCCTCGGCATCGAGGATTCGACCGGTGAAGGTCAGTTCGCGAGCGATATCGGGGCGCACGAGACGGTCGAGCATCAGGGTCCCGGTCATGTCCGGGATGATCCCCCAATGGATCTCGCGAACCGACAGCTGGGTGGCGGGATGGGCGATGCGGATATCGGCACCGAGGGCGATCTGGAGCCCCCCACCGAGCGCGTGACCGTGCATGGCCGCCACCACCGGAACGTCGAGCTCCTGCCACACCCAACAGACCTGTTGGCCGAGGTGAGTCAGCCCCGAGTCGGTGAGGCGCCCGGGCGAGCCATCGGAGCTGGCTTCCTCCATCCCACCGTCGAGCATCGCTGAAAACCCAGAGAAGTCGAGCCCAGCGCAGAACGAGGCACCGGCTCCCGTGAGGACCACCACCCGGGCGTCAGTTCGCGCCTTCAGTTGCTCACCAACCGCCGCGATGGCCAAGAACTGCCGACCGTCGAGCGCGTTGCGCTTGTCGGACCGCTCAAAGCGGACGACAGCGACCCCCGACTCGATACGAAGGGAGACGCGTTCAGGATCACTCGTCTCGATCTCGTTGCTCATGACGCAAGTGTGACAGACCAACCCGAGTTCCCACCGACCGTGACCCCAGCGGTTCGATCTGCGAGGCTCAGCTCGTGAACGTGACTCGAGACCACTCCGACGATTCCGCCGCGATGCTTGGACTGAGCGCCGATGAGGTGCTCACGACAACACGCAGCGTCCGAAAGCGGCTCGACTTCGATCGACCGGTGCCGCGCAACACCGTCCTCGAGGCGCTCGACATCGCGCTTCAGGCCCCCACCGGCTCGAACCGTCAGGGCTGGCAGTGGGTGTTCATCGAGGATCAAGCGAAGAAAGATGAACTCGCGCGGATCTACGCGGAGAACTTCGCGCTGTACCGGAATCTGCCGCGACCGAACTACTCCGATGGTGACCCGAGAGCGATGGCCGCCGACCGGGTCGTCGATTCAGCCCAGTACCTCGCCGACAACTTCGCGCGCTCGCCGCTGCTCATGATCCCTTGCATCGAGGGAAAGCCCGAGACATCGGGGTCGTCGGCGGCGTTCTGGGGCTCGTTGCTTCCCGCCGTGTGGAGTTTCATGCTCGCGCTCCGCGAGCGATCGATGGGGTCGGCCTGGACCACGCTCCACCTCATCAACGGCGGGGAGGAGCAGGCAGCTGAGCTGCTCGGCATCCCCTTCGACCGATACAGCCAAGGTGGACTCTTCCCGATCGCCTACACGGTGGGCACCGATTTCCGGCCCGCCTCACGACTGCCGGCGAGCGACCTGACCCACTGGAACACCTGGGGCGACGCGGGGGCCTGAACGCGCCACGACGACCCGCTCGCCCCGGCGGGTGCCTTCGTATAGTGGGCCCATGGCCGTCAGCTCCTCCACCCCCGTCGAACTCGTCGAGCGCGTCTACGCGAGCCTTCCCGACCGAGTAGCGATCGCCTCTCGGCGATTGGGTCGCCCATTGACCCTCGCTGAGAAGATCCTCGTCAACCATCTCGCCGATCCCGAGGGCCAAGAGTTGGAGCGCGGAGCCTCCTACGCCGACTTCCATCCCGACCGGGTCGCTATGCAGGACGCGACCGCCCAGATGGCCCTCCTGCAGTTCATGACCGCTGGGCTTCCCGAGGCCGCGGTGCCGTCGACGGTCCACTGCGATCACCTCATTCAGGCCAAGGTCGGGGCCTCCATCGACCTCGGAGTCGCCGTCGATACCAACCGCGAGGTCTACGACTTCCTTCGCAGCGTCTCCGCGAAATACGGCCTCGGATTCTGGGGTCCAGGTTCGGGCATCATCCACCAGGTCGTCCTCGAGAACTACGCCTTCCCGGGCGGCATGATGATCGGCACCGACAGCCACACCCCGAACGCCGGCGGTCTCGGAATGGTCGCCATCGGCGTCGGCGGGGCCGACGCGGTCGATGTCATGACCGGGTTCCCATGGAACGTCCGCTGGCCGAAGGTGATCGGCGTCAGGCTGACCGGCACGCTGAGCGGCTGGTCATCGCCGAAAGACGTGATCCTCGAAGTCGCCCGCCGCCTCACCGTTGAGGGAGGCACCGGCGCGATCGTCGAGTACCACGGCCCCGGAGCGGACTCGATCTCAGCCACCGGCAAGGCGACGATTTGCAACATGGGCGCTGAGATCGGCGCCACCACCTCGCTCTTCGGTTACGACGCCCATATGGCCGCCTACCTGCGCGCGACCGGCCGGAGCGGCATCGCCGACGCGGCCGACGCCGTCGCTGAGCATCTGCGCCCCGACGAGGGCGCCCACTACGACGAGATCATCGAGATCGATCTCGATTCACTCCGGCCACTGATCAATGGCCCTCACTCGCCCGATCGCGCGCACCGTGTCGGCGGCGAAGGTGTCGGCACGGCCGCAGCCGAGAACGACTGGCCCCTCGAGGTGTCGGCAGCGCTCATCGGCTCGTGCACCAACTCCTCCTACGAGGACCTCACTCGCGCGGCTGCCATCGCTCGCCAAGCGGCAGCCCACGGTCTCACGGCTCAAACCGAATTGCTCATCACCCCGGGATCCGAGCAGACCCGAGCGACCATCGAGCGCGACGGCATCCTCGCCGACCTCGAAGCCGTCGGAGCGACGGTGCTCGCCAACGCCTGCGGACCGTGCATCGGTCAATGGAGCCGCCCCGAGTCGACCACGGGCAAGCCGAACACGATCGTCAACTCGTTCAACCGCAACTTCCCGAAGCGCAACGACGGATCGCCGAACACGCTCTCCTTCGTCACCTCGCCCGACACGGTGATGGCGATCGCCCTCTCCGGCCGGCTCGACTTCGATCCGGTGACCGACACGATCACCGCCCCAGATGGCACCGAGGTGCGGCTCGACGCGCCGATCGGCGAGGTGCTTCCCTCCGCTGGATACGACCCCGGCGAGGACACGTTCACCCCTCCCCCGGCTGATCGCAGTTCGGTCTCGGTCGAGGTCGCACCGACGAGCGATCGACTGCAGCTCCTGGAGCCCTTCCCCGCTTGGGATGGCAACGATTACGAGGCACTCCCCGTGTTGATGAAGGCGCGGGGTAAGTGCACGACCGACCACATCTCGGCCGCTGGCCCATGGCTCAAGTACCGAGGGCATCTCGAGAACATCTCGGGCAACCTGTTCGCCGGTGCGGTCAACGACTTCGATGGCGAGGTCGGCATCGGGCTTGACATCACCGACGATGGCCGTCGGCCGTATCCCGAGATCGCCCGTCGCTACCACGAAGCCGGCATCCGTTGGGTCGCGATCGGCGACCGCAACTACGGCGAGGGCTCGTCGAGGGAGCACGCCGCGATGGAGCCGCGCTTCCGAAATGGCGTCGTCGTGCTCGCCCGATCGTTCGCGCGTATCCATGAGACCAACCTGAAGAAGCAGGGCATGGTGCCGCTGACCTTCGCCGACCCCGACACGTACGACCGGATCGGTGAGCGCGACCGAATCAGCGTCCTCAACCTCCCGCCGATTCCTGGTCAAGAGGTCACCTGCCGGATCGAGCGCACCGACGGCTCCTCCGAGGAGTTCCAGGCGTCGCACACCTTCAGCCCCGAGCAGGTGGAGTGGTTCGTCGCCGGCTCGGCCCTGAACATCGTGCGGGAACGGGTCTCCTCGGGTGGAGCCTGACGACCTGCTTCGCGCCACCGGCGCTTCGCGGAGCTTCACGGAGCGTCGTATCTCCGACGCTGAGATCCACGCCATCCTCGACGACGCGCGCTTCGCCCCCTCGGGCGGTAATCGGCAGCCGTGGCGTGTGGTCTCCTTGCGCGATCCATCGATCCGCTCGACGGTGGTCGACGCGACCCGGTCGGTCTGGGATGACTACGTCGCGATCACCGAGGACGGGCGGGTGCCCTTCAACGTGGTCGACGGCGAGCCTCCACACGATGTGCAGGTCGGGCGTCCAAACCCACTGATCGATGGGATCGAACGCGTGCCCGTGGTCCTAGCGGTCGCCGCGAACCTGCGCGAAATCGCCGCGATGGATGCCGGAGCCGAGCGCCTCCCGCTCGCCGCAGGGGCGTCGATCTACCCGTTTTGTTGGAGTATTTTGCTCGCCGCCTCTCGGAGAGGACTCGGCGGTGTGCTCACCACCTTCGTCACTCGGGTCGAGGGGTCCGTTGCCGAGGTGCTTGGCCTCCCCGAGCACCATGCGTTGGCCGCGCTGATCTTCATCGGGGAGCCAGAACGGCGAGTGTCGAAGTTGAGCCGTCGACCCGTGTCGTCGTTCGCCACCATCGATCGCTTCGACGGGTCGCCGCTCGACGACGATCACGGCTCACTGCTCGCCTGAACAACCAGCGGGAAACGGGAAACGCCCCGATGGGGGATCGGGGCGTCTCAACCTGGAAGTCAGCGGCGAACCGCCGCTTCCCCGAGCGGTACATGGGGGGTGTACTCGCGTCGTCTTGCTTGTGAAAGTATGCACGTGTGGTCGTGCATCACGCAAGTTGAACCTGACGATAGCCGGTATCGTTTTTTGAGATGGATCTCCGGCAGCTCTCCGCCCTCGTGGCGATCGCCGATCACGGCAGTTTCTCCGCCGCTGCCCGCGCCCTCTTCACCGTCCAGTCGAACGTATCGGGGCATATCGGAAAACTCGAGCGCGAACTCGGTGTCACCTTGATCGACCGGTCTGCGGGACGTCTCACCGATGAAGGCGAGCGTGTGCTCGAACGGGCCCGACGCATCCTCAACGAACTCGACGACATCGCATCGGACATTGCTTCCCTCGACTCGGAGGTTTCCGGGGAGGCTCGTGTCGGCATGATCGGAACGGCAGCCGAATGGCTCGCGCCCGGCGTCATGGAGGAAATGGCACGCCTTCATCCGATGGTGCACACCGTCCTCAGCGAGGGCAGCACTTCCGCCCTCGTCCCGAACGTCCTGACCAGCCTCCTCAACGCTGCAGTCATCCACCTTCCGATCGAGGAGCCCGACCTCACCGCAGAAGCACTCTTCTCGGAGGAGCTTCTCCTGCTCGTACCCCGCGGCCACCGTCTGCATCGGGCCACCGGGGTCGCTCTCGGCGACCTCCGAGACACACCGCTCTTGCTACCTCCGAAGGGCGCGGCGCTCCGGCGAATCATCGATCGGGCGGCTGCGACGAGCGGAACGATGCTGCGAGCGGCCGCCGAAATCGATGGGGTGCGACTCCTCACCACACTCGCCCTCGCCGGACACGGTCCGGCGATCGTCCCCGCGACCGCCGCGCGCGACCTCGGCGAGGGAATCGACCGCATCAGCGTCGAGGGCCTCCCCCGCCGCGTCGTCGCATGGGCGCATCGCCGGCGACCCAACCCGAGCGCTGCCACGAACGCCGTCCGCTCTGCCCTACGCATCGTCGTCGCGGCCCATGCGGCCGACCAACCCGGGATCCACCTCGAAAGCGGCACTGACGGGCACACGTCGGCCAACTGTTGAGGCTCTAGTCTCAGGCGGTGCCCGAGATCCCGGAGGATTCGACGACCGGAACTTCCGTTCCCGATGTCGACCTCGCCGCCGGTGTTCCCGGTCCAGTCCGGGCGGTCATCAGACATCTCCACGGCCGACGGGTCGTCTGGGTCGAGTTCGAGGCGAGCGAGACAGCACCGCCTCTCCGGTCGCCAATGACAGATGTCATGCTCGCTGGCGCCGAGGCAGCGCTCGCCGAACGCCTCCCCTTCGTGATCGTGGTCAACAGCGCGGGCGCTGACATCGCCGAGGGAATCGCCCCACTTCACGGCTGGGGACGCGTGGCCCGCGTGCTGACCCGCTGCTCCGGGGTCGTACCCACCTTCGCGATCGTTGACGGACCTGCGGTATCGGGCCCCGCGCTCATCCTGGGCCTGGTCGACTTCACCGTGATGACCGAGCGCTCCTATGCGTTCGTGAATGGCCCGCTCATGGTCCGGCAGTTCACCGGAGTCGATGTCACCAAAGACGAACTCGGAAGCGCCGGGGCCCTCGATCGGCACGCCGGGCTCCCCTCCGCAGTCGTTCACGATCGGGAAGCGGGGGCCGCGATGGTGAGCGAGATCCTGAGCTATCTGCCCGACCACTGTGACCGCGAACCCGACCGTTGGCCGGTGGTCGACCCTCCCGACCGACTGTGCGCGGAGGCCGGAGAGCTCATCCCCGAATCCTCGACCGGCAGCTACGACGTTCGCGAGGTGATCGAGGCCGTCGTCGACGCGGACTCCCTGCTCGAGGTCCGCGGTCGTTGGGCGGCCAACATCGTGACCGCGTTCGCCACCGTCGCTGGTCGCCCCGTCGGGGTGGTCGCCAACCAGCCGCTCGCCCTCGCCGGGACCCTCGACATCCCTGCCTCGCAGAAGGCAGCGAGATTCGTGGCGACCTGTGATGCGTTCAACCTCCCGATCATCACGCTCGTCGATACCCCGGGCTTCTACCCCGGAAAGGATCTCGAGTGGAAGGGCATGATCCGCCACGGAGCGCAACTCGTCTTCGCCTATGGCCGAGCGACCGTGCCGCGTATCTGCGTCATCCTTCGCAAGAGCTACGGCGGGGCCTACATCGTCATGGATTCCAAGCGGATGGGCAACGACATCTGCCTCGCATGGCCATGGGCCGAACTTGCCGTGATGGGGGCTGGCCAGGCGGCCGCGATCCTGCAACGGCGGGCTTCAGATGAGGAGCGGGCCGCGTTCGAGGCCGACTACTCCGAACGGCTCCTCAATCCGTGGACCGCAGCCGAGCGTGGCTACGTGGATGCCGTCATCGACCCGGCTGACACTCGTCGCGAGGTCGCGGCCGCCCTCGACATGCTGGCTGACAAGCGCGAGCAACTCGTCCGGCGTCGCCACGGCAACACCCCCCTCTGACCCCCCAGGGCGACCCCGTGAGTGACTTCGGTCCCCGTTGGAGCGCCAACGGGCTCGGCACTAGGTTTGCGCTGCGGGGAGAAAGCCCTGCACCCCCTCGACACCAAGGAAGCCCCCGTGCCAGAGACCATCACCATCACCGACGACCGCACCGGCAAGACCGTGACCGTGCCGATCGAGGGAGGTGTGTTCCCGGCCAGCGCGATTCGCGAACTCGACTCCTCGCTGTTCGTCTACGACCCCGCCTACATGCAAACGGCATCGTGCCGCTCCGCGATCACTTACCTCGACGGTGGAGCCGGGATCCTCCGCTACCGCGGCTACCCGATCGAGCAGCTCGCTGAGCACTCCACCTTCCTCGAGGTCGCCTATCTCCTGCTTCACGGCGACCTCCCGACGAGCGAGCAACTCGCCACGTGGACGCACGACGTCACGCACCACACCTTCATCCACGAGAACATGCGCAAACGCTTCGTGGACGGCTTCCACTACGACGCGCATCCAATGGGCATGTTCGTCTCGG
>VMBT01000888.1_pt1 | contig 16665 bp, 12 predicted proteins | sample 4404301 | NCBI WGS metagenome assembly VMBT01 (sample SAMN12238535, study PRJNA552566) | marine metagenome | isolation source: Coastal seawater | place: USA: coastal Georgia, Sapelo Island | collected 2008-08/2009-08
TTTAATTCCAAGTCTAAAGGAAACGATTGATCTTTTCCATCGACCTTCGTGTACGCGTATCAAGCCTCAATGGAAGCGACATAGCCAACATCATTTTTTGCCTGCGCTGATGAAAAGCCAACTCCGGAGATTAGCAACGGTAGACCAATAAGTTTCAAAACTTTGCCAGGTGAAAATGCCATTTCATATCTCCAGTGTGTTTTTTACTGAGGTGAGTTTCTCAAAAACTCGCGCTTTTCTTGTTCTACAGATATACACTCGTGTTTAGCATAAAATTTAATTCACGCATGCTCTTCGGAGACTTAAATATCCACAAGCCTCGGCCAGCAAAGCCGGGAGCGCTATAAATGCTGCAAACCACGTAGCTCAAGTTTTTGGAGAACACCTCCGAGGATCAAGAGTTTGGCAATGGATAATCTGGTTCCTGCATCCTAAGAGCAGGCTTTAATTCTTCCTGCTTCCAGCCATCTAAGAATAGAGGTGTTGCTGAACCACCAATTGGGGGAACGAGCCAAGTCCAATCTCCATACACTTCACGGGTCTGGTCCTGCTCATTTTCACAAAATTGAAGAAATTCGAGCGCTGCAGAGTGATGATCTATTATTTTTATTCCTTTTTTCTCAAAGCTATCTAACACTGCCTCTGTCATTGCTGTTAAGGCTTTATCACGCCAGAGATTATTTTCGCGTTTAGTTTCAAGACCCATTTTTTCAGCAATTTTTAATGAAAGGTTGTAGCGTTCTACGTCGGTGAAATTTCTAGCTCCAATCTCTGTCCCCATGTACCAACCATTAAAGGGCGCACATTGATAAAGCACTCCCCCACAATCGAGTGCCATGTCAGAAACAGCTGGCACTGAGTACCATTTAAGCGCAAGCTCGTTAATCCCAGAATATTCCGGGTGTCGGATCTCGATTTCATAACGCTCATAATTTGGGATTTCATAATATCGGGGTTTTTGTCCGTTAACGTGAATTACGATAGGCAGCATATCGAAATTTGTTTTTGGACCATTCCAACCAAGAGATTCTATCTCTTTTGTAAGATCTAATTGAGCGGGATCTCCAATTACTTCATTATTTTCGCCACGATATCCAGCATATCGCATTAGCTGGGGGTTCCAAATTCTCACCGCTGGCGTCCCAGGGGGGCCAGGATTGAAAACGGTCATTGTAGGGGTGAGGTCGCCATCATTATAAGCTATCTCAAGGTGTCTTACTAACTCGTGAGCCATATCATCCGGATGAGTTAAATGCCGGAAGTCTCTCACTCTTAGTCCTGACCAATAGAGACGGCCAATGCAGCGAGAGGCATTACGCCAACTAAGTTTTGCTCCAAAGGTTAATTCTTCGACGCTTTGCCAATAAGTTCCAGTTTCCTTGAGCTCCGCCTTAACCTCATTCCACCTGCTCTCAAAGGCAGCTGGTACGCCGCTCTCATAAAAAAACTGCTTAAGAAATGCCCTTGCCTCATCCTCTTTTGTGCCAGGCCGAGTAATAGAGTACTCATTCCAAGGTTTGGATGTGATTGAAGCAGTCTCCTTCCGCCAGGAACCGGGGCAAACGAGAGGCGGTCCATCTGCAATTCCCGTGTGTGTAAAAGTCTCGGTACGAACATGCAAATTTTTAGATCTTAAGATCTGTGCGGTTGCCTCGGCAAAAGATACAGGCCCACAAACTATTGCCTCTTTTACTTTTCTGACAGAAACCCCAGAACTAACGAACGCAGAGAGGTCAGGACGGCCTTGAGTGGAAGAGTCCCATAAGGAGAGACTGATAATACCCTCTTTCTCTGCGGATTTTAGTTCTGATAAAAACGCGGCTGATTTTTCTCCACGAAAAATGTAACAAATATGAAGTTTTCTTTGATTTTTGATTTTTCTTAAAGCAGCTATAGCAGGGGTAACTCCTATTCCTGCGACAACAAATAGAAGCCCTCCTCCCGACTTTGGAATTTCTTCCCCTTGTGGGTTAGAGACCCTAACTAGTGAGCCATTACCGGTTTTTGATAGCCATCGAGAAAACGTTCCTTGTTCTTCAATCTTTACGCCAAGCTCTATATGGTTTTCATCTCCATGTACGACAGTATAGCTCCTAGAAACCCAATTTCCTTTGATGAGGCCATCAATGGACACATATTGTCCGGCAGAAGGCTTCTGTATTTTTTCATTTATTGGACGAAGGGTCACTTTGATCGAACCCTCACATAATGGTTCAACCTCTGCTTGACACAAGTTAAAGTTTTCGCGGCCTAGAAGGTTAGAAAGTCGGTTTCTACAACCGCCACAAACGCCACCTGCGCCGCAGGCCTTTCCTATCTCATCTAATGTGGTGATACCCGAAAGAGCTTGGTTTCGAATTCCAGATTTGGTAACGCCCGTACACGCACAAACCACTGCATCAGTTGATGTTTCGTCCTCTTCAGAAAACATCAACGTTCCGTGCGCCTCAAACGCAACCAACCTCCATGGCTCTAGAGCTTCTCCAGAAAGCATCCGATCCATAAGATTGGGAAGATCAGGCCAGTCCTGTGGGCCTTCAATACGGACTGGTAATCCACCACTTACTTCAATGCGATATCTGCCATCCTCAGAAATTAATTTTTTGTCAGAAACTTTTTCTTCATGGGCGACAACCATTTCAGATATCAGGGTTCGTGATATTGATATCTGACGATTGTTAGCTAGCTTGATTATTGTTGAAACTCTGTCTTCCGTTTCACCGGGAATGACCACACTGAATGCGGCACCTCGCCCTGAAAAATTATAACCAGCCTTAAGCGCTGATGTCAGAGCTTGCACCTGCGATTTAGAGCATATTTTCCGAACAACTTCTGCAGGTATTATCAAAAGATCGGTGTTCTCAATCGCGCGCACAGTTGCGGCTCTTGGTGCGTTTTCCAGTACACCAACCTCCCCCACAAAGGTACCAATACCAGAACTACCAACAATTTTTTGGGAATTATTTTCCCATTTTAACGCCTCTATCTTTCCAGCCAAAACCAAACAAGAAAAATCTGCCCTATCTCCTTCTGAGAACAAAATTTCTCCTGGCTTGAGGGATTTTGTTTCAATCTCACTTTCGTCTTGTAAAAGTTCAGCAACATCCTTCCCAATTGAGGATTGGTTACTGAGTTTCCTAAGTGCCTCCAAGCGATCATCTTGAGACATAAAACTTGAAGAATTACTTCTCTGCCGAAATAATTTTCTGATTAACGCACCAGGAATAACAATGACCTTTAATTTTTCTGCTGCCTTAATTGTATTCCTGTGAGCACTGTTAAACGAATAACAGGCTTCTTCCCCTACCAGTGATGGAATTCCTTTTAATTCTAAGACTATGGGATTTTTATTTTGATCAAAGGTGCTAACCCGCACTGAGCCTTCAACGACTACATATGCTTCATCGTTAGAAGTCCCCTCAAGAACAACAATTTCGTTTTCAAGATAGTCTCTAACCTCGAAAAATTGTTCAGATAATGTATCTTCTTTCAAATCGAGAGCACGAGATAACAACTTTTCCTGAAGGGAAGTTAAAGACAATGGCGTCACTCCTGCACCCTAATGTATCGGATTAGAATAATGGACTTCAATTTAGAATTGAGGTGACTCAAGTAGTAAACCTACACTGCAAAATAGCTTAAAAGCAGAAAAATTTTATCCTGATAGCTTATTTTAAATACAGCAACAGACCGCGTTTTAGGCGGGAATTTAAAGAGTACAAGGAAATAATGGCGGACAGGGAGGGATTCGAACCCTCGGTACCCAATTAAAGGTACGGCGGATTAGCAATCCACTGGTTTCAGCCACTCACCCACCTGTCCATATTAAACTGTAACGGCTTGATATGAGCCTACAGAGGTACTGTCAATCCAAGAACTTTGGCATCGATGGAAATTTCATATTTCAATAAGCGAAAAATAAAGAATACCGGCCTCAGGAAGGAAAAGGGAAGATAAATTTCTACTGCCCTAAAATCTCCTGAAGAATTGCATTCACCGCTTTTGGGTTAGCTTTTCCTTTACTGGCTTTCATAACCTGCCCTACAAAAAACCCTAACAGCTGGGTCTTACCAGCTTTAAATTCCGCCACTTTATCTGGGTTAGCAGAGATGACAGAGGCAACCATCTCTTTTATCGCTCCATCGTCAGATATTTGTTCCAACCCAAGCTCTTGGATTACTGCGAGGGCACCCATGCCTTCTGACCACATTTTTTCAAAGGCTTCCTTAGCCTGACGCCCCGAAATTTTTCCATCTTGGATCATCACAACTAAGGCTGCGAGCTCTTCAGGAGCAACATTTGCCTCAACAATAGATAAGCCGTCTTTATTTAAGCGCCCAAATACTTCCCCCATGACCCAATTAGCAACCAACTTTGGCTCGGCCTTCTCTGCCGCCTTCTCAAAGTAGGCGGCACTACTCTTATCCGCAGCAATTACATTTGCATCATATTCAGTTAGCCCCAATTCGTTCACGAAACGCGAACGCTTCGCGTCTGGTAACTCGGGCATTCGGCTTTTTATTTCAGCGATGTAATTTGTGTCGAGAACAAGAGGAGGAAGATCAGGGTCTGGGAAATATCGATAATCATGGCTGTCTTCCTTTGACCGCATGGATCTAGTCTCCCCACGATCTGGATCAAATAGCCTTGTCTCTTGATCTATATCTCCTCCATCTTCGATGATCTCAACCTGTCTCCGGGCCTCAAAAGCAATAGCCTCACGCATGAATCTAATCGAGTTAACGTTTTTAATTTCAGTTCGAGTACCCAAAGCGCCGCCAGGTTTTCGGACGGAAATATTTATATCACAGCGCAGTGAGCCTTCTTCCATATTCCCATCACAAACGCCTAAATACCGAAGAATTTCGCGCAGTTTTGTAACGTAAGCCGCGGCCTCATCAGCAGAATGAATATCTGGCTCTGTTACAATTTCCATAAGTCCTACGCCAGCACGATTTAGATCAATAAACGTTCTAAATGGATCTTGATCGTGCAGGCTCTTTCCCGCGTCCTGCTCCAAATGGAGGCGAGTAATTCCAACCCGCTTGGTAGAACCTTCGTCTAACTCAATATCTAACCAACCTTCACCCACAATAGGGTCGGAAAATTGTGAAATCTGATATCCGAGAGGTAGATCTGGATAAAAATAATTCTTTCGGTCAAAAATTGAGACCAAATTAATTTCCGCATTGAGCGCAATACCAGTCATAACTGCAGCTTCAACACAGCGTTGGTTTATCACTGGTAACATGCCTGGCATCCCAGCATCTAAAAAACTGACATGACTGTTTGGCTTAGCTCCGAATGAAGCCGAAGCTCCAGAGAAAAGCTTAGCCTCAGAAGTTACCTGGGCATGTGTCTCTAAACCGATAACCAGTTCCCACTGACCTTCCCTACCTTCTATCAAAGTGCTCATTTGAAGCCTTCCAACGTTAAACGTGGGCGTTTATCAAATTGAGCTGCATCCTCTAGAGCCTGACCAAGCCTAAAGACTGACCCTTCATCGAAAGGTCGCCCTATAATCTGAAGCCCCAACGGCAAGCCGTTTTCATTAGACCCAACTGGCACTGATATAGCAGGCAACCCGGCCAGACTTGCTGGTACAGTAAAGACGTCATTCAGGTACATTGAAATTGGATCGTCCTCTTTCTCACCGATAGGAAAAGCTGCACCAGGTGTGGTTGGTGTTAGCAATGCATCAACCGAATGAAATGCATTGTCAAAGTCTTGAGATATCAGAGTACGAACGCGCTGCGCTTTTTTGTAATATGCATCGTAATACCCAGCAGAAAGTACGTAGGTACCGATCATTATTCTACGTCGAACTTCCTTACCAAAACCTTGTCCTCGAGTTGCGCTATACATCCCATTTAGATCGTCGCCTTCAACGCGTGCACCGTATCGAACACCGTCATACCTAGCTAAGTTCGCAGATGCTTCAGCGGGAGCTACAATGTAATATGTCGGCAGAGCAGACATCGTCATCGGCAGTGAGACCTCAACCACCTCTGCACCAGCAGCGGTAACCATCTCGATACCACGCCGCCAGATACTATCTATTTCTTCTGGCATATCTTCGACACGGTATTCCTTGGGAATACCTACGCGCATTCCCTTAACGCCCCCATCTATTAATGCTTCAAAATTAGGCGTTGCTTGCGCAGCTGAAGTTGAGTCCTTTGGATCGTGCCCCGCCATTGTCTCTAACATAATAGCTGCATCACGAACGGTTCGAGCGAAAGGTCCAGCCTGATCAAGAGAGGATGCAAAAGCTACAACCCCCCAACGAGAGCAGCGGCCATAAGTTGGTTTCATTCCAACAATTCCACAGAAAGCCGCAGGCTGCCGAATTGACCCACCCGTATCAGTTCCAGTGGCCGCGATAGCAGCTCCAGCAGCTACAGCGGCAGCAGAGCCTCCCGATGAGCCACCTGGCGTTAAAGGCTTCTTATCTTCAGTTAATTCCCAAGGATTAATTGCTGCGCCAAAAGCGCTAGTTGTGTTGGATGAGCCCATCGCAAACTCGTCCAAATTAGTCTTGCCCAAAAGGATTGTACCGGCAGCTTTTAATCGAGCTGAAATGGTTGACTCATAAGGTGGAATGAACTCCCCAAGAATATTTGAAGCAGCCGTTGTTTTGATACCTTGTGTACAAAACAGGTCTTTCATTCCAATCGGCATTCCAGTCATTTTGCTGGATGTTCCTGCCTTTATGCTCTTATCGGCAGCTACCGCATCCGCCATTGCACGGTCAGGCGTTTCAGTAATAAAGATATTAAGCTCGCGACTAGCCTCGACGGCATCCAAATATGCCTCGGTCAATTCGATAGCAGTAAAGTCTCCATCTCGAAGTCCCTTACCAGCAGTCGCAATATCAAGCTGCAATAATTCTGACTTTGACATTTCTATTCGATCACTTTGGGCACTGTGAAATATGGAGGAGCAGGATCTGGAGCATTTGCGAGGACAGCTTCTGCGATGTCCCCATCGTTGGTATTGTCCATCCGAAGAGGTGCTTTACTGACACCAACGCCAACCATTGGCTCTACGCCTTCTGTTGATATGGAATTCAAAGTCTCTACCCAGTCCAGGATATTATTCAGCTCACTGGCAAGACCGTCTATCTCGGAGTCTTCCACATCAATACGAGCCAATTTCGCTATGCGAACTATTGTTTCTCGATCTAGGGACAAATCAGCTCCCTCACGTCCTAAATATTAATACTTTTCTTGCCACATTCGGCGTTGGGCGATTAGCATCGCATATGCCTATCTGCAAGCCTAATGAACTATATGAGACAATTCCTCAATTATCACGCATTGCCGGCTTGGATGTTGGCAGCGCTACTGTTGGTGTAGCAATCTCGGATCCTAACCTTACCATTGCAACCGCAAGGAAAACTTTAAGACGAGGCAAAAGATTTGAAGACCTTGCCAGCCAGATCTTTGAACTTTTGGATCAAGCTGAAGTCGGTGCTCTTATAATAGGCCTACCACTTGATCTGTCTGGAAAGCCTGGCCCAAGGGCACAAGCATCTAAAGCCTTTGCTCGAAATTTGACTAAAATCCGAGACTTTCCCTTGGCGTTTTGGGATGAGCGAATGTCCACAAATGCGGCGAGACGCGTATTACTGGAAGCAGATTTGAGCAGAAAACGGCGCGGGGAAGTAATAGATTCATCTGCTGCCGCATTTATCTTGCAGGGGTATCTAGATTATCTAAAAGACCACTGCGAACATCAAAGCACGCCTTGAATCGAAGGTTAGCAATTCATTTGCTAAATCACATTACTGACAGATCTGCATCCTTCCCCATCATCCAAGCGCCTACTGACTGCAAATGCGTTTTACGGCCTTGGAGTTGTTGCGTAACAGTATGAATATCGCGGAAACGGCGTTCAAATGGTTTCGATTTAAAAATTGCATCAGCACCAGCTAAATCGAAAAGACTATCAACTGCAGCTTTCGCCTCGTGAATTGCATAAGTTGATGCCAAGCGAATTCGAGCGCGCGCAGCAATAGTTAATTGATTTGTAGAACAGACTTCGCCCCAAATTGCCTCAGCTTCCTGACGAAGAAATGCTCGCGCAGCCATAATACGCGCAGAGGCAAGAGCTGTTTCCGTTTGCGCTACTGCACTTTCAGAAATGGTCGATTTAGCTAAACGTGGCGTTTTAGCTCCTGCAAAGGCCAGAAAATCACCTAGAACACCTTGCGCTATCCCTAAAGCTACTGAGGCAAAGCCCTGAGCAAAAATCGTCATGGAGGGATAGATATATAGCGGCGACTGATAAACACGAGCGTGCGCCTTGTCGCGCGCTGTTACATACGCATTTGGCACAAATACATCTTTAACGTTATAGCCATCGCTAGCCGTTCCTCGTAACCCCATTACATCCCAAACATCAAACATTTCTATGTTTGCCGCTGGCATTAAGAAGGTGCGGACTTCAGGAGATCCATCAGGACCGTTTATAACCGTTCCATCTTCATCTTTCACAGTAGTATGGCATCCTAACCAAGAGGCATGCCTCCCACCGCTTGCAAACATCAATGACCCTGATAGCCTATAACCGCCCTCAACAACCTGCGCTTCCGCCTTACCTGGCCCCCACGCCAATACGCCCGCTGAATCGTGCTTCCAAATTTCTTCTGAAATCTGTGGCGCCAAATAAGCAGCCGTCATAGCGCATCCATTTGCCTGACCAATGCACCAAGCCACGCTAGCGTCATGACGAGCAAGGGTCTCAATTGCGTCCATAAACTCCAATGGCGATGCCTCTTCCCCACCAAATGGTTTTGGAAGAAGCATCTTATAAAGACCATTTTCGTGCAGCGCTTTGAGCAGTTCCTGCGGCAGTCTACGCTCAGCCTCAATCTCGTTAGCAAGTTTATCGATTAAGGGAGTAATTTGCGCAGCGCGGGCTCCTGGGGATACCTCAAAGCTAGCCATGTTTAGGACACCATCCATGCCACTGTCCTCTTATTTAATTAACACTTAGAGTATATGTGCTAATTTCAAAGCCTCAATCTTTAACCGTCAAATTTCGGAAAATAGCCAATAAGGAATTTAAAGTATGAGCATGAACGGTGCTGAAAGCCTCGTGCGCACTCTAGTTGCAAGTGATGTAGACGTCTGTTTTACAAATCCCGGCACTTCCGAGATGCATTTCGTTGCAGCCTTAGACAGCGTCCCCGGTATGCGCTGTGTCCTAGGACTTTTTGAAGGTGTAGTGACCGGCGCTGCAGATGGATATTACAGACTATCCGACCGTCCTGCCTCAACTCTACTTCATCTGGGCCCTGGATTAGCAAATGGCCTTGCGAACTTACACAACGCCAAAAAGGCTAAGTCTGGCATTGTTAATGTTGTAGGAGATCATGCAACCTATCACCTTAAACATGATGCACCACTGACTTCTGATATTGAAGCGGTAGCGGCCCCCATGTCCAACTGGGTTAAATCATCCCCCAAAGCTGAGGGGATTGCAGCAGATGGCGCATTGGCAGTTGAAGCCGCTCGCACCTCCCCCGGTCAAATAGCTACCTTAATCTTACCCGCTGATACAGCATGGAATCCGGGGGGAAGCCCAGTAACTGCTAGGCCTCCAGCACATCGATCTAAAGTATCTGGAGAGAAAATTACTGCTGCCGCGAAGGCATTATTAAGCTCAGGCGAAGCAGGCATGCTCATGCTAGGCGGTGTCGCTCTTCGCGAGAAAGCTCTTGAATATGCTGGTCGAATAGCTGCGAAAACTGGATGCCGTCTGTTATCTGAGGGACAGAACGCGCGCCTTCAACGGGGAGCTGGGCGAGTAAAGGTAGAACGCGTCCCATACGTTGTTGACCTAGCAAGAAATGTTCTCAAAGACACTCAGCAGATGGTCTTATGTGGAGCCAAGCAGCCCGTTGCTTTTTTTGCCTATCCTAATAAGCCCTCCGTACTTACAGCAGAAGGTTGCCAAATTACCCATCTGGCTAGCGCAGAAGATGACCTCGAAGGAGCTCTCGAGGCACTAGCCATCGAGCTTGGTTGCATTAACCTTGCCCCAGCCCATGTTGCCCCTCTTGATCGACCAGAATCACCAACTGGCGAGATAACTCTTGATAAGATTGCAGCAGTTCTTGGAGCAACACTTCCAGAAAATGCAATTGTTGTTGATGAGTCTGTGACTTCTGGTCGAGGCTTCTTCCCATTAACCTCACATGCGCCCGCGCATTGCTGGTTAAATGGGATGGGAGGATCCATCGGATATGCATTACCTGTATCAATTGGCGCCGCGGTAGCCCAGCCTGACCGCAAAGTGGTCACATTGGAGGGCGACGGCAGCGGGATGTACACTGTGCAGGCATTGTGGACCATGGCCCGCGAAAATCTCGATGTAACAGTCATCGTATTTGCAAATCGCGCATATAAAATTCTTCAAGGTGAACTTACCAATGTTGGAGTTCAGAATCCGGGTCCACGCGCAGTAGATATGTTGAGCTTAGATAGACCTGCAATTGACTGGATGAATATGTCCAAAAGTTTAGGGGTTGAAGCAACTCGGGCGAATGATTGCGACAGTCTTGTTCGCGCGCTGCGGCACGGTCTAGCAAGCAATGGCCCCTATTTGATAGAGCTGGAGCTCTAAAAACTCAGGTCGTAACCCCAAGAATAGCCAACTAATATTTGCTATTGGGGAAACCTAAGCGTGTCCAAACATGCTTTGGAAAGGTAATTAATGCTAAATGGGACCTGGCATGCAGACCTTTGCATAATTGGCGGTGGCTCTGCCGGTCTATCTATTGCAGCGGGCGCTGCTCAGCTGGGCGCGTCTGTGGTTCTGGTAGAACAGGACAAAATGGGAGGTGATTGCCTGAATACTGGCTGCATTCCCTCAAAAGCCCTACTTGCTGCAGCGAAACAAGCTCAAACTCTCCGCACAGGGGCTAAATTTGGTATTTCTAACGTCGAACCCACTGTTAACTTTTCAGCGGTGATGGCGCACGTGAACCACGTAATATCGCAAATAGCACCACATGATAGTCAGGAGCGTTTTGAGAGTTTAGGTGTAAAAGTTATTCGAGGTCATGCAAAATTTCTGGACCATAAGACTGTCGATGCCGATGGAATTAGAGTTCAGGCCAAGCGTTTTGTGATTGCAACAGGGTCTAGGCCTGTAATTCCCCAAATCATGGGGCTTTCTGAAGTTCCTTATTTCACTAACGAAACGATTTTTGAAAACCACGAATTACCAGAGCACCTGCTGATCATTGGAGCCGGCCCTATTGGTATGGAGCTCTCTCAAGCCTTCCGCCGGCTAGGCTCAAAAGTAACGGTTCTAGACTCATCTAACCCACTCAAAAAAGAAGACCCCGAAGTATCGAAGATATTAATAGAGGCCCTTGAGGCAGAAGGCGTTGAGGTCTTATCTGATGCAAAAATTTCTTTCATCAGCAGAAAAAACGAAACTTTTTCATTAGAACTTCAAGATGGGCGAATACTTCACGGAAGCCATCTTCTGGTTGCAGCAGGTCGACAGCCAAGCTTTGAAAACCTTGAGCTAGAACAAGCGCAGGTTGCTACTGCTAATGGCGCAATTCTTGTAGATAAACGATTGCGCTCTAAGACAAACAAGCGCGTGTTTGTTGCAGGAGATGCCTCTGGAGGGCCGCAATACACCCATGTTGCGGGTTATCATGCTGGGGTAGTCATCAAAAATGCATTGTTTCGGCTTCCTTCAGAAACAAACTATGAAGCCGTACCCCGAATCACTTATACCGACCCAGAATTAGCGCATGTGGGCATGGCTGAGTCACAAGCTAAAGAATTTCTTAAGAAAAATTTTAGAATTCTCAAAGTGGGCTTTTGCGATAACGATCGAGCAGTGGCTGAGGGCAGAACTGAAGGAATTTTAAAGGTCATAACGAATTCAACAGGCAGAATTTACGGAGCTTCTATTGTTGGTCAGAACGCTGGAGAATTGATCTTACCATGGTCGCAGGCCATTGAAAAAAAACAAAATATAAAAATATTCACGCAAGTCATTGCGGCCTATCCTACACGATCAGAAATTTCCAAACGCGCGGCAAATGAATTTTTTAAGCCTAAACTCTACAGCCCCAAAATTCAGTGGATAGTTCGTATGCTGTTGGGAAAAAAATAAATTCAGAATTAGGTTGCACTTTATAAAATTCTAGTACTACGCTTCCACTCAATAAAAAAAGCAGGCGCAGACCTGTATTTATAAATTTGACAGGTGGAGGAACAGTCCATGCTCGACTCGAGCGGGGGCATTAGCGACCCGATATTGACTGTCGACAAAGTCGCAAAGAGCTTCGGCGGCGTGCAGGCCGTTCGTGAAGTGAGCCTTCAAGTCGAGCGCGGCTCGATTTTCTCAATCATTGGGCCTAACGGCGCAGGTAAAACTTCTTTGGTCAATATGATCAGTGGTTTCTATAAAGCAGATCAAGGCTCAATTAAATTCGATGGGACTGAGCTGATAGGTCGGAAGCCGAACGGTATAGCTGAGCTTGGGATCGCACGGACCTTCCAAAACATTGCTCTTTTCCGCGGCCTAACGGTGTTAGATAATCTTATGTTGGGCCGCCACGTCCGGATGAAATCGAGTGTGCTCTCTTGCTTTATGTATTGGGGAGCCGCCCAAAAAGAAGAAATTCACCACCGGAAGCGTGCTGAGGAAATCATTGATTTCCTTAGAATTTCGGATCTCCGTCGAGCAAACACTGGTGAGTTGGCGTATGGACTGCAAAAGCGGGTAGAACTAGGTCGAGCCTTAGCATTAGATCCCACCCTTCTTCTTCTTGATGAGCCAATGGCAGGCATGAACCAAGAAGAAAAAGAGGACATGGTTCGTTATGTCCTGGATGTTAACGCAGAATTCGGAACCACAATTGTCCTAATCGAGCACGATATGGGCGTGGTGATGGATATATCAGACCACATCGTAGTCCTTGATCAGGGTGAGAAAATTTCTGATGGAACGCCGGAGCAGGTCAAAGCTGATCCTGCCGTCATACGCGCCTACCTAGGCGCCTCACATTTGCAGGAATAAGCAGATATGACCGAGGCTACAACTAACGCACAGACACTGCCTGGCCTGGTAGTTGAGAACAGTAAAATACGCGGTTCTAAACCGGCCATGCGAGAGAAATATCTTGGTATTTGGGAAACCTACAGTTGGTCAGATTATGCTAATCATGTAGCTGAACTTGCTCTTGGGCTTAAAGCTATTGGCTTCGGTGCCGGCGACAAGCTCGCTGTGATTGGTGATAACCGCCCCAGACTTTACTGGGCACAATTAGCGGCTCAGGCATTAGGCGGAGCATCAGTACCTGTTTATCAAGATTCCATCGCAGATGAGCTCGCTTACGTTCTTAGTGATGCAGATGTCTCAGTCATTTTTGCAGAAGACCAAGAACAGGTCGACAAAATGCTGTCGATCGAAGACCGCCTACCCCAGGTGAAACAAATCGTGTACTGCGATGATCGTGGCTTAAGTGATTATGATCACAAATTACTTAAATCCTATGAAGCAGTTATTGAGTTAGGCGTTAATGGTGACCGAGCGGCTTACGAAGCTGGCGTTCAGGCGCTTGACGCGAATACGGTAGCTCTGATGTGCTATACGTCAGGCACTACAGGAAAACCTAAGGGGGTTATGCTTAACCACGCCAATCTCGTGGCCGCAGCGAAAGCGTTCGTATCAGTTGAAGATGTTCGAGAAAGTGATGACTTTCTTTCCTACCTCCCAATGGCTTGGGTTGGAGATGTAACCTATAGCTTGGCCACAAGCTTGTTGACTGGTGCGTCATGCAATTGCCCTGAAGGACCAGAGACGCTTCTTCGTGACATGCGTGAATTGGGACCAACCGGTATTCTAGCAGCACCCAGAGCATGGGAAAATTTTCTTTCCGACATTCAGGTAAAAGCTGAGGACATCACCGGCTTAAAGAAATTTGTTTATAACCGCTTTAGCAATGCTGCTCTTACCGCAATGCGCAAACAAGAGGACGGGAAATCTCCTAGTCTCTGCGATCGGATAAATTTAGTACTTGGTGAACTTCTTATTTATTCACCCATAAGAGACCAACTTGGTTTGAGAAGGGCCCGTTGGGCACTTACAGGTGGTGCTCCTTTAGGTCCTGATACATTTCGCTTCTTTAGAGCGCTCGGAATAAACCTAAAACAGGTTTATGGTTCAACAGAAATTTCAGGGCTTGGTTCAATCCAACGAGACGGTGAAGCAAATCCTGATAGCGTAGGAAAACCAATAGAAGGTATTAACCTTAGAATTGCTGATAATGGCGAATTGCAAGTCAAGGGCGCCAATGTTTTCGTTGGCTATTACAAAAATGAGGATGCCTTTAAAGAAGCAGTTTCTGAAGATGGTTGGTTTAAAACCGGTGATGCCGGTGTCTTAGAAGAAAACGGTGAGCTTACAATCATCGATAGAGCAAAAGATGTTGGAAAACTTGAAGATGGCTCGGCTTTTGCACCTCAATTTGTCGAAAACAAACTGAAATATAGCCCGTATATCGCCGAAGCAATCTCATTTGGTAATGAGCGACCCTCTGTTTGCGCAATGATCGCCATTGACTTCAATACTGTAGGCAAATGGGCGGAAAGACAAACTCTCCCTTATACAAATTATATGGACCTATCTCAGAAGCAGGAGGTGCTGGATTTAATTTCAGCAGAGGTATCTAGTATAAATCGCACTCTACCTGAGCCTCTTCAAGTAAAACGGTTCCTTATCCTCGGCAAAGATTTTGATGCTGATGATGCTGAAATAACCCGAACGCGGAAGCTGCGTCGGAGCTTCATAGCGGAGCAATATGAGCCCGTCATCACAGCATTTTACTCAGGCGCTTCAGTGGTTGATCTCCGTGCTGAGGTTACGTTTGAAGATGGCCGGAAGAGCCACGTTGACATGAACCTCAAAATACAAGACGCGGCATAGGAGAAGGCGGATGAGCGGCAATATGGCATTCGCAATCGAACTATTTGGCCAAGGTGTAGCCAACGGTTTGATGTACTCATTAGTAGCCCTTGGCTTTGTTCTTATTTACAAGGCAACAGATGCGATAAACTTCGCTCAGGGTGAGTTCGTTATGATTGCAGGTATAGTCATATCTGCACTCGCTAGCGCTGCTTATGAGTTTCCTCTGTGGTTGGCCCTGTTTGCAGGACTAATCTTTATGATTGTCTTCAATATTGCGCTTGAAAGAGTGGTTTTAAGACCACTAATCGGTCGCCCAATTGTGGCAATTATTATGGCAACTATTGGTCTCGCCTTTATTCTTCGAGGCATTGGCCCAATGGTATTCGGCGCTGCGCCTCGAGGTATCACTCTACCGATTGAAGATTATCCAGTTATCATTGGACCGTTTTTCTTCACTCCCATTCAACTCCTGGGCGCTGGTACTAGTATCCTCTTCCTTCTTATTTTTGGATGGTTCTTCCTAAAAACCCGCAAAGGAGTTGCGATGCGGGCAGTGGCAGATAGCCATCAAGTGTCGGGAGCGATGGGCATCAACGTTGAACGCTATTTCGCACTTGCATGGGTGATGGCTGGCATTGTTGCAATGTTGGGCGGGGTACTTTGGGGAAGCGCGTCAGGCGTCGACACCCAATTGGCTCTAGTTGGATTAAAGGTGTTCCCAGTTGTAATTTTAGGAGGTCTCGATTCAATCATTGGAGTGGTTATTGGCGGGATAATAATTGGGGTAGCCGAGGCTCTCGCTGCTGGATTTATTGATCCGTATGTAGGCGGTGGCACTAAGGATTTCACCCCCTACGTTTTGATGATTATCATGTTGATGATACGGCCCTACGGCTTGCTTGGCCGTAAGTTGATCGAGAGGATTTAGGCTCATGTATTACCGCGAGTCTGGTTATTATAAGACCAACTATAAATCGGATATGGGGCTCTATCCGCTTCCAATTTCGCGCTTCTCTGCGTTTGCCTTATTGGTTTTATTCTTCATTGCCGCCCCGTTGGTGATGAGTGAATACTACCTCACTCTCTTAAGCCTTGTTGCAATCGCAACTGTCGGTGCTCTCGGCCTCAATATACTTCTCGGGTATGCAGGCCAGCTCTCTATTGGGCATGCGGCATTCATGTCAGTAGGCGCATATACAGCCGCTAATCTAGCAACAAAATTTGATTTACCATTTTTAATAACACTACCTGCCGGCGGCCTAATGGCAGCTGCCATAGGCATCATAGTGGGAGTTCCCTCCCTCCGCATTAAGGGTGTTTATCTCGCGATTGCCACCTTAGCCGCACAATTTATTATTGAATGGATTATCAATCATTCACCGTCTATTTCTGGCGGGGCCCAAGCCTCAATTGAGGTTGCTCGCCCTACCTTACTTGGCGAGAAACTAGATAGTCCAACAGAGCTATATTACTTCCTGCTTATAGTTGCTGTTGTCGCCGTGATTGCTACACAGAACCTTATTAGAAGTCGTGTGGGCCGTGCTTTTGTTGCAATACGTGACCAGGATATTGCAGCCGAAATCATCGGAATAAGCGTATTCAAGTATAAGCTATATGCATTTGCAATCAGCTCTTTCTACGCTGGAATTACTGGTGTTCTGTATACGTATTACTTGGGCATCGCCTCTTATGAACAATTCCAGCTTGGTGTGTCGATTG
>VMBT01000889.1_pt1 | contig 16665 bp, 16 predicted proteins | sample 4404301 | NCBI WGS metagenome assembly VMBT01 (sample SAMN12238535, study PRJNA552566) | marine metagenome | isolation source: Coastal seawater | place: USA: coastal Georgia, Sapelo Island | collected 2008-08/2009-08
TGCGCTGGCCGAAGTGGCGCTGCAGGTCGCGGCCCATGGCCACGTTGAACTTCTGGTCCGTCCCCCCCAGTTCCAGGTCGGCCTGCACGGCCACCGAGTCATAGCCCTGCAGCAGCGGATAGAGAAATTCGTGCAGGGAGATCGGAGTACCGGAGCCGTAGCGGTTGGCGAAGTCCTCCTTGGCCAGCATCTGGCCGACGGTGGAGATCCCCAGCAGCTCGATCACCTTGGGTAGATCGAGGGAGGCCAGCCATTCGCTGTTGCGGCGCACCTCCAGGCGGCCCGGGGTCTCGAAATCCAGCAGGGCACGCGCGGGGTCCTGGCCCTGGCCGAGCTGCTGGAGATAGGTGCGGGCGTTGGACTCGACCTCCTCGGCCGTGAGCTGAACGCGGGTGGCACTTTTGCCCGTGGGGTCACCGATGCGGGCGGTGAAGTCACCGATGATCAGCACAGCCGTGTGGCCCGCATCCTGGAAGGCCCGCAATTTGCGGAACAGGATCGAGTGACCCAGGTGAATGTCACTGCCGGTCGGATCGATGCCGAGCTTGATCCGCAGGGGCCGGCCGGCCTTCTCGGCCTCAGCGAGGCGGGCGGCCAGCTGTTGGTCGGCATCACTGGCTTCCGTACCGGTGGGGAACAGGTCAGCGACACCGCGCTCCAACCACTGCGGCAGTCCCCACTCGCCCTTGGCCATGTCCGCCCTGCTGTCTGGGGTCGGATCGTACGCAGACGGGGATCAGCTTTCGGCGTCCAGCTCCCCCTTCATTCGATCCAGGGTGCGCTGCATCTGCTCAAACATCTGATCGGGGGTCATCCCGAACTGGCTGAGCTGGGTGCGTAGCTGCTCAACCGTGAGCTTGGCCTGGAAGTCATCGGAGAGCTCAAAGCGCTTCATGAACACGCGGTAGCGGTCCATCAGCTCCTCCATCCGCTCGATGAAGAGCTTTTTGCCTTCCCGATCGAACTTGCCGTACTCGCCGCCCAGCTGCATCAGTTGCTGGTAATCGCCAAACAGGCGCTTGGCTTCTTCTTGAACGATCTCGGATTCAAAGAAGGCCATCAGGCTGAGCCGGGCGGGCCCAACGATTGTGTCGAGCCTGAGCGGCCCTGACGAGTGCGGATAGGCGTAACGGGCTGCCAAGTTCGCGGCCCGTGCGCACAGTGAACAGTGCAGCCTGCGTCGCGATGGACTACACCCCCTCCCTGGCGGCCGTGCGGGGCAACGTGGCCGCAGGCAACGCGCTGCTCAGTCAATCCCGCGTGGTGGTCTGCAGCGGCTCACGGCTCGCCCTGACCCTCTTCATTGCCGCCCTGCAGCCGGGGCCCGAGATCGTCGGGGCGGTGACCACCCAAGACGAGGGATTGCAGCGGTTGGAGCAGGGGCAGGCGGATGTACTGATCTGCACTGACCGGCTCGAGCAGGGCAACGGCGGCAGCCTGGTGGCCCAAGCCAAAGCCCTGCCCCAGCCGCCCGCCACCTTGATGGTGGTCACCCAGCCCCGGCGCTTGATGGCCATTCACCAAGCACTGCAGGCCAACTGCGATGGGCTCTGCCTGGAGAGCAACCTGGGTTTCGGCAGCTTTCTGGCCGCGATTCGCGCCATGCAGAGCGGCGGGCTCTACCTCGACCGGAACCTGAGCAAGAGCTACTTCGAAGCCTTTGCCGAGGGCCAGGGCACCCCCTTGGCGCAGCTGACCCCCAGGGAGGTGGACATCCTTCAACTGATGGCCGGCGGGACCGAGAACCAGGGCATCGGTCAACGCCTGCACCTGTCGGTTGAGACGGTGAAAGACCACGTCCGGCACATCTTCCACAAGCTGAATGCCAACAGCCGCATTCAGGCCGCGGTCCAAGGCATTCGCCTGGGCTTGGTCGAGTGGCCAGACCCTCGTTAAGGTCGGGCGGTTCCGCCGCACCCGACACCGCCATGGGCCGAGGCCACTGGTTGGATCCTCTGGCCCGGAGACTGCTGGAGGCGGCGGGAGAATTGCCGCGGCGTGCACAACAACCTGCCGCGCCGGAACCCCAGCCCTTGGAGGAGTGCGTCGAGCAAGACCTCCTCGCCCTCAAGCTCGAGCACAACCCCAACCTGCGGCTGGCCAACGCCCAGGAGGTCCAGCACGCGGCGGCCCTGGGTTGGCGCCTCGATGTCAATCGCGCCAGCGCCAACGACTGGTTGCGGCTGCCGCAGATCACGCGCGATCAAGTCGACCTGCTCCTGCGGCTCCAGCAGGGTGGGGTGCAACTCAGCGGTCCAGACGACCTCCAGCGCCTGTTGGACCTCCCCGCTGCACTGGTGGCCAGCTGGGAACCCCTGCTGCAATTCCGCTGGTACGGCGATGGCGCCCCAACGGCCGTGACGCCCTTGCTGATCGACCTCAACCGCGCCCCGGCCCAGGCGCTCGAGCGCCAACTGCCCCAACTGAGCCCGGAGCGGCGCCAACGGCTGCTGCGCGAGCGGCAACGGGCCCCCTTCCAGGACCTTGCGGAGCTACAGGAGCGACTGCAACTGCCCGCGTCGGTGGTGGAGGAGCTGATCGGGAAGGTGCGCTTTGGCCAAGGTTCCGCCGGTCCAGAACTGCCGCGCTCGGCCTAGGCGAATGGGACGGCAAGGCGAACTGTTTGGCGCGACACCCGTCGGTGGCGGGATCAGCGGCGAGGCCCTACCCCTGCAGGAGCATCAGCTGATCGCCTGGCAGCAGCGTCTACTGGACTACCAGAGCCCACGCTTTGAGGCGGTGGCCAGCGGCAGCCAGCTGCCCCCAGGTCAGATGGATCTGTTCGGAGGCGGCAGCCTCGGTGCGGCGGCTGTGCAACGCCTCGATCCGCTGCAGCTGGCCCCACAACATCTGCAGTTCTGGCGATGGCCCGAACGCCAACCCGATGGTGCGGCCCTGTATTTCGTCGTGGACCGGCCGCCCCACCTGGAGGGGGCACTCCTCCTTTATGTGGGGGAGACCAAACAGGCCGATCGGCGCTGGAAAGGCGAACACGACTGCAAGGGCTACCTAGCGGCCTATGGCGAGGCGCTGCAGCAGGCCAACCTCCAGAGCCAGCTGAGCATCCGCTTCTGGCACGACGCCCCCAGCGAACGGCGGGCACGGCAAGCCCTGGAGCAAGCCTTGATTCGCCACTGGCTGCCTCCGTTTAACAAGGAAACCCGCGGCCGCTGGGCCACCCCCTTCACGGCCGAGCCGGGCTGATCGCCCTACCATCGCGCCCATTGAGCTCGAGATGGCCATGGAGATCCGCTGCAGCAGTGCCACCGCCCGCGATTGGACGGGGGAGGCCCTGGTGGTGGGTCTCTTCAGCGATGCCCCCGGAGAGGGCAGCCGTGAACTGCTGAAGAGCCGCTTTGGCGAAGCCCTGCTGGCGCGCATGGAGCGGCGCCGTTTCAAAGCCAAGCCGGGCGAGAGCCTGGTGGTGGAGCTGCTGGATCAACAGCCCAGCACCCTGGTGCTGGTGGGCCTTGGGGCCGCCGCGGACTTCAACCTCGAGCAGCTGCGCCACGCCGCGGCCATGGGCGCCAAAGCAGCAAATGGCAGTGGCGCCAGCAGCCTGGGGCTCGCCCTGCCGCTCGAGGGCCTGGCCCCGATCGCTGCCGCCTCAGCCATGGCTGAGGCCGTGCGGCTGAGCCTCTTTAAGGACCAGCGCTTCAAAGGCGAAGCCGAACCCGCTAAGCAACCCGCCCAGGTGGAGCTGCTGGGCCTACCCGCAGCTGAGCTGAGCGCCTGCCAAGGCGCCGCCTCGAGCAGCCAAGCGCTCTGCAGCGGCGTCGAGCTGGCCCGCGAACTGGTGGCAGCACCTCCGAATGTGGTTACCCCAGCCGCCCTCGCGCAGACCGCCACGGACATGGCCCGCGACTTCGGCCTGCAGCTCAAGGTGCTGGAGCGCAGCGACTGTGAAGCCCTGGGCATGGGCTCCTACTTGGCCGTGGCCCAGGGCTCGGACCTGCCGCCGAAGTTCATCCACCTGACCTATGTCCCCGATGGGGAGATCAAGCGGCGATTGGTGCTCGTCGGCAAGGGCCTGACCTTCGATTCCGGCGGTTACAACCTCAAAACCGCCGGCTCCCAGATCGACATGATGAAGTTCGACATGGGGGGCAGCGCTGCGGTGCTGGGCGCCATGCGAGCCATCGCGGAACTCAAACCGGCCGGCATCGAGGTCCACATGCTGGTGGCCGCCTGCGAAAACATGATCAGCGGCGGAGCGATCCACCCCGGAGCGATCGTCACCGCCTCCAACGGCAAAACGATCGAGATCAACAACACCGATGCCGAAGGTCGCCTGACCCTGGCCGACGCCCTGGTCTACGCCTGCAAGCTGGAGCCTGACGCGGTGGTGGACCTGGCCACCCTGACGGGCGCCTGCGTGATCGCCTTGGGCGACGAGATCGCCGGCCTCTGGTCCCCCAGCGACACCCTGGCCCAGGCCCTGGTGCAGGCCGGCGAAGACGGCGGCGAGAACCTCTGGCGCATGCCCCTGCGGGCCTCCTACCGCGCTGGCCTCAAGAGCGGCCTGGCCGACATGAAGAACACCGGCCCGCGCCCCGGTGGCTCGATCACGGCGGCCCTCTTCCTGCAGGACTTCGTCAACAAGGACATCCCCTGGGCCCACATGGACATCGCCGGCACGGTTTGGAGCGACAAGGGACGGGGCTTGGATCCCGCCGGTGCCACTGGATTTGGCGTTCGCACCCTGGTGAATTGGGTCCTGGCCGGGGGAGCCGCCTAGGCTCAGGCAGACCTGCAGCGTGGCGGTGCCCAAACTTCGGTGGTACGTCAAAGCCCAGCTGGGCGTCCTGCTCTTGCCGGCGGGACTCTGTCTCTTTGGCGAGGCCGTCCAGCGGCGGACACTCCAAGCCCTGGGACAGCCCCACGGCCCCTGGTTCTGGTACGGAACCCTCAGCCTGGTGGCCATCGTGGCCGCCGTCGGACTGATGGTGGAAAGCGGACTGCTGCGGGGCTACCCAGGACAGAACCAACCGCGCCGCTAGGCAGCGGCGGCGGCTGAAGCGCTGGACGCCCCAAGAAGGGAAGCCGGCTCTTCCAGGGCGTGGATTTGCCAGCGAGCCCGATCACCAAAGAGCTTCAACAGGCGATCGAGATCGTCCGAAGCCTGCTTCGGAGTGGCGTAGGGGCCGATATGACGTGTCACGAGACCATCGCGAATCGTCAGCAGATACATACAAAACCTGCAGTCGAGACAAGGTAAGGGTAATTCGGGCGGCCGGGAGGAAAAAGGCGTAAAAACCGGATCAGCACTCGAAAAAACCGAATTTTGCGCAATCGGCTCTTTAGCTTTTCCTCAGCTTTCCGGTCAGCGTCCAGTCACCCAGGGAGCATCGCTGCGGGCCTTTGATCCCCAGACCTGATCCAAGCGGCGATCCCGGCCGCAGGCCCAGCGGTAGTAGTTGTATTTGATCGCGTTGTTGACTGCGTAATTCTGGTGATAACCCTCGGCGGGCCAGAACCGCTTGAGGGGCTTGATCTGCACCTTGATCGCTGAGGCGGGCTTACCCAGCTCCTTGGCTGCAGCCTGAAGGCTGGCCTTGGCTTGACTGAGCTGCTGCTCGCCCTCGGTGAAGATCACCGGTTTGTAGGACCCGCCGCGGTCACAGAACTGCCCGCCACCATCGAGGGGGTCGATATTGCGCCAGTAGGACCGCAGCAGGGTGGGGTAGCTGATGGTCTGGGGATCAAAGCGGACGCGCACCACCTCTTGGTGCCCGGTGCCGCCAGAGCTGACCTGCCCGTAGCTGGGGTTGTCCAGATGGCCACCGCTGTAGCCGCTCTCGGCATCGATCACCCCCGGCAGGTCCTCCAGGTCGTGCTCCAGGCACCAGAAACAGCCACCAGCGAGGACCGCCTCTTCCGTGGCGGCCAGCGCGGAGGCACAGGGGCCTAGCAGCAGCAGGCCGATGGCCAAGCAGGCGGACAACAAGCGCCGGATCATGCCGCACTCCCCCCTGGCAGGGCATCCAGGATCGCCGCGGCCGCCCGGCGGGTGACGCCCGGTTCCCCAAGGAGCTCACGCAAGCGGCGATAGCCCTGCGCAACCCGCTCCCGGGCGGACGGATCCTCCAGCAGCGGCAGAGCTGCTTCCACCACAGACTCGGGGGTGAGCTCGTCCTGCAGGAGCTCCGGGACCAGGCGCTCACCCACCACCAGATTGACCGGTGAGATGTGATCGACCTTGAAGCGCAGGATCTGCTTGGCCACCCAAGCCGTTGGTCGGCTGACCCGGTAGGCCACCACCTGGGGCACCCCCCGCAGGGCCAACTCCAAGTTGACGGTGCCGGATTTATTGATGGCGAGATCCGCTGCCGCACAGAGGACCGGACGCAGGGCATCGGCTTCCGCCGCCGGAATCACGCGGGCCTGCACTCCAGCCTGGGTCAAGACCTCCTTCAGGACCGGCTCAAAACTGGCCTGACCCGCCGGCACCACCACCTGCAGCCCCGGGCAGCGCCGCTGCAACTCGGCGGCCGCCTGGGCTAAGTCCGGCAGCAGATAGCGCAACTCCTGCTGGCGCGAGGCAGGGAGCAGCAGCAACAGGCGTTGATCCGGCTTCAAGCCCAACTGAGTGCGGGCCGCCTCACGACTGGGCAGCTGGGTCAAGGTGTCGATCAGGGGATGCCCCACCCAAGTGACATCGGCCCCGCGGGAGCCGTAGAAGCGGGCCTCCTCTGGAAAGATCGCCAGGATCCGATCGGTGAAGCCGATCAGCCGGGTCGTCCCCCCCTCGCCAACGCGAAAGGCCCACTCCTGGGGAGCGATGTAATAGAGGATCGGGATCTTCGGCAGCAGCCGCTTGACCTTGAGGCCCAAGTTGACATTGGCCCCCATGTAATCGATCAGCACCAAGCCGTCGGGGGGGGACTGACGCAACCAGGCATTGACCCGGCGCTGCACCTGCAGGGTGGGCCAGACCAAGGGGAGAGCCTCCCAGAGGCCAATGGCGCCCATCGCCATCGTGTTCGCAAGGAGCGTTGCACCGGCCTGGGCCATGCGCTCACCGCCGAGGGCGAAGAGCTCCAGCTCCAGACCACGGGCCTGGGCCTCCTCCCGCAGGGCCTTGACCAACAGGCCGCCCTGCAGATCACCGGATACTTCGCCGGTGCTAATCAGCAGTCGCCTCATGAACGCCCGGCGGGCAGGGGACCTCGGCGACCGGGGCCAATCGAGGCCTCCAGGAAGCTCACCAGGGTTTCGGCGGGGGGAAACAGGCTCTGCTCACGCACGCCCTTGATCGCCTCAGCCAGCACCACATCACCGCGGTAGAGCTGGGCCCAAACCTGCTGCAGCTGCTTGGTTTGTGCGCCGCCATCCAGCTCGCTCAGACCACTGCGCTTCAAGCCAATCCGGTTCAAGCCCCGCAGGCGACCGGGGTGGCCCTCAACGATCGCGAAGGGCGGAACATCACGGTCGATCCGGCTCATTCCACCCACCATCGCCATCGTGCCGATGTGGACGAACTGATGGATGCCCAGCACGCCTCCAATCACGGCGCGGTCACCGATCACCACATGGCCGGCCACGGCGACGCCGTTGGCGATCACGATGCGATTCCCCAGGTCGCAGTTGTGACCCAGGTGGCTGTAGGCCATCAGCAAATTGCCATCACCGATGCGGGTCTGCTCTCCCTCATGGGTGGCACGGTTGATGGTCACGCATTCGCGGATGGCGTTGTCATCGCCAATCACGACCTCGGTGGGTGCACCGTTGTATTTGAGGTCCTGGGGCTCGGCGCCAATCGAGGCCCCCGGGAAGATGCGGTTGCCCTTGCCGATGCTGACGCGGCCGTCGAGCACCACATGGGGGCCAATGCGCGTTCCTGAGCCGATCGACACCTCGGGACCGACCACGGCATAGGGGCCGATCTCAACGCCCGCATCGATCTGGGCCTTGGGATCCACCACGGCGGTGGGATGGATTCGGGTGCTGTCCCCGTTCATAACGGCCTGAGTCATGGGGGGAATTCAGTCGACCAGGGAGAACATCAATTCGCCGGAGCAGACCAGCTGTCCGTCCACCGTGGCCTCCGCCTTGACCTTCCCGAACCGTTGTCGCTTGAGCGACAGCAGTTCGCAAGTCATCACCAACTGATCACCCGGCACCACCGGACGGCGGAAGCGCACGCCATCGATCCCTGCGAAGACAAACAACCCCTTCGGGAGATCCGGCATCTGGGTGACGATCAAGCCCCCCACCTGGGCCATGGCCTCGACGATCAACACGCCTGGCATCAGCGGGCGACCGGGGAAATGGCCCTGGAACTGGGGCTCGTTGAAGGTGACGTTCTTGATCGCCACCGCCCGCTTGCCCGGCTCATGCTCGATCACCCGGTCCACCAGGGCGAAGGGATAGCGGTGGGGCAGCAGCCCCTGGATCTGCTCGCTGGTCAGAACTGGGGCGGAAGGGGTGGCGGATGAAGACAAGGAACTCAGCGAGAAGAAACCAGAGCGGCGGCCAAGGCGGTGTGCAGTCCGTGGGAGCCACGGAAGGCAAACACTTGGGCCAAAGGCAGTCCCGCTAAGGCGAGATCGCCCAATAGGTCAAGCAGCTTATGGCGCACGGGCTCGTCGGCAAAGCGCAGCGGGGGATTCAGCCAACCCTCCCCATCGCACACCAGGGCGTTATCCAATGCACCGCCCTGAATCAAGCCCGCAGCCCGCAGCTGATCCACCTGGTCTTTGAAGCCGAAGGTGCGGGCCGGGGCGATCTCCTCGACGAAGGCCTGGGGGGTGAGTTCGAGGTTGAACAGCTGACGGCCAATGGCGGGATGGGGGAACTCGATGGCTGCCCCCAAGCGCAGGCGATCACTCGGGAGCGCCGTGGCAAAACTTTGGCCCTGCTGCAGGGTGATCGGTGCGGCCAGAGGCGCAGCCTCAGGACGGGGACCGAGGCAGCGCAGGCCGGCCTCGGCCAAGGCCTCAACCCAGGGCTGGGCCGAGCCATCCAGCAGGGGGATCTCCTCGCCATCCACCAGGATCAGCGCCGAGGTCACCCCGACACCGGCCAGGGCAGCCAGCAGATGCTCCACGGTGGCGAGACGCTGCTCACCCAGCTGCAGGGCGGTGCAGAGCTGGGTTTCGCAGACCTGGGAGGGCTGCAGGCGGACGTGGGGACGCTCGGGAGCGTTGAGCCAACCCACGTAAAAACCCGGCTGCTCCGCAGGCTCCAGACGAACCCTGGCTTGAACACCGCTGTGGAGGCCCACACCGGAGCGCTCCACGGGCTGAGCCAGGGTCCACGCCTGGCTGTAATCGCTGGGCCAAAGGGTCACAGGAGCCGCCTCAGAACTTCCAACCCACACCGAGGTTGAAGCGCCATTCGTCGGTGAAGTCCTGGCTGGCCACCTCCAAACGCAGGGGGCCGACCGGGGTGGTGACGATCACGCCGACACCCGGGGAGACACCATCACCGGGCTTATCAAGCAGCGTCCCGGGATTCCCTGGAACATTGGCCTGGCTGCCAAAGGTGCTGCCGGCGTCCACGAAGATCTCGCCACTGATGATGCTGAAGATCGGGAAGCGGTATTCCACCGTCGCCTCACCGAAGCTCTTACCCACGCCCAGGTCGCAGTCGTAGTAACCGCGAACGGAGTTGGAGCCACCCAAGCAGAAGGCCTCGTAGACGGGCATGTTGCCGAGGTTGGTACCCACCGAAGCCTGGAAAGCCAAGGCCTGTTTGCAGTCTTCCTTCTGCCCAGGCTTGGGACGGCAGCCCTTGTAGAACTTCAGCCAGTTCACCGGGATGTAGTGGGTGGCGCTGGCCCGAAGACGGTTGAAGGTCGGGGAGTCCTGACCGACGGAGACGAACTGCTCGGTGCCAACGCTCAGGAAGTTGCCCTGGGTGGGGTTCCGCGGGTCATTGAGCGTGTTCATCGAAGCCGCCAGGCGCAGGCCCACCAACTGGTTGGTCGTCGCGCCGTTTTCGCAGTTGTAGGCCACACAGATCACGTTGCTGACCGTGGTGGTGCCGTTACCCGAGAAGTTGTTGGAGGCCGTGGCGTAGGGCATCGCCTCCCCCGCGAAGTTGATCGGCTTGACCTGCTGGGCGTTTAGGCCAACGACAACATTCCAGGGGGCCTTCTTGTAGGGGTCACCGCCGTTCAGGGGGCGGGCCAAGGAGGCCGTGCCACCAATCCGCTGGATCGCCACGGCATTGCCGTCGAGCTGGAACCAGTTGTTGTTGTCACCGAGCTGGGGATTCGCGGCCTTGGCTGCCGTCGGCGAGGCATAGGGACCGGTGAAGACCGTCGAGTTGCTCTGGTAGGCCAGGGCCGTGCTGGGGGCGTTGAAGAAGCCTTGGGAGACGTCAGAAACGGTGTAGAAGTTGCCGTTCTGCTGGCTCTGGAACACCTGGGGGACTTCCCGGCTCAGGAAGACCTTGGTGCGGAAGGCCGTGCGGTACTTATCGCCTTTGATCCAGGGGTCGGTGAAGGACAGATCCGCCAATCCACCGAACTGGCCATAGGTGACGTTCAGGGCCAAATCCCAGGCGCGACCGAAGAGGTTGCTGTCCTGAAGCTGGATCTGACCAAAGATGCCCTGGCTCTGGCTGTAGCCGATACCGCCCGAGAGGGAGCCGGTGGACTGCTCCACCACACCCAGGACGATCGTGACGGCACCGGGCTCACCCGCGACCGGGCGCAGGGTCACCTTCACATCACCGAAGAGACCGGTGCCATAGAGACGCTTGATGTCGTCTTCCAGTTGGCGGCGGTTGAAGGTGTCGCCGGCCTTGATCGAAATCTCTCGGGTGACCACCCAGGTCTTGGTTTTGCCGCGGATCGGCTGACCCTTGTCGTTGGTGCTGTCGCCCTCCTTGTTGAGGAACTGCACTTCGACGCCCGCCACGGTGCCCTCACGCACCAGCAGCTGCACCACACCCGCGGGGCTGACGCGGGTTGGACCGGTGACCCGAGCGAGGGAATAGCCCTGATCGGCGTACCACTTCTGCAGCTCAGCGATGCGGGCCTGCAGGGCGTTGAGATTCAGGGTCTTGCCGTAGTCCGCGGCAAAGATGTCGGGGATGAGGTTGTCCGGAAGCTTGGTGGTCTCGCTAACGCCCTCAAGGTCCACCTTGGTGAGCACCGGGTTCGGCACGACCGTGACCACGAGCCGGACGCCCAGGGGGCTATCGACGGGCTGAATGCGGACGTCGGAGAACCAACCGCTGGCGTAGATCGCGGACAGATCCGTCTGCAATTGAGCGCGGGTGACACGACTGCCGGGACGGGTGGCCATCGCGTCGTACACCGCGATCTCCATCCGCTCCTGCTCCGGATGGCCCTCAGCCCCCTGGACCACCACCTCACTGATCAGCACCTGGGGCTCAGCGGGAGCCGCTGGCGCCAAGGAATCACTGGTGCTGGGGGCAAGTGATGGTCTGGAACTGGGGGTCTCAGACGCAGGCTGATCTACCGGTGCAGGGTCCTCTGGTTCCGGACTCTTGTCCTGGGCCCAGACCGGGCCAACCCCAGCGACCAGGGGCAACGTCAGTGCCAGCCCCAGGCTCCATGCGTGGTTCTTGCCGTTGCGGGTTGCAGCCATGGAACGGGGACTGGAGCGGCGAACCGCAAATGCCGCCGAACCTACTTGGCTCAGCGGGGTTCTGGACAGGCGGCTTGGACCCGTTTGAGAACCTCCCCGTAGGCCTCGACCACACCGCCGAGATCCTGGCGGAAGCGATCTTTGTCCAAGATCCGCTCCTGGGCATCGCCGCTGACGTTCCTGTCCCAGAGACGGCAGGTATCGGGACTGATTTCATCGGCCACCACCAGCTGGCCGTCGGTGGTGAAACCCAGTTCGATCTTGAAGTCCACCAGCTCCAGGGCGATCTCGGCAAAAAAGCGACGCAGCACCGCGTTGACGGCCATGGCCAGACGCTCCAGTTCCTGGCGCTGGGGTGCCGTCAGCACCCCCAGACGCTCCAGTCGCGCATCGGTCAGCAGGGGATCGCCGTAGGCGTCGTCCTTGTAATAGAGATCCAGCAGCGGCGGATCCAAGGGGGTGCCGGGCTCGATCGGCATCTGTTTGCACAGCGAGCCAAAGGCGATGTTGCGCACCACCACTTCCACCGGAACGATCTGAACCGGCTTCACCAACATCCAGTTGGGTTCCTGCAGGGAGAGGTAGTGGGTGGCGATCCCCTCCCGCTCGAGCAACTCGAACAGCCGCGCCGAGATCTGGCAGTTCATCAACCCCTTGCCCGCCAGCTGGGCCTTTTTGAGGGCGTTGAAGGCGGTGGCGTCGTCCTTGTACTCAACCGCCACCAAATCGGTTTGATCGGTCTGGAAGACGCGCTTGGCCTTGCCTTCGTAGAGGAGAGATCCGAGGGTGTAAGCGGTCATGGTTGCGGTGCGGCGTGGCCTCCGGGGTCGCGGGGGGAACGCAACTGCTGCTGCAATGCGTCGGCCCTGGCGCTTTGTCCTGAATCTTGCCGGGTGATCGCCCACTCGCTGTAGGCATCATCCAGGCGCTGGCTCAGACGGCTCAGGCGGGCGCGGGAGCGCTCCGCCACGGTGCCGGACTCGGATTCGATCAAAACGCGCTGCTGCTCCAGCAAGGCGATGGCCAGGCCCCAGGCCTGGGCCGCCGCCGCCTGATCCAGGGCGCGCTCCATCAGCTGATCGCGTTCGGCCAAGGGCAGTTGCGCAAGCAGAGCGACCGCTTGACTGAGGCGCTCCGCCGCCACCTGACCCGGTCGTCGTCCGGCCAAGAGCAGCGCCGCCGCCTCCTGGTGGCGCTCCAGAACGATCAGGTGTTCGACGTAGAGATCGAGGGCAGGCCGCGTCAGCACGGTGCCGTCCTCATTCACCCGGACAGGAAGGGCCAGGGTCTCCAGGCGCTCGGGATCAGCCGCGGTCAACTGCTCCAACAGGCGCGCCGCCAAGTCGTGATGCAGACCAGCCATGGCGGCGCGCCAGCGCTGCACCAACCACTGCTCGCGCTCGAGACCGGGAGCCGGACCAAAACGGTTCAGCACCTCCAGGGCCGCATCGGGGGCCCGGCAGCTGAGCAGAGCATTGGCATTCACCAACACCACCGGGAAGGGCTGGGGCGGTGGGGCCACGGTCAACAACCGCTGCTGGAGCAGCTGCAAACGGGTCACAAAGTCAAAGCTGGCGGCCTCCTGGCAGGCCAGGTTGAGGGCCCGTAGGTCCCCGGTTTTCAGTAGCTCCTGAAACTCCGCTTCCGGGGTGCTCCCTTCGAGTTCTGGGGCCGAGGGTCCCTGGACCTTGGGCTTCGGCTGACCGCGAAACAGATCGCCAATGAAGGGCAACTTGGCCTCGGCGGGCAGGGCCGCAGCCAGCACCAAGGGAAGCAGCGCCAAGCCCCAAGCCCACGGCTGCCGCCGGCGCGCCCCCACCGGCGAGTAAAGAAGGAAAGGCACCGGCAGCGGTCTTCTGGGGGACAACCTAGGGGAGCTCACCGCTGTGATCACCGAACGAACCACCCGCCTCCTGCCCTCCATGACCGCGCCCGCTGCCCCGCAACACGTGCTGGTCGTCGGCGGAGGCGGACGGGAGAACGCCCTGGCCTGGGCCCTGGCCCGCAGCGCTGGCGTCCAGCAGGTCTGGGTGGCCCCAGGCAACGGCGGCACCGCTGAACTCGAGGGCTGCATCCAGCTGGCCATCAGCGAGGGCGATCAGGACGCCCTGCTGAAGACCTGCCAAGACGAAACGATTGACCTGGTCGTGGTGGGTCCCGAAGCCCCCCTGGCCGCGGGCCTCGGCGATCGCCTGCGCCAGGCTGGCTTTGCCGTCTTCGGCCCTGGAGCGGACGGCGCCCAGCTGGAGGCCAGTAAACAGTGGGCCAAGGCGCTGATGGTGGAGGCCGGCATCCCCACGGCGGGCTACTGGAAAGCCAACAGCAAAGAGGAAGCCCTCCGTGCCCTCGACGCCCAGGGCAAGCCCCTGGTGGTGAAGGCTGACGGACTGGCCGCCGGCAAGGGGGTGACCGTGGCCGAGAGCGTGGACGAAGCCCGCGCCGCCATTGAAGAGATCTTTGCTGGACGGTTTGGAGGCGAAGCCTCCCTGGTGCTGGAGGAGCGCACCCACGGCCCCGAGGTCTCGGTCTTTGCCCTCAGTGACGGCGAGCGCATGGTGCTGCTGCCCCCCGCCCAGGACCACAAACGCATTGGCGAAGGGGATGTGGGCCCCAACACCGGCGGCATGGGGGCCTATGCCCCGGCCCCACTGCTGGATCAAGCCGGTCTCGAGGAGGTCAAACGACTGGTGCTTGATCCCACCCTGGCGGCCCTACAGGCCCGGGGGATCAGCTACCGGGGGGTGATCTATGCGGGCCTCATGCTCACCGAAACCGGTCCGAGCGTGATCGAGTTCAACTGCCGCTTCGGGGACCCCGAATGCGAGACCCTGATGCCCCTGATGGGGCCGGAGTTTGCGGCGGTCCTTCTGGCCTGCGCCACCGGCCAACTCGACACCGCCCCGGCCCTGACCATTCACGAGCAGTGCAGCGCCTGCGTGATTGCCGCAGCCCAGGGCTATCCCGGGGAGATCCGCAAGGGAGACCCCATCTCGAGCTCCGTGGAGAACGGCGCCGATCTGCAGCTGTTCCATGCCGGAACTCGCCGGGATGAAGCCGGGGTCTGCCACACCAACGGGGGCCGGGTGCTGGCGATGGTGGCCCAAGCAGGCGACTTTGATGCCGCCTTCGCCAAGGCCTACGAGGGCCTCCAGCAGGTGCACTTTGAAGGCATGACCTATCGCCGCGACATCGGCCACCAGGTCCGCAGCCACTAAGCTTCCGCCGCCGATCCCAGCACCTTGACCAGCAGCTCCACACCGCTTGCCCCTCGCCGCTGGTGGCAGAGCCTGGTGCGCTGGTGGGCGGAATTCAGCCTCCAAACCAAGCTGCTGGCGGCCGCCACCCTGGTGGTCAGCCTGGTGATGACGGCCATCACCTTCTTTGCGCTCAACGGCATCCAGGCGGATGTGCGCATGAGCGACACCCGCTTTGCCCGCGACCTGGGCCTGCTGCTGTCGGCCAACGTCACACCCCTGGTGGCCCAGGGCAACGACCGGGAGCTGGCGGCCGTCGCCGAACGCTTCTGGAAATCCAGCCGCAGCCTTCGCTACATCTTCTTCGCCGATCCCGACGGGATCATCTACCTGGGGATCCCCATCAGCGGCACCAGCGGCAGCAGTGAGCTGCTGCTCAGCCGCAAGTTGGAACTGCCTGCCGAACTCTCCAAACGTCCGCAGAACCCACTGATCCGGCAACACCTGACCCCCGATGGTCAGGTCACCGATGTCTTCGTGCCCCTGGTGGCCGATGGGCGCTACATGGGTGTGCTGGCCCTGGGGATCAACCCCAACGAAGCCGCCCTGGCCAGTGCCGCCCTGAGCCGCGAGGTGACGGTGGCGGTGTTCATCTCGATCTGGATCTTGGTGATCCTGGGGGCCGTCTTCAACGCCCTGACCATCACCCAGCCGGTGAAGGAGCTGCTGCGGGGGGTGCGCTCCATCGCAGGGGGGGACTTCGAGGCGCGCATTGCCCTGCCCGTTGGCGGTGAACTGGGGGAACTGCTGGACGGCTTCAACGACATGGCCTCCCAGCTCGAGGCCTACAACGAGGCCAACATCGAAGAGCTCACCGCCGCCCAGGTGAAGCAGCAGTCGTTGATCGCCACCATGGCCGACGGCGCCATGCTGCTGGATGCCGACGGCCGCATCGTGCTGGCCAATCCCACAGCGCGGCGTCTGTTCCGCTGGGAAGGGCGCAGCCTGGAAGGCCAGGAGCTGGTGGGGGAACTGCCGGAACTGCTGGCCATCGAACTGCACAGTCCCCTCGATTCCCTGCTCGGTGGCGCGGCAGACAGTGAAGACCTGCGCTGCAGCGTGGGGGAACCGGCCCGCACCCTGCGCATCGTTCTGCAGGCGGTGCGTGATGCCAGCGGAGAAAGCCTCAAAGGCATTGCCGTCACCATCCAGGACCTCACCCGTGAGGTGGAGCTGAATGCGGCACAGAGTCGTTTCATCAGCAACGTCTCCCATGAACTGCGCACGCCGCTGTTCAACATCAAGAGCTACGTCGAAACCCTGCACGACCTCGGCGATCAGCTCAGCCCCGATGAACAGAAGGAGTTTCTCGGGGTCGCCAACGACGAAACCGATCGACTCACCCGGCTGGTGAACGATGTGCTGGACCTCTCCCGGCTGGAGTCGGGCCGGACGCTGCAGTTCGAACCGATCAGCATGCGCCCGGCCATGGAGCAGACCCTGCGCACCTACCGGCTGAATGCCGAGGATCGCCAGGTGGAACTGGTGCTGGATGTTCCCGAAGAACTGCCCGAGGTGCTGGGCAACTGGGACCTGCTGCTGCAGGTGCTCGACAACCTGGTGGGCAATGCTCTGAAGTTCAGCCGCCCCGGCGGCCCCCTGGCGCTGCGGGCCTATCCCTGGCCCGACGCCTGTTCGGTGGAGGGAACGGCGATCACCAACAGTGATGGACCCACCTGCGCCCTCACCTCACCGCTGCCCAAGCTGAGGGTGGAGATTGCCGACACGGGCTGCGGCATCAGCAGCGCTGATCAGGAGCGCATCTTCGATCGCTTCTTCCGGGTCGAGAACGCCGTTCACACGGAAGTGGGCACCGGACTGGGTCTTTCGATCGTGCGCGGGATTCT
>VMBT01000894.1_pt1 | contig 16622 bp, 12 predicted proteins | sample 4404301 | NCBI WGS metagenome assembly VMBT01 (sample SAMN12238535, study PRJNA552566) | marine metagenome | isolation source: Coastal seawater | place: USA: coastal Georgia, Sapelo Island | collected 2008-08/2009-08
GTAATGCAAATAGTGCTGTTGCTAAAGAATACAATGAAAAGCCGTCATAAAATAAACCGAAAATTTTACCAAATAGCATAAAAGAGATTATGTAGATTAAGATTGATGGGATTTGAACTTTTGAAGAAGAGTAAATAGATCTAAGCGCTAGATAGCCGCAGGCTACGTGAAAACCAGATAAACTCCTCACAATAGCAGCCTCTTCAATACTCGATACTTGGACTGGTATTACCATGGAGTCTGGTGTAACAGGGTTTAAAATAATAAATAGGCCATATGCGATAGCAATAATAGAAATAATAAATAAAAAAGCCCTTATCACTATCATAAAATACCCAACATATATAAAGAAATTATAAAGCTTATAACTCCAATGATTAGCCATAAGTACATCTCTCTATCGTTATTAAATCTATATGAATTAATAGCAAGAAAACAACAAAATATAGGTGCTAAAACTATTAACCCATAGCCTATTAATATTGCTAAAGGAATAAATGCTATCAATAAAAAAAATTGAAGAAGCCATTTATTCATTATTCTATAAAACAATTATTATTCAGCTTTGTCAACAACCTCATCAACCTTGGTATTATTATTTGAAATTTGTAAAAGATCTGTTTGAATCTCAAGCAAGACCTGATTAATTTGTTTTTTATAATTCTCAAGAGCCTGAATATTATCTTCTATAAAGAATAACTGAGTTTCTATTAGTTTTATCTTTTCTTCGTAATTAGATAAATTCTCTAATGTCATAGAATTCTCATCAGAAAGTTGTTTAAGAGATTTAATTTCTGACTTAATAAATTTAAAATCATTATCAATATCGCTAACCGATTTAGTTACTATTGATAGGTCTACCATGAGGCTATCTTGGTTTTTTTGAAGAGCAGCTATATTTACTTTATTACGTTTATTACTTAGATCCCAAAGTTTTCTTATTTCTTTATCAAGAAATTGAATATTTGCAGATATTCCTGTTAATGAGTCATTATTAATTTCGTCAACCAATTTTAATTGATCTTCAAGTACCATAAGTCGATTATCTAAATCTAGCATAGATTTATCAACGTTCTTAGCTTCTGTATATTGCCAATATGCTATAGCAAAAATACCTATAAGAACTAATAAAAAAATAAAACTAGCAAAAAAACTACCAGATGAGCTCTTTTTTAAATAGGCATCTGATTTAGTTGATCTTATTTCTGACATTATTTATAAAAATTTATATATAAAAACTGTTAATATAATCTACTGGTATATTAATATATACGTTCATTATATTTTAGTTTAAGGGAGAATAATATGAATCTAGATTTTTCTGATGAACAAAAGTTTCTTAAGGAAGAGGCAAAAAAGTTTCTTACCAATGAAGAGGCGCTAAAAAAAGCAAGAAATGTTATGGAAAATGATGATGCTCATTTTGATAATGATTTATGGAAAAAAATTGTTGAGCTTGGATGGACTGGTATCAGAATTCCAGAAACATATGATGGCTTAGGTTTGTCACATTTAGAGTTATGTGTGATTGCAGAAGAATTAGGAAAATCTCTTGCCCCTACTCCTTTCTCATCATCTGTATATATATTTACAGAGTTTTTAATAAATTTTGCTAATGATGAAATTAAAGAAAAGCTTCTGCCAGCTCTTGTAAGTGGAGAAGCAATAGGTACATTTGGTGTTACAGAAGATCTTATGGCCCCAACCGAAGAAAATATAAGCACATCTGTTTCTGATGATGGGAAAATTTCAGGAAAAAAAATAGCTATTCCTGATGCAAAAATTGCAACTCATTTAATTGTTGTTGCAAAACATAGTTCAGGTGTTCAGTTAAGGCTTGTTGATTTATCTGATGAAAGTGTATCAATAGATCATCAAAAAACTATTGACGAAACTAGAGCTCATTACTCAGTTTCATTTAATAATACCCCTTCATTGCTTGTGGGTAGTCAATCAGATGGATGGTCTCATTACAATCATGTCATAAATCAATCTGCTGTATTATTTGCATTTGAACAAGTTGGAGGAGCTGAAGCAACACTTGAAATGGCTACTAGTTATGCAAAAGAAAGATATGCCTTTGGAAGACCTATTGGATCCTATCAGGCAATAAAACATAAACTTTCTGACATGTATGTTGCGTTAACTTTAGCAAGATCTAATTGTTATTATGCTGCATGGGCATTAAATTCAGAGTCCGCAGATTTTGAATTAGCTGCAGCTACTGCAAGAGTAAGCTCAACAAAAGCATTTAATCTATGTTCACAAGAAAATATACAGACACATGGAGGTAATGGCTTTACATGGGAATATGATTGTCATTTATATTACAAAAGAGCAAAACTTTTATCAGTAAATATTGGTTCACTAAAAAATTGGAAAAATAAATTAGTTAATAATTTAGAAAAATCTAATACACATTAATTAATAATTAAGGGATATTATTATGGATTTTAAAGATACAACAAAAGAAGCAGAGTTTAGAAAAAAATGTCATGATTGGTTAGATGCCAATGCTCCAAAAAAAGACTCATCGAAAGCTATTTCGGGAGTTAACGATGAAACAGAGTATCTAGCTGAAGCCGCAAAATGGCAAAAGAAAAAATATGATGCCGGATGGGCAATGCTTCATTGGCCAAAAGAATATGGGGGTATAAATGCGTCTCCTATCGAAAGAATAATTTGGGGTCAAGAAGAATCAAAATTTGATGTACCAAGAGGTGTATATGATATTGGTCTTGGAATGTGTGGACCTGTACTAATGGAATATGCAACGGAAGAGCAAAAACAAAGATACCTACCTCCAATGGCTGAAGGTAAAGAAATATGGTGCCAATTATTCTCAGAACCATCTGCTGGATCAGATGTAGCAGGATTAAGAAGTAAAGCAGTTAAAGATGGTGATAACTGGATAATTAATGGTCAAAAAGTATGGACTTCTGGAGCTCACTATTCTGATTTTGGAATCCTGGTTGTTCGCCATGATCCAGATGCCGAAAAGCACAAGGGATTAACTTTCTTTTTCTTGGACATGAAATCCCCTGGTATTGAAGTGAGGCCAATTAAACAAATTACCGGTACCTCAAATTTTAATGAGGTTTATTTTAATGATGTAGTGATACCAGACTCACAAAGACTTGGTGAGATTGGTGATGGTTGGAAGGTAGCCATAACAACTTTAATGAATGAGAGACTTGCTGTGGGAGATGCAAACGGTGTGGATGTAGAAGATGCATTTAAACTAGCAAAAAAACAAGATGATGAAGGCGATACTCTTATTAATGATGGCTCAGTAAGAGATTCAATTGCTGACTGGTATTGTGAAGCAAAAGGATTAAGCAATACTAAGTTAAGAACTATGTCAGCATTATCAAAAGGTGAAACTCCAGGACCTGAAGCATCAATTACTAAGATAGTAAGTGCTAATAAGCTTCAATCAATTGGTAATTTTGGTATTGATTCCATGGATATGGCTGGAATGCTTAGGTCTGATGAAGGCGTATCTAGAAGCTTTCAAAATGCTTGGTTAGGTGCACCAGGTTTAAGAATTGCTGGTGGAACTGACGAAATATTAAAAAATATTATCGCTGAAAGAATATTAGGACTGCCTCAAGACCCAAGGGCGGATAAAGGAATTGCATTCAAAGATATTCCTTCTGGAAATTAGTTTAGTTTTATCTAAATATCGATAATAACTTTAAAAAGTCTGTGCTACCGCCTTTTTTGATAATTATTTCACCGGTTGCCAGACTTTCTATTGGACTCTTATAGCCTATTAAAATTTGTTTTAATAAAATTTCAGGTATTTCTATTTCAAGATTACAGTTTGGGGCAATTGCATTAGTAATTTCTATAATATGATTTCTAAAAATCATGCTCTTCTGACTACTTAATAAATTAAAACATGCAATGTTTCCATCATTATTATTCAATGACGGATTATATCTTGTAGCTAATATCTTAAAAAAAGTATCAACATGCATATCATTTAAAGTTTCTGCAGTTAACATATTTCTTTGATCATCAGGTTTAAGATCTATTTCTTGTGCAGAAACTAAGAAATAATTTCTTTTATTTGGATTTGATGATCTTTTACCAATGTATTCTAAAGCTTCTTTTTTATAGCTCTTTAATTGATTAGATTTATAATCAATTGATTCTAGATAGGATATTAACTCTAGAGACCACTGCATATCTTTTTTTATAATTGCATCTTCTAATTCTAAAAATAACTCCTCATCACCACCAGCTAACAAAGATAGTCTTTTAGCTTTATCCTTTTTTGATAGAGGATCTAAATCTACAGGCTCCCCACTAAACCATCCTAGATAACCATTAAATATACTTTTGACTGACCATCTAACGGTGCCATAAAACTCATATAAAAATGGTGATGCTGCTAACTCTGGTGGCAATGTTATAGCGCTTGCTATTTCTTCAGGTAAAAGGCCTTTATTCATTAGGCGTATAGTTTGATCATGAATATATTGAATAGCATCTCTGTATATCGTTAATGCATCCATGGCATTTTTACCTTCTATTACCTTTGTATGGCTTGGAAAAATATACTGAGGATTAAAACTTCTCATGTGATCTAAGCTATCGACCCAACCTTGAACATCTCTATGAGTAGTTCCTCGAATTGTATAAAGATTAGGGAAAGTCTTATAAATATTATCACCGGGCATCAATGATTTATGCTTAGGTAGCCAAACAAATATCTGATCATTTGTCTCGCCAGGTGCATGATAGAGTTCAATATTTATTCCAGATATCTTTAACTTTAATTCATCTTTAAAGGTTGTATCTGCTTTAACATATCCAAGGGGTGACTTTGAAACATTCAAGCTCTTACCTATTCCTACATTGATTAAATCTTTATCATCAAGTGTACCTCCAAACATTCGAGTACTTCTCTTGCTAATAATTGGATTTAAAATACCTAATATTCTCTGCATATAATAATCAGTTGATTCATGAGCAATTATCATGGGTTTTTTTTCTTGATTATTTACGTAGTATGATGTGCCAAAATTATGATCACCATGATTGTGCGTATAAATAATTGCACTTATTGGATTTGAGTTAAGTTTTCTAAATTCAGTATATATAAGCTCAGCTTCATGAATGCTATCAGATGTATCAATAATGATATTACCACCCTCTCCTTCAACCATAATGGAGTTAGCAATTCCAAAGCCTACTGCAATATGTATATTGCCTCCTGGCGTCTCGTAGCTATATATATTCCTATCAAATTCTTTAGTATGTTCAATCAATAGCTGAACACTAGAAGGTTGCTCTTCTAGTTCAATATTTTCAATATTATTTTCAGAACATGAAAGTAAAAAAAGAAGTAAAATGGTGTTTATAACAATGATTTTCATATAATCCCCTTCATGAATGATACATCTGACACATCTGTATTAAAAGTAAAAACTAATGATTGTTCATTCGATAATAATAATGTGCGCTCAAGGGAATATGACGATATTTTTTTCCAAAAAGATGGTATTGATGAAAGTAAATATGTTTTTTTTGATCAAAATAATATTCAAGAAAAATTTGATAAATTAAAACCTAACTCATCTTTTACAATTGGTGAAATTGGCTTTGGTCTTGGCTTAAATTTTTTAATAGCAATAAAGAAATGGAAAAAATCAAATAATGTAAATAAAAATACTGAACTTAACTATATAGCATTTGATAAATTTGTAATTGATCAAGAGATACTAAGAAATTTATCTTTAATATATCCAGATATAAAACCTGAAGCAGAAATATTGATGAAAAGCATGCAACCACTTAAAAGCGGTATAAATTTCATAAATATATTCGAATTGAATCTTAAGTTAATTTTTTTTGTGGGCGATATTAGCGAGCAACTTAATTTTGCAAAAACATTGTTAAATACAAAAATTGATTCTTGGTTCTTTGATGGCTTTGATCCGAAAAAAAACCCCGAAATGTGGTCAAAAAAAATTTTTATTGATGCGTTACATCTCTCATCAAATGAAGCTTCTTTCTCAACTTATACATCCTCTGGTGTTGTTAAAAAAAGCTTGGCTGACCTCGGTATTCAATTTAATAAGGTTAAAGGGTTTGGTAAGAAAAGACATATGCTTACTGGCATATTCCCAAAAAAATTATTTCCTAATATTAAAAATAATAGTAGCTTGAGGATAGCTATCATTGGATCTGGATTATCAGGATCAATAACAGCTAATAAGCTAGCAAAAAATAATAATTTTAAAGTTACAGTATTTGATAGTCAGGAAGGCAGAGCATCATCAAGCCCAAATGCCGCCATGTACCCAAAACTTGCTCTTGGCTCAGACCCCCGATCACAATTTGTCTTTCAATCATACTTTTATGCTGCAAGCTATTATTCTGAAAATATACCTGAATTTAATAATGAAGGAATTATTTTCTTATCAAGCAATGAAAATAAAAAAGATTGGATAAATAGATTTATGAAATTTAATAGAAATGATATTGCTCATAAAATATCAAAAAATGAAATACATGAACTTACTGGTATAGAGCAAGACTATTCTGGTCTTAAATTTAATATTGGTGGATGTCTTTCACCAAATAAAGTATGCAAACATCATCTAATGCATAAAAATATAGAATATAAAAATAACTTTTATTTTGAATCCTTTGAAGTAAATAACCACAATAAAATAAATATAAATTTTCTTAATAAAGAATCTGAGAATAACTATGATTACCTAATTTTGGCACTTGGCTCTGGGATTAAGAAATTTATTCCGAGCCTTAATATATTAAAAGGCTCGTTAATAGCATTAAAAAACAATAGATTTAAAAAAGTTAAGATCCCAATAAATCACTCTGGTTACATATTACCAGTTATGGATGGTTTTTCATGGATTGGTTCTTCTCATCAAAAAAATGTATCAATTATTAATCAAGAAGACTCTGATGAAGAAATTTTAAATAATTTAAACTCCATAATAAATGCTAATATTTCAAGCAATGAGGTAGTCAAAAGGTGGTCAGGTGATAGAGTTACTACCCCAAATAAATTACCAATTTGCGGTACATATAAAAACCATAATAATGTATTTTTGATTGGTGGCTTAGGATCAAGAGGTTTAAGTTATGCCCCAGCACTAGCTGAACACATTAATTGCATGATAAGAAACAAACAGACTATTTTTACAAGGAATATCGAAGAAGCTATTTCACCCAACAGGTTTAAAGATTTGTCATAATTTCGTCAATCAAAATTGCTAAACCATCATCGCTTATTGGATTATTGGATGAACCAGATCTCCAACCAGTCACTATAGTCCAAACAATTTTGTCTTCTTTTAAATCTTTAATATTAATTCTAAGAAAATACTTAGAAATGGTTCTGATATCGTTTCTATAATATGGATCCCAATAATAATATGAATACCTAGATCGAAGAGGGTCGCTTTCAATTTCATCTTTTGTAGAGATCATGATATTGAATTCTATAGATGCTTGTTTAGATTCTGAAAGCCCTCTATCGATCAATGCATTAGTAATTGCAAATTTGACCTTTTCTAGATCAAGTGGATTAATTTCAGCGCTAACTTTTTCAGCATTTATATTTATATAAAAATCGTTATAATTATCAATGTTAAAGTTATTTAAAGTATCGACTTCAACATTTAATTTTGTGCTTGTGCTACATCCATAAAAAAACACTAGCAGTAAAGAAATTAATAAATTTTTATATATCATTTTTAAACCTCATAAAAATATTTTAATACCATATGTTTAATTTACAAAATCAAAAGAAAATAACAAATTTGAATGTTAATGCGCACATTTATAACCACGAAAAATTTGGATGTCAGCATCTTCATCTTGAATCTGAAAATAATGAAAAAGTTTTTATGGTTGCATTTAGAACCGTTCCAGAAGATTCAACAGGAGTAGCGCATATCCTTGAGCATACAGCTTTGTGTGGATCAAAAAAATATCCTGTTAGAGATCCTTTTTTTATGATGATAAGAAGGTCTATCAATTCTTTTATGAATGCCTTTACCTCAAGTGATTGGACTGCCTACCCTTTTGCAACTCAAAATGAAAAAGATTTTAATAATTTATTATCTGTTTATCTTGATTCTGCTTTTTTCCCGAATCTCGATGCGTTGGATTTTGCTCAGGAAGGTCATAGATTAGAGTTCGCAAATGAAGATAAAGATAAATTAGAAATCAAGGGTGTTGTATATAATGAAATGAAAGGTGCTATGAGCTCAATTACAAGTCAGCTTTGGCACGGTATGTCTAAATATTTATATAGTTCTTCAACATACAAGCATAATAGCGGAGGAAATCCTGAAGATATTCTTGATCTAACTCATGATGATTTAGTTAATTTTCATAAGAAACACTATCATCCCTCTAATGCTATTTTTTTAACTTTTGGTGATATGAACCCAGAACATATCCAAAATTATATTGAGGAAAATGTCTTATCAAAATTTGATCCATCTGATATAGAAATTTCAGTAGAGAATGAATCAAGAATTCAATCTCCTATTAGAGCTTCTGATAAATATAATCCTTTGCCTGGAGATGAAAAAAATCATCATGTTCTTATTAGTTGGTTGCTTGGAGAAAGTCATAATCCTACAGAGCTCCTAGAAAATTATTTAATGTCTAGTGTGTTATTAGATAATTCTGCATCGCCACTAAGAAAAATCTTAGAAACTTCACAACTGGGTAAATCACCCTCACCTTTGACTGGCCTTGAAACTAGTCAAAAAGAAATAATATTTGCATGTGGCTTAGAAGGTGTAAGCAGTAATAATGAGATCGATGTTGAAAATACTATAATCGATGAACTCAAAAATATAGTTGAGAATGGTATATCTATGGATGTTATTGAAGCTTCTCTTCATCAGCTTGAGATCAGACAAAAGGAAATTACAGGAGGAGAACCTTTTGGTCTTCAGCTTATGCTGCATTGTTTACCAGCATTTATTCACCGTGATGATCCTATTAAAATATTAGATTTAGATGATTCATTTAAAGTTATTAGGGAAAGAATTAAAGAGAAAGGATATATAGAATCACTTATTGATAAGAATCTTATATCAAACAACCATAGACTTACATATACTCTTGTTCCAGAGGAAGGTTTAAATGCAAAAAGTGAAGAAAAGATTAATAAAAATCTTAAAGATAGACTTAGCACACTTACTGAAATAGAAAAAAATAAGATTGTAAATCTAGCAAAATCACTTAAACAAAGACAAGAACAGGTAGATGATCCTGAGATATTACCAAAAGTAACAAAAGATGATGTCTCAAAAGAGATAAAGATCAAAAAACCCGCTCTTGCAAAAGAAAATAATTACTTTTATAAAATTGGTTCAAATGGTATTTTTTATAATACATTGATATACCCTTGCATGAATCTATCAAGTGAGGAGCTTAAGTTTGCCTCGATGTTTGCTAACAGCATAACTGAAGTTGAAAATGGCAAACTTTCATATGAAGAATTTCAGAAGTTGCAGTCGTCTGTATCAGGAGGTATTTCTGCAGCATTTACATTAATACCTTACAAAGATAGCTACTCTCTAGCATTGAAAATTTCAGGTAAAAGTCTTGAAGAGAACTCTTCTAAACTGAATGATCTTATCCATTCAACAATAGATAAGACCATAATGAATAACGAAAATAGATTAAAAGAAATTTTAAACCTTGTGGCTTCTCAAAATGATGCCTCATTAGTTCAAAATGGTCATTACTTAGCTATGAATAGTTCAGCATCCAGTATAAGTGAAATAGCATCTACGAATGATGTCTTGTCAGGTATTAAATTTATAACTAATACGAATAAGCTCATTAAAGATGAAAAAGCTTTTGAAGATTATTTAGAAATATTGAGATCTATTCAATCAAAAATTGTTAAGCAACCAATGTATCAATATGCTGCAACTTCAAAAGATATTGATTCAATTATTCTTCAAAACAAAGCCAAAAATATAGAAACAGAAATATTAAACCTTTCCATACCATCAAATTTAAATAATGCATGGATTACAGGTTCTCAGGTTTCCTTTTGTGCTGAAACTTTCCCATCAGTGGGGTCAAATCATAAGGATTCAGCAGCATTAGCAGTGCTAGGAGTAATTCTTAGAAATGGCTATTTGCATACTGCGATTAGAGAGAAAGGAGGAGCCTATGGCTCAGGAGCAATGAATGATACGGTTTCAAAATGCTTTAAGTTCTTTTCTTACAGAGATCCCAAGTGTTCAGAAACATTTACTGAATTCAAAAATTCAATTGATTGGGTTTTGTCTGGCTCAGTATCAAAAGAACAATTAGAAGAAGGTGTTTTAGGTATCGTATCAAGTATTGATAAGCCTTTATCTCCAAATGGAGAATCTGCAATGGATTTTACGAATATGCTGGATGGTAAAACTGATGAAGATAGATTACGTTTTAAAAATAATGTACTTAGTTGTACTTTAGAAGATATTAAAAGAGTAGCTAATACGTATTTAACACAAAATAGCTCTAAATCAGTAATTGCTGGTAAGGGCTTTGAAGATGAAATTTCAAAACTTGGTTTTAGTATTAATATTATTTAACCAAAAATTTTAAACCTTTTCTTTTCAAGATCTTTTGCGCAGCCCCAATATTGTTGCTGATACTTTGTTGATCTTGCCTGCACCCTATCAGCAACTTTAATGAGCCATTGTTTCTTTCTATAAGTTTTCTTTTTAAAACCGCCATATCCTTCGTGATAAGCTAGATATAATGAACGAGCATCTGTCCTCTCAAAACCTTGATAATAGCCTTTACTTGCATACCAGCCTATAAAATCAGCAGAGTCTGCAAAGTTTTTTCTATTAGCTCTTGAGTTACCAGTCTCGTCTTTATAATCTTCCCAAGTAAGCGTAAGAGCCTGAGAAAACCCTTTAGCAGATGAGGGTCTTTTCCATGGAATAAAACCTAAAAGCTTTTCTCTTTCAGGTTTAGCATCCGATTTAAAGCTTGATTCTTGATATATAAATGACATTAAAACATATGGAGGTAATTTCCATCTCTTTTCAGTCTTTACTGCTGCCTTATACCAACTTCTTTTTTCCTTAAAGATTGAGCATATATTATCTGGGTTTTCAGGAGGCGTAACTGCACACGATGAAACTGCAAATATAATAGCAATTGTTTTAAGTAAATTTCTTTGGATCATTTAATAGCTCAATGTATTCATCTTCTGATAAAACCTTTATACCTAATTCAGTTGCTTTGTTCAACTTTGATCCTGCGTTATCTCCGGCTATAACAAGAGATGTATTTTTTGAAACACTAGATGAGACTTTTGCACCATTCAGAAGAAGATTTTCTTTAATTTCGTCTCTAGAATATTTTTGTAGCTTACCAGTAAGAACTATATTAAGGTTTAAAAGCGGCATTTCATCCAATGTTGGAGATTTAATTTTATTAATTTTTACATTACCTAATAAATCATCTATAAATAGGCATACAAAATCATTTTTAAAAAAATTAATTATATTTGATGCCACTTTAGGGCCTATATCCTCAATAGATATCAAATCGGCAAAAGATGCATCTTGTATCTTTTTAAATTCCTTAAAGTTGCTTGCCAATGATCTAGAAGTTGATTCTCCAACATCTGGAATGCCAAGTGAATATATAAACTTATGTAAATCAATATTTTTAGAAATTTCAATAGATTTAATTAGGTTGTTGATTGATTTTTCACCAAATCCTTCAAGTTCATACAATTCTTTTTTATATTTATGTAATTTAAAAATATCAGCAGCTGTTTTCAGGTAACCCATTGCAATGAATTTAGATATAATTTCTTGACCAAGTCCTTCTATATCTAAAGCTTTTCTTGAAACAAAATGTATTATCGAGCCTTTAAGAATTTCATCACATTTATATTCTGCAGAGCATCTCAAAAAAGCTCCATCATTTTTTACTTCCTTAAGTATTAAATCTTTATTAACATGATTTTCAGTAAAAAATTCTGCCTCTTGTTTGCTGCCCAATGATTTAATTTTCTTATCTCCATCAAAAACATCCCAATCTGATGCATTTTCTTTAATGACATTGGCTCCACACGCTGGGCAAGCCCTAGGAATTTCTATATCAATAGGATTATGTCTTTTTGATTCAATAACTTTAATTATTTGTGGAATTACGTCTCCTGCCCGTCTGATAATGACTGTATCATTAATTTTTACATCTAATCTGTTAATTTCATCAATATTGTGCAAGGTACAATTGCTTACAATTACACCCCCAACCTTTACAGGCTTTAGTCTAGCAACAGGAGTAATAACGCCCGTTCGCCCTACTTGAAAGGAAACTTCTAAAATCTCAGTTGTCGCCTCTTCTGCAGGAAATTTATGAGCAATTGCCCATCTTGGTGATCTTGATACTTTTCCAAGTTTATTTTGAAATTCAAGATTATTAATTTTGTAAACAACACCATCAATATCAAAAGGTATTTGGTCTCTTGTCTCTAATATTTCGTTGTAATACTTTAAACAATCATCAATTGAATATGAGATTTTATTCAATTTTGATACAGGTATCCCCATTTTAGATATTGCATCAAAAAATTCTTTTACTGACTCTATTTCTAATCCTTGAATTTCTCCAATTCCATGCGCAATAAATGATAAAGGCCTTGCTGCAGTAATTTTAGGATCTAACTGTCTTAAGCTTCCAGATGCCGCATTTCTTGGATTAGCAAAAATTTTTTCATTATTATTTTTTGCGTCTTCATTTAATTTTTCAAAATCTTTTTTTGAAATAAATATTTCACCTCTAACCTCCAAATAATCCGGAATATTGAGATTACTAGGAAGTAATTTCAAAGGAATGGATTTAATTGTTTGAATATTTGAAGTTATATCCTCACCTAGAAAGCCATCGCCTCTAGTTAAAGCTGAAACTAGATGTCCTTTTTCATAAATAATTGAAACAGCAGCTCCATCCATTTTAGGCTCACATATAATTTCATACCCATCATCAGTTAAAAGTCTTTTATTCACTCTTGTATAAAAATCCTCTAATTCATCTTTAGTGAATACATTAGCAAGCGATAGCATTGGCTTTAAATGCTCAACCGTATTAAATTGTGTTACTGGGGTGCTACCTATCCTTTGAGTCGGCGAATCTTTAGATATTAGATTAGGATTATTTTTTTCAAACTCCTCTAGATTTTTCAGAAGTACATCATATTCTCTATCACTTATTTCAGGATCATCAAGAGAATAATATCTATGATCATGATATCTAATCTGATCTTTTAGCTCTTCATAATCAGTTATTAGTTTGCTCATACACTAATTATAACTTTCTAAGCTTTTAATTCGAGCAATCTCCTGGGCTTTATTTTCAAGATGAGAAATCATTTGTTTTGTAATGGGAGTCCTTTCTTGATCACAAATATTTGCATGAAATTTCTCAGCAAATAAGTAAGAAAGATCAACCATAGATTTTAAAGTTAGAATAGGATCATCAACGGTTATAAGATCTGCAGCAACTATTATTGCAAATGTTTTTGTTTCCTCGTTAAATAATCCAGGATTCAAGGCGTTAGCAATTCTATATTGTTCATTACCAGAACTTAAGACCGAAAAAAAACCATTATTAAACTTTGCATCTATGTTATTCATAAATCCAAACAATTGGTCCATATCAAAGAAAGATTTATCGATAGATATTAAGTTGAAAACTACTAACTCCTGATCTTGAAGATCATTGCTTGAATTTTCGAATTCAAAAGAAGTCTGTTCCACTTTTGAATGCTTAGAATCTAAATCGCTATCAATGGAGGGCTCTATTTTTACATGAAGATCTCTACTGCTTGAAATCCTCTTAACAAAAAAGAAAGTAAGTATTAAAAAAGCTAGTACAGATATACCAATAAGATATATTTCAATATTTGCATCTATCATCATACCTCAGCCATTTCTAAAGCTTGGCTAACATCAACAGAAACCATTCTTGAAACTCCAGCTTCTTGCATAGTGACACCCATCAGGTGATCGCTTTTTTCCATTGAAACCTTGTTATGTGTAATGAATATAAATTGAACATTTTTTGACATTTCATCAACCATGTCTATAAATCTCATAGTGTTTAGATCATCTAGTGGTGCATCAACCTCATCTAACATACAAAAAGGTGCTGGATTTAATTCAAATAAAGCAAAAACTAATGCAAGTGCGGTTAATGCTTTTTCACCACCAGATAATTGTGATATTGTTGCATTCTTTTTTCCAGGAGGCCTTGCCATTAAAACAACGCCGGCATTAAGTGGATCTGGGTCTGTTAATGTTAATTCAGCAAAACCTCCTCCAAATAATTTAGGAAATACCTCTTTAACTTTAGCATTAACAGAATCAAAGCTTTCTTTAAAAATTGTTTTCGTTTCCTGATCAATTTTTTTAATAGCATCAGAAAGTTTAGCAAGAGCTTCCTCTAGATCTTGATACTGCTCATCAAGATCATCTTTTCTTTTTGATTCTTCTGCTATTTCTTCAGGAGCTGCTAAATTAATCGCACCTAGTCTTACAATCTTTACCTGTATTTCATTTAGTAAGTCTTCAAGCTCACTAATTTTTAGATTTTCATATTTAGATAAATCTAATTCTTCAATATTTATTCCGGCATCATTAAGCTTAGACTGTGCGGTTTCATATTTAATCTGATGTGATTTTAAGTCGACTCTATTATTTGATATTTTCTCGGCAATAGTTCTTAAATCCAGCTCAGCCATTGATCGATCTCGCTCAAGTTCTCTTACTTCTGCATCAACCTTTGATTGTTGCTGTCTAATTTTATTTAACTCTGTTTCAGATAAAGCGCTATCCTCAATTAAAGCTTTTAATTCAAGTGAATTTTTTTCTTGAATTTTTTGCGAGCTATTTATGTCATTATTTAACCTTGATTTACGAAGTATGTAATCATCTTGAATTGATTTAGTTTGAGCAGATGCAATATCAAAAATCTCTAAAAGTAGCTCTTTTAGCTCAATAGTCTTAGTCTTTATTGTGTCATTAGGTATTGATGAAATAATTTCATCAAGAATGTGAAGTGCTTTTTCTTTTGGAGTTAAGTTTTCAAAATTAGAATTTTTTTCAATTGTTTTTTGATGTAATGCCTCTACTCTATCCAATTCTTCTTTAAGGCTATCTTCAGAGGACTTTGCATTTTGAATATTCTGCTCGAGTCTAGCAATTTCAGCACCAATTTTATAGTATTTTTTTTGAGCCTCCTCATAAGAATTTATAACTGACTCATTCTGTGTTCTAAACTCATCAATTTGGGCTTGCTTAGCTTGAGTTTCAGCTTCTTTAATTTTGTAATCTCTGTTGTATTTATCAATTATTTTTTGCAGTTCATCTCTTTTTTCTTGTGCCTCTAATAAGAAAAGTACAGAAATATCTATCTCTGTTTCATTTTCTTGTTTTTTAAGTAATTGGTATTTTTCAGCTGCTTTTGCTTGACCTTCAAGACGCCTTATTAGTCTTGCAATCTCGTCTCTAATATCTTTTACTCTTGAAAGATTCTCTTTGGTTCTTTTAATTCTGCTTTCTGTTTCTTTTCTTCTTTCTCGATATTTTGATACACCAGCAGCTTCCTCTATATGAACTCTTAATTCTTCTGGTTTTGCACCAACAAGGTTACTAACCATACCTTGCTCAATAATTGCATATGAATTAGGGCCTAAGCCTGTTCCTAAAAAAATATCCTGAACATCCTTTCGCCTACACTTTGTATTGTTTATAAAATAATCTGATATACCATCTCTGGTCATTGATCTTTTGATAGAGATTTCATTAAATGATGCATATTCACCCCCAATTTTTCCTAATGAATTATCAAATAATAACTCTATAGTGCATTGCCCCGAAGCTTTTCTTTTATCTGAGCCATTAAAGATAACATCAACCATAGAATCACCCCTAAGATTCTTTGCTGAAAGCTCGCCTAAAACCCATTTAACTGCATCTATAACATTAGATTTACCACAACCATTTGGGCCAACAACGCCAACTAGATTTGTTGGAAAAGTAATTTTCGTGGAATCCACGAAGCTCTTAAAACCTGAAAGTTTTATGTGTTTAAGCTGCATATTTAATTATAAATTTTAAACTACATATTAAACTATTGTGTCACTGTAGACCATTGATTTGTCTCAATTTTGTAGTCATTTATTGGTGATGAAATGATAAAGAAAAAAGTAGATTCAAAGCTATAACTAACACCATTCTCACATAGTATTTTAGCCTCTAATAGCATTTCCTCATTGTTAAGATAGGCAGAAGATAAATCAAAACCGGGAATAAGCGAATGGCTGGAATCTAATAATATTTTATCGAGATCTAATGATTTTTTTGAAGCAATAGGTATCTCAGGCCCATTATTTATAAAGACTTCAATTTCAGATTGTTGTATTGAACATTCCAAGGAATCTATAGAAGACAAATCAACAATTAAAGCTACTTCTTTGGAAATTGGAAATTTTAAATCTCTTAACATTGTGTAAAAATTATAAAAGACTAATTTTTCTTCATTGGTTTGAAAAAAAGGCTCTGAAAAAGCAATAAGTGATTCAGCTG
>VMBT01000898.1_pt1 | contig 16603 bp, 17 predicted proteins | sample 4404301 | NCBI WGS metagenome assembly VMBT01 (sample SAMN12238535, study PRJNA552566) | marine metagenome | isolation source: Coastal seawater | place: USA: coastal Georgia, Sapelo Island | collected 2008-08/2009-08
GCAAACGATATGATCTAGATCTTTAGTTTTATTATATTCAATAAGTTTAGAACTCTCAGTTAAACTGAAGGTATTGATCGTTGGGCCATCTGGCCAACTACCTTCATTTACCCAAACTCCAGGTCTTTCCGTATACCAAGATTGCGGTCTTACACCCTCCATTAAATAAACTGTATATTTTGGGTCTTCTTCTACTCCCGTTTCGAAGTCTTTCAACCATCGGTCCCACCATCTTAAAGCTTCTTGCAAAAATCCAATTTTTGGTTCGGGACTCGCAAAGTGAGGATACTTGTGAACCCACGGCCCAACGACACCTTTAACTGGCGCCTTGATATTAGTAACCAGATGCGACACTGCATTTTTGTAAGCATCTCCCCAACCACCTATAGCGAGAACAGCTGCCTGGATCCCATCGTAATTTTCACAGACAGAGCCGTGCTTCCAATAACTATCACGAGTTTGATGCTTAAGCCATTTTATAGGTAAAAATGGCTCTTCCCTTAAGCGCTTATTCCACATAGTAGCCCATTCATCCCCAACAAGCATTGGATCGGGAGGCCTTGAGGAATAAGACCACATTGTCGATCCCCAACCTAAGTTTTCATTTAACAAACAACCGCCTTTATAATGAATATCATCTGCATAGCGATCAACTGTAGAACATAGTGTAATTATTGCCTTTAAACGTTCAGGCGCACGTTCTGCTATTTGTAGAGAGTTGAAGCCACCCCAGCTGATTCCCATCATTCCAACTTTCCCGGTACACCAAATCTGAGCTGCAAGCCAATTTATAACCTCAACGCCGTCATTCAGTTCACTCTCTGTGTACTCATCCTCCATTATCCCATCACTATCACCATTCCCTCGCATATCAACTCTCACACAAGCGTACCCGTGCGAAGCAATAAATGGATGAGTCAGACAATCGCGGGCAACGGTGCCATCTCTTTTCCTATAAGGCAAATACTCTAGGATTGCTGGTACTGGATGAATTTCACTATTTTTTGGCATCCATATACGGGAAGACAATCTGCATCCATCCGAAAGAATAATTCCTTGATCTTCTATTTCCTTAATTTCGAATAAATCATTTTTCATTTCTCATAACCCCAAGACTTTGCAGTTGCCAAACAATATACTAAGAATGTACCAATACTATGTTAATAATCAGTTGGTATAAAATGGATTAATTTTGCTTTCAGTATCGTAAAATTAATCATTATTGAGTTTAGTCGGTTTATAATGGGTAATTCACAGTACTCTAAATGGATAGGGAAAACACAAGAAAAAAATGATAAGTTACTACCATTTCCGGCACAGTTTATGGAAAATACTCTCAACCGAGATGCTACGTTTACTGAAGGAAAGGAATTACCGCCATTATGGCACTGGCTTTATTTTTTAGAGTCAGAAAAACTTTCTAACTTAGGAAGGGATGGTCATCCAAAAAAAGGTGGGTTTTTACCACCGGTGACCTTACCGAGGCGAATGTGGGCAGGTGGACGCTTTTGGTTTAAAAAACCGTTATTAATTGGGCAAGACAGCCTAAAAAAGTCAATAATCTTATCGATAAAGGAAAAGAATGGGAGCTCGGGACAATTATGTTTTGTGACAGTGAAACATGAATATTTCCAAAATGAAACTCTCTGCTTGATAGAAGAGCATGATATTGTTTATCGCGAGGATCCAAAAGAAAATGATAAACTTATTGATGGGGTTATTGCCTCGACAGACTGGGATATTTGTGAGGAAATTACCCCTTCAAGCACTTTACTATTCAGGTACTCAGCACTGACCTTTAATGGTCACCGTATCCATTATGATAATGAATACGCTATTAATACTGAAGGATATAATGGATTGGTTTTTCACGGGCCTTTAATAGCCACTTTACTGATAGACTTGTCTATGCGCTTAAGTCAAAAAACACCCTCATATTTTGAATTCAGAGGAGTTTCACCAATATCAGGACCAAATGCATTTTCAATTGCGAGCAAAAAGCAAGGTGACGAAATTATTTTATCGGCTATTAAAAAAAATGGAACTTTATCAATGAAAGCAAAAGCAGTCTATTAAACTAACCCTTCATCGACTCCCAAAAGGTTTTCACAGAGGAAAAAAAACTATTTGTCTCAGGATTGTTATCCTCAGAAAGTTCCTCAAACTCCTGTAACAATTCTTTTTGCCTGGCAGTCAAATTAACCGGTGTTTCAACTGCCATCTCAATAAACATATCACCTTTCTGAACTGTTTTTATGGCAGGCATACCTTTACCCTTTAATCTCATCTGTCGTCCCGACTGACTGCCGGCTGGAATACGTACTCTACTGCGCCCACCATCTATTGTAGGTACCTCTACCTCTCCACCAAGGCTCGCTTTTGCCATTGAAACTGGAACTCGGCAAAAAAGATTGAGACCATCTCGCTCAAAAATTTTATGCTTAGAAACTTCTATAAAAATATATAGATCACCAGAAGTACCACCTCTTGGACCAGTCTCACCCTCACCTGCGAGACGAATTCGGGTTCCAGTTTCCACGCCTGGTGGAACATTTACGCTTAGAGCTCTATCCTTCTTTTGCGTACCCTGTCCTCCACAAGAAGAACACGGATTTTTAATTATTTGCCCTGCTCCAGAACAAGTTGGACAACCTCTTTCAACTGTAAAAAAGCCTTGGGTTGCGCGGACCTTGCCCAACCCAGAACACGTTGGGCATGTAGTCGGCGAGGATCCACCTGCAGCGCCGGTGCCATTGCAAGATCCACATGCAACAGAAGAAGGGACATTTATTGTTTTTTGCAGTCCGGCAAAAGCGTCCTCAAGCGAAATTGATAAGTTATAACGTAGATCTGAACCGCGTGACTGTTGCTTACGACCACCACGGCCACCACCCATGAAGTCACCGAACAGATCATCAAAAACATCAGAGAAAGCACTAGAGAAATCTCCACTTCCGCCGAAACCTGGACCTCCACCTCCGCTTTCAAATGCAGCGTGACCATACCGATCATATGCTGCTTTTTTCTCTGCATCCTTTAGGACTTCATAAGCCTCATTCACTTCCTTGAATTGAGCTTCAGCATTCGGGTTGTCTGAATTTCGATCTGGATGAAGTTCTTTAGCTTTTGTTCTATAAGCCTTTTTAATCGCGTCTTTTTCAGAGCCTTTTGGAACACCCAGTACGTCGTAGTAATCACGCTTTGACATAAAAGGTGCCCCTTTCAATGAATGTTTTCATCAAATTAAATTCAGCCGTAAAAAGGCATTTGTTCATTACGAACGTTGCTCATCATCAAGATCTTCAAAATCTGCATCAACGATGTTGTCGTCAAAATCAGCACTACCAGGTTCTTTATCAGAGTTTTCACCGTCTTCTTGGCTAGCTTTATATATTGCTTCGCCTAATTTCATGGCTGCTTCTGTTACATTCTGAATTCCAGATTTTATTTTTCCTGCGTCCTCAGTTTCCAATTCTTCCTTTAATGCCGAAATGGCTAATTCAATAGCTTCAATAGTTGTCGGATCTACTTTGTCGCTATGTTCTTCCATAGATTTTTCTGTAGAGTGAATTAAGCTCTCAGCCTGATTTTTAGCTTCGATTAACTCTCGACGCTCTTTATCTGCTTCAGCATTTTCCTCGGCATCTTTAACCATATTTTCAATATCTTCATCTGAAAGACCGCCAGAAGCCTGAATGGTTATATTCTGTTCCTTGCCAGTACCCTTATCTTTTGCAGAAACAGATACAATACCATTAGCATCAATATCAAAGGTGACTTCGATTTGGGGCATACCACGGGGAGCTGGGGGAATATCTTCCAAATTAAATTGTCCAAGAATCTTATTGTCTGTGGCCATTTCCCGCTCCCCTTGGAAAACTCGAATTGTCACAGCATTTTGATTGTCTTCCGCAGTAGAAAACACTTGAGATTTTTTAGTTGGTATAGTCGTGTTTCTATCAATTAATCTAGTAAATACGCCACCTAAAGTTTCAATTCCAAGTGACAAAGGAGTAACGTCCAAAAGTACTACATCTTTAACATCACCCTGGAGTACGCCAGCTTGTATTGCTGCACCCATTGCCACAACTTCATCTGGGTTTACACCTTTATGAGGTTCCTTTCCAAAAAATTTAGTCACCTCTTCCATCACTTTTGGCATACGTGTCATTCCACCAACAAGAACAATTTCGTCTATATCAGAAGTCGACAAACCGGCATCTTTCAAAGCAGCCTGACATGGCTTTATTGATGCCTTTATCAAGTCACTTACCAAACTCTCAAGCTTAGCTCTCGTTAGTTTAATAACCATATGAAGTGGTTGGCCGGTACTGGCGTCCATAGAAATAAATGGTTGGTTGATTTCTGTTTGACTAGCTGATGAAAGTTCAATTTTGGCCTTTTCTGCCGCCTCCTTGAGGCGTTGAAGCGCCATTTTATCTTTTGTTAAATCAACGCCATTTTCCTTTTTGAATTCATCTGCAAGGTAGTTAACGATCCTCATGTCAAAGTCTTCACCACCGAGAAAGGTATCACCATTTGTAGATTTTACCTCAAATAGGCCATCATCAATCTCCAAAATAGTAACATCAAATGTACCACCGCCTAAATCATAGACCGCAATCGTTTTGCTCTCATTTTTATCTAAACCATACGCCAAAGCAGCTGCTGTTGGCTCATTTATAATTCTTAGAACCTCAAGACCCGCTATCTTACCAGCATCTTTTGTTGCTTGCCTCTGCGCATCGTTAAAATAGGCAGGAACTGTAATAACAGCCTGTGATACCTCTTCGCCCAAATAACCCTCTGCAGTCTCTTTCATTTTTTGCAATATAAAAGCTGAGATTTGAGATGGACTATATTTTTCACCTTGAGCCTCTACCCAGGCATCACCATTGCCCCCATCAATAACGTTAAAGGGGAGGTTTTTTTTATCTTTCTCCAAATTGGAGTCATCAACACGACGGCCAATGAGGCGCTTAACCCCAAAAACTGTATTTGTTGGATTTGTAACGGCTTGGCGTTTAGCTGGCTGCCCTACCAATTTTTCATTATCTGAAAATGCCACAATAGATGGGGTTGTTCTTGCTCCTTCTGCATTTTCTATGACACGCGGCTGAGAACCATCCATTATAGCCACACAACTATTAGTTGTCCCTAAGTCAATTCCAATTACTTTTCCCATTACTTTTCCTCATTATTTCCGTGGCCTTTTGAGAAATTCGACCTTGCTCGAATTAGTGTAGTATTTAGACCTTGTTGGTTTTAGATCAATCGAGGTGTATATAGGTAGCCTTTGGCAAAGCTTCAACCACATCCCACATTTTATGTAAAATTTAATTGAGTAGTAACAATTGAATAGTTTTATACGATCAAGTAACTAAATCTACCTAGATAACGTGAAAATTGGTCAGATATTTAAATTTCAGGAAAGTAGTAAAGTTTGGATTACTTTAAGTTAACCGAAGTATTTCGCGATTTAGCATTACAAGCCGGTGATGCAATTATGGAAATTTATTCTCACGGTAATATTGCAATCGAAACGAAAATTGACGCTAGCCCCGTAACAAATGCCGATAAAACAGCAGACGCCATTATTTACAACGGGTTAAAAGAGGCTTTCCCTGATCTGGATGTTGTTACTGAAGAAAAATCAGAAAGCCATTATTTACGAAAAAAGAATTTTATTTTGGTTGATCCTCTCGACGGAACAAAAGAATTTATTAATAAAACGGGAGAATTCACAGTTAATATAGCCTATATTCAAAATAATTCTCCGACCCATGGTGTTGTATATGCGCCAGCAGTTAAGCGCTTGTTTGCCACCGATCAAAATACAAAATCTTATGAAATTATATGGCCAGCCGGCAAAACAGGGAAAATCGTAAATAAACCGCTCCAAGTTTCAGTCCCAGACCCAAGCGCTCTAACAGTCGTAGCATCAAAATCCCATATTAATCCCGAAACAAAAAAATATATCGAAAAATATTCGATCTCAAATAGTAAAAATGCTGGATCTTCTCTAAAATTTTGCCTCATCGCAGCTGGTGAGGCTGATTTATATCCAAGATTAGGGCGAACTATGGAATGGGATACAGCAGCGGGTCATGCAATACTCCTTGGTGCGGGCGGGCACGTAACAAATCTTTCGACAAAAGAACCGCTTTATTATGGTAAACCAGGTTTTGAAAATCCATTTTTTATCGCTCATAGCGATAAAGGCATAATTAAAAATTAAGCTGCCTGTATTTTCTGATTTTCCGTTAAAATGGTAAAAAGGGTTTGCGGATCTGGGTTTGCTCTGAGTTTAGCACAAATAGAATTATCTCTGAGAGTCCGTGACACAATTGCTAATGCCTTCAAATGATCTACGCCAGCATTTTCAGGAGCAAAAAGTCCAAAAATTATGTCAACGGGTAACTTATCAACTGAACCAAAATCTACAGGCGATTCGAGCAAGATAAACGCTCCACAAACTTGGTCTACATCTATTGATCTAGCGTGTGGCAGGGCTACACCATGCCCTACACCAGTTGGCCCCAGCTTCTCACGCTCAAGTAATGCTTCTAGCAAAGCCTCACTGCGCATATTATAACAGTTGGCGGCCAACTGAGCCATATCATGAAGCACGCGTTTCTTACTAGACGCTGCTGCTACTACCTTTACTGCTTCCGGCTGAAGCAAATCGTAGAGTTCCATTTCCGCGACTATTCCTTAAAAATCCCAATATTTTCTACTTTGGCTCAACCCAGCCAATATTTCCGTCGTCCCTTTGATAAACAATACTCACAAGTCTGTTTGCATCATTTTTAAATACGAAAAAATCTTTACCTGAGATCTCCATTTGCATCACAGCCTCCCCAACGGATAATTTTGGTATCGTTGTCTCAGCTTCTGCAATAATAATTGGCTGTAGAGTTTCTGGCTCTGATTCTTCGTTTTCATCTTCTGAAGCGAGGATATAGGATGAAGCAGAAGAAAGTTCAACCGGTGTTGTTCTTGTGGCATGATGGTCTTTCAGTCTTCTTTTATAGCGACGTAATTGTTTTTCCAGCTTTGCTGCGCAATTATCAAATGATGCATATATTTCATTTTCATGCGACCGAGCCTGTGCTGTTAGACCCGTCGATAAATGAATAGTAGCTTCACATACAAACTCGTGACCACTTTTAGAAAAAACAATTATGGCGTCGGTTGGACGCTCTGCGTATTTTGAAACTACGTCGTCAATTTCGCCTTTAACATGCTGCTGTAACGCCATACCAATGTCAATTTGCTTTCCAGAAATTTGGTAGCGCATATTTACTCCTTTCATGGACAAATAAACTAATAATCAAAGCTACGCTCTGCAAACAGCTTTGAAACCTTTTGCTAAATAATAAGGGGTCTTCTTGATATCGAAAACTAGTCAAGGCATGCATCAACCGATATCGTGTTATCTTTTATTAAAATGGACCGCGCATTTAGTGTCAATTAAAATTGTTAGAAATTTTATAAGATTTTGAAATTATCGCCTAAATAAACTCGCCGCACATTTTCATTTGAAACGACCTCATCTGGTGAACCAGCCATCAATACTTTTCCATCGTGTAAGATGTATGCCTGAGAAACGATATCAAGCGTTTCACGCACATTGTGATCTGTAATTAAGACTCCAATTCCACGATCCTTTAAATCGTGGACCAAAGATCGTATATCTGATACCGAAATAGGGTCTACACCAGCAAATGGCTCATCTAAAAGCAAATATTTTGGATTTGCAGCAAGCGATCTTGCTATTTCAACTCGCCGGCGCTCTCCTCCAGATAAAGCAAGCGCTGGAGCAGTCCTTAAATGCTCTATAGAAAACTCTGCCATAAGCTCTTCAAGTCTTTCTCTTCGCTTATGAATATCTTTTTCCGATATATCCAGGATCGCCATTATGTTTTCTTGAACATTTAAACCCCTAAAGATAGACATCTCTTGAGGCAAATACCCTATGCCTAGGCGTGCTCTTCTGTACATAGGCAGTACGGTTATATCTGCTCCATCCAGAGATACTTTCCCACCATCCGCCTGGATCAGACCCGCTATTGCATAAAAAGATGTAGTTTTCCCTGAGCCATTCGGACCAAGCAGGGCAACTACTTCTCCCCTCTTTACCGATAGAGAAACATCCTGAATTATAGTTTTTTTTTGGTAACTTTTTCGTAAACCTTGAACTACTAAACCAGCCTGTAAATTTTCAGAAATTAACGTGGTCATTCACTCAAACCTTCTTGTTTTGTAGGCAATAAAGTTGTTTGTACGTTACCAGTCATTGAAGCAGAACCCGTTTCAGTGTTAATGACAGCCTTCTCTGCTTTAACTGTGCTTCCAGATTGTGAAAAATGTACCTCACCTAAAAAAGTCAGTTCGCCTTTTATAAAGTTATAAATCGCTTCATTTCCCCTGGCGATATCATTACCACTCTTTAAAACCACATTTCCGGAAGCGTAAAATCTAGCTAATTCATTTGTATCAACGTTAAATGAGATTTCTGCATAATCGGACGACAGGACTGTACCACCCTGAACGATACTTACGCTTCCTTTCATTTCACTCGTTCCAGTTTCTTGATTGAAAGATAAGGTATCAGACGAAAAAGATATTGGCTCGCTTCGGTCATTTGCTATACTACCAAAGCCTCCATCAGAATTATCTGATAACAAATAACTTGGTAAACAAATAAGTATGATTAAGAATGGTTTGATCATTTATCTCTCTATTAAATTTTTTCCGGTAGATAATCTACCAAAACCCTGTCACTGAACCAAACTTGCATGGGTGACTTGGGAGTCTTTCTCTTTATTTCCATTTTTCCTGCATAAATCTTACCCAAAGGAGTCAAACCTTCAACTGGGCCTTCTCCAAATATGGAAGTTCCATCCGTTGAAATGCGCAATTCTGGAGCAGATAATCTATAACCAGATGAACTAGATATCAAAACTGAACCTGACATCTTGAGTAGGTTTTCAGAATATAAATATTGTCCAAATTGCGCTGTCGCCTCAATTTCTAAGCCATTTTTACTTTTTACTTTTGCACTAACAGTCTTCATTTCAAGCACCTTTTGGCCCTCAAAGCCCTCAACAGCTGATTGCGCAGACAAAGAAAGCTCGTCTCCAGCATCAGTTTGCCCTGAATAATAGAGTTTATTTATTTGTTGCTTTGCAAGTTCCTCTGCAAATTCATTTTTATCAAATGGCAAAACTGCTTGCGACGCCTGATCTCTAGATAGAACAAACATAGCAATGATTAAACTTACTCCAAAAAAGGGTAAAGCAATTTTTAAGAAATTAATTACACGAAAATATATTATATCATAAGTAGCCAAGTGCTAATCCAGCCTAATGTGCAAAAATATCAGTCTCGGGCCATCCGGATAAATCGAGCTTTGCACGTGTAGGTAAAAAATCAAAGCAAGATTTTGCCAAGTCAAGCCTTCCCTCTCTCTGTAGGCGAAGATCGAGCTCATCCTTCAATTTATGAAGATACAAAACGTCCGAGGCAGCATATTCAAGTTGCGCATCTGTTAAAGCTGCAGCACCCCAATCACTTGATTGCTGCTGTTTGGAAATATCAGTATCAAGCAGCTCTTGTAATAGATTTTTTAGACCATGCCGATCAGTATAAGTCCGTACTAATTTACTCGCAATTTTAGTACAATAAACAGGTCTCGTCAGAACACCAAAAGCATTTAACAAAGCTGCTATATCAAAACGCCCAAAATGAAAGATTTTCAATATTTCTTCATTACTTAACAATTTACAGAGATTTGGGGCAGAGTTTTGTTCAACTTCAATTTGCACCATATGAGCAACTCCATTACCACTAGACAATTGAACCAAACATAATCTATCCCTGTTAAAGTTAAGACCCATTGTTTCGCAATCTATTGCAACAAGAGGTCCAAGATTTAAACCATCTGGTAAATCACCCTTATGAAGTATATTGGTCACGGTCATAATCCTATCTCTTTCATCATCAAGCAATAAACACTATGATGTTTGGAAGCAACTATTCTACGAGCTTTACCGCAAAATAACGCCATCCGATATCGGGTTTTATGCCAAACAGCGAAGTTATGATTAAAAATGAGCACCCCAAACAGCACAAAATTACTCACTTGGAAAAATAATAAAGAGTGGACGTCAAAATGGTTCCAGGTTGATCAGGAACTAATAAATTCTTTCGCTGAAGTAACGCATGATAACCAATTTATTCATGTAGATCCAAACAAGGCTAAAGATACTGAGTACGGGACAACAATTGCACATGGGTTTCTAACTATGTCCCTACTCTCCGCAATGTACTACGATGCTATACCCCAAACAGAAGGTCTAAAAATGGGAATAAACATAGGTTTTGATAAACTGAGATTTTTAGCGCCGGTCAAATCTACCGATAGGATTCGAGGAGTCTTCCGACTCTCAAAAATTACTGAAAAGAGCCCTGATATTATAAGATTAACCTGGAGCACTAAAGTTGAAATAGAGGGAAACGCAAAACCTGCATTACTGGCGGTCTGGATAGAAAGACAGTATTTTTAATACTAAAGCCAACCCAATAAATTGTCTTCAATAATTTTGCAGAGCGCATCTATATGCGAAGGCTCCTCGTTTAAACAAGGAATATACAAGAATTCACTGCCACCGGCTTCCTCAAAGCTTTCCTTTATTTCCTCATTAATTTCTTCAAGAGTTTCGATACAGTCTGCTGAGAACGCGGGCGCAATTACTGCAATATTTTTTTTCCCATCCTCTCTAGCTAATCTTGCTACTTCCTCAACGGTGTAAGGCTTCAACCATTCCTCTGGACCAAACTTAGACTGAAAGGTTGTAACAATCTCGGTATCAGACCAACCAAGCCGCTCTTTGAGAAGCCGCGTAGTTTTCTGACATTGGCAATGATATGGGTCACCTCCTTGCACTAGGTAACGGCGAGGAACACCGTGGTATGAACAAACTAATATTTCTGGTTTTTTATCAGCCCCTTCATAAGCAGTTTCCACAGACTTAGCCAATGCGTCGATATATAAGGAATTATCGAAATATGGTGAAACGGTTCTAACAGATGGCTGCCATTTCTCATTCATGAGTGCCCTGAAAAATTGATCATTAGCCGTAGCGCTAGTGGCACCTGCATAGTGGGGATAGAGCGGGAAAAAAAGAATTTTGCTGCACCCCATACTAACTAAGGATCGGACTCGTGATTTTGTCGAGGGGTTGCCATAGCGCATACAGAACTCCACTGCCACACTATCTCCATATTTCTCATGCATAACCCTCTTAATTGCAGCTGTTTGAGCTTTGGTTATTGTCATCAATGGACTTTCTGACTCAGCTTCATTCCAAATTGACTTATAAGCGGCACCGGACCTAAAAGGCCTTGACGTAAGGATAAGCAGTTGTAGCAAAGGCTGCCAAAGAAATGGAGAATAATCTATCACCCTTCGATCCGATAAAAATTCATTTAAGTATCTTCTCATCGACCAATAATCATAGTTATCGGGCGTACCTAAATTAGCAACTAAGATACCAATCTTTTGCTTCGGAATTTTTGGATGGTCTTCTTCTGCATACTGTGGCGTCTCGAGTGGCGTTGAAGTATCAAACATTTCTTTCCTTCAGAGCTAATAATCAACCTTTTCAATTAATTGACATAAAACATTTATCACCATGGTCAATCCGGTAAGCTGGTTTCTTTTGAACGCAGGGCATCAGCCAAGCGCATTTTTGCACTTCCCGGCCTGAGTGGCTTCTGTTGACCAGGATCCGGTGCCCAACCTGTGAGATAAATATGTTCATACGTTGCACTTACCTTATCATCTGATTTAGAGAAATTCCTTTGATATAGCTCAGATGCTAATCGAAAAACACTACGTTTTGTGAAATTCTTTGTCCTATTTATGAGCACATTTGTTTCAGCCATTGCACGCAAGTCGTGCAGCAAAGCATAAAAATCTTTATAGAGACACTCTGTAATAGAACTATCTGCCACCGGCAAAGCAAACCCAGCTCTTTGCATAAGCGAGCCAAGATCACGAATTTCAGCCAAAGGCATAAACCTTGGATGAATTCCACCTGATAATGTTGTTTCTGCCTCTATCAGCACATCACGCAGCTCGTTTAATGTCGTTCCACCTAAACATACAGCAATCATCAAACCGTCACCTTTAAGGGCAAGCCTTAGTTGGATTAGCTGGCCCACAGGATCATTCGCCCAATGTAATGCCATACCATGTATTACAAGATCATATTTGCCACGTTTTAAATTTAGATTTTCGTTATCTTCGATAACGGTAGCCGATGGAAATGCTTTGCGCCAAATCGTTGATAGACCCGTTACAATAGCAATTGATTGAAAATCTTTATTAATATTACTAAGTCTGTCTTTAACCTCTGATATGGCAAGTTCGTGGAGAAAATATCCACCACTATCAACGGCCCTATTTCGGTTCATCTTTAATGCCGTTCGATCAACTAACATCTTAGGGTTATTCATTAAAATATTGCCCAACATGAGAATAAAATTCTGAAATTGATAAATTTATCAACAGCATTTAGTACTAAATAAACCGTTACTAAATAACAAGATCATAACATTAAAGCAAAATAAACCTGAGACTTTTTAAAGTGAACAAGATTACAATATATCTAACCCAAACATGTGGATTTTGTCATGCCGCAAAAAGATTACTAGAAAAGAGAGGCATTTCCTATGAGGAGATAGATATTTCATCTGATCTTGAAGGCAGGGTAGAAATGATGAGAAAATCAAATGGGATGCGAACCGTACCGCAAATATTTTTGAATAATAAACATGTCGGTGGTTTCTCCGAATTGTATACCCTCCAACAAACTGGTGAACTTGAAAAATTGTTGAAAGATTAACCAATGTGGAAAGGCGCGCTTTTTCAACTATCCTCTACGGAAGATCCCAAAGAAAACTTAGAAATCATAAATAAAATGATTAATATAGCTGCAGCTAAAAATGTAGATTTTATTGCGTTGCCAGAGACTGCAAACTGCATTTCAAACTCTAAAACACATCAAGACAAAGTATTACAAGTAGAGGAAGAAGATATTACCCTAGCAAGTTTAATCAAAGCTGCCAAAAATAAGTCTCTCAATATATTAGTGGGCTCGCTAGCTCTCAAACATAATAAAAGCGGACATAAATTAATAAATCGGTCTTTCTTTATAGACACCTCAGGTAGAATTTTAGCAAAATACGATAAACTTCACATGTTTGACGCTAGCTTATCATACTCAGAAAAATATAATGAGAGCTCAAGATTTGCGGCAGGGAAAAAAGCGAAAGTCGTTTCAACTGCCCTCGGAAAATTTGGTTTGAGCATATGCTACGATATCAGATTTCCCCATCTTTACAGAGATCTTTCTAAACGGGGAGCGCAGATATTAACAGTACCTTCTGCATTTACGGTGCCGACAGGTAAGGCTCATTGGGAAATACTTTTACGCGCGCGCGCGATAGAAAACGGTGCTTTCGTAATTGCTCCAGCGCAAACTGGAACACATAATTTTTCCAATGGCGGGGACAGAAAGACATATGGCCACTCAATGGCAGTCGACCCATGGGGGACTGTTCTGGTAAATGCGACTAATGGTGTAAATAGTTTATCATACTTTTCGTGTGATCTATCTAAGGTAACAACAGTTCGTTCTAAATTGCCGTCATTGACGCATGATTGTAAGTATAGTTATGAGTAGTTATGGATAACGAAAACTCATTGGCAGTATCACTTTTTGGAGAAATCCTTGCTCTGGATCAGTTAGTGCGTGCTCGTTTAGCTAAGGTCTTACCTAAAGGAATGGAACTATCCCATTTTTCAGTATTAAATCAATTGAGCCATACTAAGATTGAAAGAACACCAGCTCAAATTGCAAAAAGTTTCCGTGTTACAAGAGGGGCAATTACAAATACTCTTAATAAATTGGAGTTATCGGGATATATACATATACGACCCGATTGGGACGACGCAAGACGGAAAATGGTCAGCATTAGCCCCGCTGGTATCGTGGCAAGAAACAATGCATTGGCAGCCGTTACACCGATCATAAACGAATTAATAAGCGAAATGGGGGAAGAACGCTTGAAGGCGATTGTTCCCATCTTAAGAGACCTAAGACAAAAATTTGAGTAAAATCAAACTTGATTTGGACTGAGCTACACCTAACTCCACCTTATCTACGATATATTCGGTGATTGAAGTAATGATTTTTTTTGTAGCACTTGATACAATGAATATTTGTTGATAGTCAGCCACAAAAATAAGGGTGTGTGTTTTCATGTATCGCGTTTGGAATTTTTTAACTAATTACTCGCTGCTCCTCATTATTGGAGCAATTGTAGCGCTTATTTGGGCTAACACGAATCCAATAAGCTATCACCATTTTGTGGATTATGTTATTTGGGATTATTCCCCAATCGGCCACTACCATCATGGCCATCGAACTCTAACCTTACATTACTTAGTGAATGATATTCTCATGGCTCTATTCTTTGCAATTGCGGCAAAAGAAGTTTGGGAAGCTATTATTCTTGAAAACGGAAGCTTAAGAGGCAAAAAAGCAGCTACGCCATTGTTTGCGACTGCGGGGGGGATGTTTGGACCAATAGCAGTCTATCTTGGTATGGCTATGATGCTTGGCTCTGACACTTACAATGCGGTTGCAAATGGATGGGCAATCCCAACAGCTACCGACATAGCTTTTTGTTATCTTGTGGGACGATTAGTGTTTGGTGCTGGCCATCCCGCAGTAAGCTTTTTATTACTTCTGGCCATTGCAGACGATGCAGCTGGATTAATCATTTTAGCTATTTTCTATCCCTCTGGAGAATTGGCTCCAGAATGGCTTTTGTTGTCTGCTGGCGCTGCTCTTTTAGCTTATCTAGTATTCAATTGGCTTCCTGGAAAACTTGACGCTGACGACCCAACCAAAGCAAAAGCAACCTGGGTTCGTAAAAATTTGTCTTTTTGGCCATATGCTATTGCTGGATGCATAAGTTGGTATGGTTTTATGCGTTCAGGTTTACATCCAGCATTAGGACTACTCCCTATTGTTCCAGCAATACCTCATGCAGATCGAGCGTTTGGGTTCTTTGACCAAGCAGAGGAACACGTTCATGATCTTCTCAATACTATGGAGCACGCTCTTAAACATCCAGTCGAAGTGGTACTCTTCTTCTTTGGGTTGCTAAATGCCGGCGTGGAATTTTCTGCCATTGGCGATGCAACTTGGCTGGTTCTAGCTGGTCTGATAATTGGAAAACCGATTGGTATATTTTTATTTGGGTGGCTTGCCGCAGTTCCACTAAAACTGGGAATGCCTGAAGGCTTAAGGTTGGTTGATCTTGTAGTCATTGGATTTGTCGCAGCAATTGGTTTTACAGTTTCATTATTTGTGGCAACTGTCGCTTTTGAAGCAGGACCTGTGCAAGATGCTGCAAAGATGGGGGCCTTATTTAGTTTCGCAGCCGCAATTTTATCCATAATCGCTGGTAAAGTTACAAAAGTTGAAAAGAAAGAACTAGAAGTCTGAACCATCAAGAATATTCTGGTATTCTGCTTTGCTTCAGTTAGTATTGCCGGATAAAATTTTATCTTCAACGGTTGAGAATTGATCAGTTAGTTATTCGTACTATGAAACGTCCATGTTTATTGATTTTCGGACTCGGCTACACGGCAAACGCATTAGTAGATTATTTAAGAGATAAGAATTGGGAGGTTTGGGGCACAACCAGAAGTGCTTTAACGGCCGATTTACTCAGAAAAAAAAATATAAACGCACTATTGTGGTCAGATGAGTCAGAAATCAAATCTGCTATCAACCGTTCAGACTATATTTTACACTCAATAGCTCCAACCGAAGTTGGAGATCCTGTATATGAAAAATTTGCAGAGCAAATCATTTCAAGGTCTAAACAACTTTCATGGTTTGGATACCTCTCTACAACTAGCGTTTACGGTAATCACGACGGAAATTGGGTCGATGAAAAAACACCAGTTAATCCATCAAACAACAGAGGGCGTCTGAGGTTAGAGGCCGAAAACAGATGGGCCAGCATAGACAATTTACCCATACATATATTTCGTTTAGCCGGCATTTATGGTGTGAACCGAAATCCATTAGATAAAATTAGGTCAGGCAAAGCACAGTTGATAAGTAAACCAGGACAATTTTTTAGTCGGATCCATGTTGAAGACATTGCAAGGGTTTTGAAAGCATCAATCGATATGCCAAACTACGGTTCAATATATAATGTATGTGATGATATGCCTGCAGCACAAGATGAAGTCTTAGACTATGCAGCAAAACTAATTAACTATCCTGATCTTCCAAAAGTTGTTTTTGAAGAAGCAGACATGACCCCGATGGCCAGAAGTTTTTATGCAGACAACAAACGCGTTAAGAATGATCTTATTAAAAGAGAATTTAAACTCACTCTAAAATATCCAGACTTCAAGTCTGGCCTGAATGCTTTAGCCGGGAAACTAGATTAGGGGCAATTTATCGCTTTTATGCTAGTTTTGAATTAATCTTAGAAATACCCAGTG
>VMBT01000899.1_pt1 | contig 16603 bp, 15 predicted proteins | sample 4404301 | NCBI WGS metagenome assembly VMBT01 (sample SAMN12238535, study PRJNA552566) | marine metagenome | isolation source: Coastal seawater | place: USA: coastal Georgia, Sapelo Island | collected 2008-08/2009-08
CAGTTGTGAATTGGACACAAAACTGTCAGGAAATCGACCGCTTAGTTCGGGCGCTTAATCCCTATCCAGGTGCAATGACTAATTTGCAGAACAACAGCGTGAAAATTTGGGCGGCTCAGCCCATACCATCTTCTGGGGAAATAACAATGCGACCGGGGCTAGTGCTAGAGATTAATGAACGAGGTATTTTGGTTGCCTGCGGCGAAGGCTCATTGCTCCTCACGTCGTTGCAAAGGCAAGGGGGCAGGCGCATGAGCGCAGCAGAATTTGCGGCAGGACAACGAACCGAGGTCGGCCACAGTTTTGGGTAGAGTTCTACGGTGATTGAGATTCAGTTGATTGCTCAAGCGTGTTTGGCAGACGTTCGCGCTGGTCACAACTTGACGAAGGTATTGTCGGAGAGGCCCCAGGCGAATACCCCAGAGGGTGACAGAGCTGCGGTAAGAAACTCGGTTTACGGTGCGTGTCGGCATCTAGGGTTTCTGATGTTTGCACTGGACTTCTTGGCAAAAAAAAGACCAACGGGCGTAGAGAACCTTATCCTCGTCGCGATTTATCAGATTGAACATACCCGCGCGGCTAATCATGCTGTCGTCAACGCTGCCGTTGATGTCACAAAACGGTTAGGTCACGAAAAGCTATCGGGTTTGGTTAACGCGATATTGAGAAATTATCTTCGTAAGAGGGATGTGATTAAGGGGGCTGCTGCTCTAGATGAAAGGGCGACGCATCAGCATCCCCTTTGGTGGATTAAAAAAGTACGGGACCAGTTGGGCCATCATGGTGATGCGTCTTTAGCTAAGTCGTTGTTACATCCTAATTTAACTCTTCGAGTCAATGTCAGAAAGCTAGTGGCAGATGATTTTTTGGAAACTCTCGACCGCGAAGGAATAAGATATCGAGTGCGTGCGACTCAAGGGCTCCACAAAGCTGTCATTCTCGATGAGCCGATTCATGTAAAGAAAATTCCGGGCTTCACCGATGGGCTGGTTTCAGTCCAGGATTTGGGTGCGCAGACGACAGCGGTTCGCCTAGACCTACACGATGGCCACAGAGTTTTAGACGCGTGCGCAGCTCCTGGGGGAAAAACGACGCATATTTTAGAGCTTGCGGACGTTGATCTGATGGCGCTAGACAAAGACAAAGAGAGACTTGGTCGGGTGACAGAGAACTTATCTCGGTTGAATTTATCGTGTAAGTTAAAAGTCGCTGACGCGAGTGACGCGGCCTCTTGGTGGGATGGTCGATTGTTTGACAGAATTTTGGTGGACGCACCCTGCTCGGCCTCAGGGGTTACTCGCCGTCATCCAGATGTGAAGTGGAGTAGAAAAGAGGGCGATATCGAGCAGTTCGCGATACAGCAAAGAAGTTTGTTATCTAGTCTGTGGAAGCTCGTGGACAGGGGTGGTAAATTACTGTACTCAACATGCTCTATCTTTAGAGAAGAGAATCAGGATCAGGTGCGATGGTTTTTGGGCAAATTTACAGATGCGGCATTGTCACCAGGTTACGGAGACGATGGACACTTAATGCTTCCGGGTGAAGATAACGATGGATTTTTTCACGCGTTATTTGAAAAAATTTAGGAGTGTCACGAGCGCTCTTATCGTGTTGGTGTTCGCTGGTTGGTCGAGTCAACTCCTCGCCGAGGGAATTGTTGTTCAATCGGTAGATCTTCAAAATAGAGAAGACACGTATTTTTTAAACGCAGATTTCAATATCGCGCTTAAGCCGCAGGTGCAGGACGCTTTGAATAAGGGAGTGTCGTTACCGTTTGTTCTAGATTTTAATGTGATAAATCGTCGATGGGGTCTCTGGGATCAAATGGTTGTAGAGACTTCTTTGCCCTATAGACTGTCCTACAACGCGCTTACAAGGCAATATCAGATAAAAGATAAGTTACGCGGTATCGACGCGAACTTTGACACACTCGATGATGCGTTGAAGGGGGTAGGATCAATTCGAGATTGGGCCGTATTTAACGTCGAACAAATCAGTCAAGATGTTGAATACGAAGCACAAGTCAGGCTTCGCCTTGAGGCCAGCGGGCTACCAAGCGCGCTCCAGTTGGAAGCCTTGGAATCTGATAAGTGGGAGGTGTCTTCCCCTTGGTATCGCTGGGTAATGTGACCATGCGCCGTTACTTTTCAAGAACATTGAAACGAAATGCTCTCAGGACCATTGTTCTAGGGTCTTTTGTTTTCGGCCTTTACTTGCTCTATTTGCTGTCCACTCAAATTTCACCGACAAGCGATATCGCGCAAACATTACCTAAATTACTTGGTGTTGGTGTCGCGCTAATTGTTGTGCTGCTGAGCCTAGTCGGTGCGCAAATACTTGTTACCGTCAGGCGCTTTAGGGCTAATGTCTTTGGGTCAAAACTCACGGTTCGCCTTGTCTTGGTATTTACGCTAGTGGCATTGGTTCCTGGTCTAGTGATGTACACGGTGTCCGTAAAATTTCTGGCTGGTTCTGTGGAGTCCTGGTTTGATGTTCGGGTCGATCGAGCGCTTGAGGGAGGATTGAATCTGGGGCGAGCCAACCTAGAAAACGGGCTGAGGGAGCTGCAAAGTAAGGCAGATTCAATGGCTGCGAGCCTTTCTTATCAGGGAAATGTTGCGCAAATGGCGTCTATTCATAGCTTGCGGGATCAAGCGGCCATCAGTGAGGCGACAGTTTTTTCGATAAGCGGAGAGATCGTGGCGTCTTCAGGTGTCGGCACCGACAGCATAATACCTCGCGCGCCTAGCCAAACCATGCTGCGGCAAGCCCAACTTCAGCAACCATACGCGGCATTTGAAGAGGACGGCGACGACAACATATTTTTGAGAGTGATTGTTCCAATAAACCGCCTTGACGAGGAGATGCAAATACTCCAGGCGATCCAGGTTGTGCCGCAACATCTGGCGGAAGACGCAGCAAGGGTACAGGAGGCGTACCAAGATTACCAACAACTTTCTTTGTCGAAGTACGGACTGAAGCGGTTGTATACCATGGCTCTCACGTTGTCTTTGGTCCTGGCGTTATTGTCTGTCGTTTTGATGGCCGTCATGTTCAGTAACCGATTATCGGCTCCCCTTGGTTTTTTGGCGGCCGGCACCCGAGCGGTCGCACAAGGCGACTATCGACAAAGGGCGCCTATCAGTAGGCAAGACGAATTGGGGCTCTTAACAGAATCTTTTAGTGTGATGACGGGGCAGTTGTCAGAAGCGCGGGAGGCGGCCGAACAGCATCAATCGGCACTCACACAAGCAAATGCGTATTTAACAGGTGTTCTTGAAACATTGTCCGCTGGGGTGCTCACTTTCGATGATCAGTTGAAACTCCGGGCATACAACCCCAGCGCACAAAGAATTCTCGGTGGAAACCTCGGTAATTTCTTGAGTGATCATGAGGAATACGAGAAACAAGAAGGTTTTTTGGCTATAAAAAAATTAATCCTCGATAGAAGTGTTGAGGGCGGATCAACAAGCTGGGAACACCAGACGGAATTGCAGATAAACGGCAGCAAAACGATTTTGCTCGTGCGAGGAGCGGTACTTCAGGGAGGTAATATTTCTGGTTTTGTGGTTGCCTTTGAGGACGTAACGAACTTACTACAAGCGCAACGTTCTGCCCTCTGGGGTGAGGTGGCACAACGGTTGGCACATGAAATTAAAAATCCTCTCACGCCAATACAGCTCTCTGCTGAGAGGTTGACGCATCGTCTGTCCAACAAGCTTGAACCAGCGGACTCTGAAATGTTAGATCGTTCGATAAAAACAATTGTGGATCAAGTCGCCGCGCTTAAAACGATGGTTAATGCGTTTAACGAGTACTCACGGAATCCACAGCGTAAATCGATACAACTCAATATAAACGACTTGGTGAGAGATGTTGCGGATTTGTATCGAGCAAGTGACATTAAACTTAAACTTGAGCTGGCGCCTGATGTGCCCGATTTTTATGGGGATACAGGTAAGCTCAGGCAAGTGTTACACAACTTAATTCAGAATTCCGAACAGGCGTTATCGGGCAGAAATGATGCTTGCGTGACCATTGAGACCAAAACGCTAGGAGCAGAAGTTGAGCTGGTGCTACGAGACAACGGGCCTGGTTTTTCCGAGGAGGTGCTCGATAGAGCCTTTGACCCTTACTTTACGACAAAGGCAAAGGGAACGGGGCTGGGGTTGGCAATAGTCAAGAAAATCATTGAGGAGCATGATGGTCAAGTCCGACTATCCAATGTGGAGAGGGGTGCGGTGATTGAAATAAAATTTCCTATCGCTAATCGGAGCGATTTAAATATCTTGAAAAAGGTAGTGGCTTCCTGATGAGCAAAATATTAGTGGTAGACGATGAGATTGGCATCAGGGAACTGCTCTCTGAAATTTTAAAAGAAGAAGGCCACCAAGTTGTTACAGCAGAGGATGCGACACAGGCGAGGGAGTCGTTCTCAAAGAATAGGCCTGACCTGGTGCTCTTGGATATATGGATGCCAGACGTTGACGGCGTGACCCTGCTTAAGGAATGGTCGTCAACGGGCCTTATGACGATGCCAGTCATCATGATGTCTGGGCACGGTACTATCGACACGGCAGTTGAGGCCACACGCATTGGCGCATACTCCTTTCTTGAAAAGCCCATCGCGTTACAAAAGCTTCTTTCTACGGTGTCGTCAGCAATCAGGGACGGTTCTCGAGAAAAGTCGCCACAAGAGCCAATTTTTGTCACGCTTGGAAGAACTGAAAAAGCGATTAAACTGAAAAAAGATCTAGATGCACTCAAGACAACAAGAGCTCCAGCGCTATTCGTTGGAGAACCTGGGTGCGGCATTGATCAGATTGGTGCTCTGCTCAGTCTTGGAGATGAACCGATAATAGTCTTGGACGGAAAAGAAGGACTGGAATCCCCGAAGGCGTCGCAAACAAAACAAATCGAAAAAGGAATTACCTTTATCCGGGACATCGATGCGCTACCACGAGACCAACAGCGTAAGTTAGTCGCTGATTGGTCGGAATATATCTCGGGGGGCAAGAGGATTTTAGCCTCGACCCGAAAATCCTTATCATTGCTGGTCTCTGAGGATAAGTTTGAGCTAAATCTCTTCGAGAAGATTTCGGAATATGTCGTCAATGTTCCTCCGCTGAGGGATCGTCTCGAGGACATCATCGAAATAGCAAGGGCAATGTTGTCGCATAAATACCCAGAGAAATATTTTTCTGTAGCCGCCCTGAATAAGTTGCGGTCCTACTCATGGCCTGCGAATCTGAGTCAACTTCAGTCATCGGTGTCGACCTGTGCGCAGTCTTCAACGGGAGATGAAATTGGCGTTAAGGATGTGATTGCTGCAGTGGACCAAAGCTCGCGAGGAGAGGACGCCAACGCCTTGGGCTTTGATTTCGACCGAGATTATCGTTCGGCCAAAGAGATGTTTGATAAACAATATCTGGAATATCACTTGGCGAAAGAGCAAGGGAATATGTCTAAGGTAGCAAATAAGGCTGGTATCGAGCGAACCCACCTCTATAGGAAACTGAAACAACTAGGCATCAAGGCATCGAAAAAGTCGGACACGGACTAACGCGCCGACTTGCGTGCGTTGACTGAGGAGATTTCCGCTCGATGCGTTAAAATATCGAACTCTCCTAAGGGCGTCTCAAGGCGACACCTTGGCGATCTCTATTGATTTTGACACCGGAAGATCGAAGACAATGTTAAACGATGTGAAATTCGCGGATGCGATACGAGCGCTTTCAATGGATGCGGTACAAAAGGCTAATTCGGGGCACCCTGGGATGCCCATGGGAATGGCTGATATTGCTGCGGTCCTTTGGCAAAAACATTTAAGACATAACCCCAGAAATCCTGGCTGGATCAATCGAGATCGATTCGTTGTGTCCAACGGTCATGGCTCGATGCTCCTCTATTCCTTACTGCATTTGTCAGGATACGATTTGAGCATTGATGAGTTAAAGAACTTCAGGCAGCTTCATTCAAAAACACCGGGGCACCCAGAATTGGGTATGACCCCGGGCGTTGAGACGACGACAGGACCTCTGGGCCAGGGGGTTGCCAATGCCGTTGGCATGGCGATCGCTGAAAAAACCTTGGCGGCTGAATTTAATCGAGACAATATCGAACTGATAGATCATTACACGTACGTTTTTCTTGGCGACGGGTGTTTAATGGAGGGCATATCTCATGAAGTGTGTTCCCTCGCGGGTACCCTTGGTCTTAACAAATTAATCGTGTTTTACGACGACAATGGCATATCCATTGATTCGGAGAAGGGAAACATAAAAAGTTGGTTTTCAGACGATACGCCGGCTCGATTTGAATCGTACGGTTGGAACGTTATCCGCGATATCGACGGACACGACCACAGCCAAATCAATGAGGCAATTAACGCCGCAAAAAATAGTAGCGACAAACCAACGCTCATATGTTGCAAAACAATTATCGGGAAAGGTTCTCCCAACAAACAAAATACGGGGAGTTCACACGGAGCACCGCTTGGTGAGGAGGAAATTGCTAAAACCCGTGAGTCGTTGAAGTGGGAGCATGGCCCCTTTGTCATTCCGGAGGAAGTGTATGAAGTTTGGGATGCGAAGGTGGCTGGAGAAAAAGCGCAGTCTCTTTGGGCTGAAAAAGTAAACGTATACGGTTCAAAATATCCCGACCTCATCGCAGAGCTGAATCGCAGAATGACAGGGCAGTTACCAGAAGGTTGGTCACAAGCATTGCAAACTGAGGTTAAGAAATGGGACTCAGAGGGCGCGAAATTAGCCACGAGAAAATCATCACAAAACTCTCTTGAATGGATGGGGCCGCTACTGCCTGAGTTAATCGGTGGATCGGCGGACCTTGCAGCGTCTAATCTGACGATGTGGTCCGGTTCCAAGCCGGTTAGCGCGAAAGACTCTGGCAACTATTTATTCTACGGCGTCCGGGAATTCGGGATGGCGGCAATCATGAATGGTCTCGCACTTCATGGTGGCTTTATCCCATATGGCGCGACGTTCTTGGTGTTTTCAGATTATTGTCGTAACGCGCTACGTGTTGCTGCGTTGATGAAAGTCCGGTCGTTATTTGTTTTCACGCACGATTCAATTGGCTTGGGAGAAGATGGGCCAACGCATCAGCCGGTTGAACACGCATCAAGTTTACGAGCGATTCCCAACCTTGATGTTTGGCGACCGTGTGATTCGATAGAAACACTCGTGTCCTGGGGTGAGATGTTAGAACGCGCTGATGGCCCCGGCTGCTTATTGGCGACTCGGCAGGGCGTTCCACATCAAAAAAGGACAGAAGAGCAGGTAGCGAAGATTAAAAACGGCGGTTACGTTTTATCTGATTCGGCAAATCCCCAGGCGATTATCCTAGCGACGGGTTCAGAAGTATCGCTCGCGATGGAAGCCAAAAAATTACTCGATAGTGAAGGGATGTCTGTTCGAGTCGTCTCAATGCCGTCAACGACCGTATTTGATCGACAGCCAGATGCTTATAAGGAAGAAGTGTTACCGAGAGGTTTGCCTAGAATCGCGGTGGAGGCTGGCGTGACAGATTTTTGGCGTAAATACGTTGGCTTAGACGGCGCAGTTGTGGGTATTGATTCATTTGGCGAATCAGCACCAGCGGATCAGCTATATGAGTACTTTGGAATCACTATCGAATCAGTCGTCAAAGCAGTGAAGGGTGTCGTTAGCTGATCGATGGCCACTGAGTGGGGAACCTGTTTAAAGTTTTGATTTGGAATAAGGAGTAAATGAATGACCTTACGAGTAGCGATTAATGGTTACGGCCGAATTGGTAGGAATATTTTGCGAGCGCACTATGAGGGCGGTAAAAAGCATGACATAGAGATCGTCGCTATCAATGACCTCGGTGACGCTGAGACAAATGCGCACCTGACTCGTTACGACACAGCGCACGGAAGGTTTCCCGGAGATGTGTCGATTGAGGGGCAAGACCTTATCGTCAATGGAGATAGAATTCGAGTGGTTGCAGAGCGAGACCCGAGCGCGTTACCTTGGGGCGATTTAAAGGTTGATGTGGTGCTCGAATGCACAGGCTTATTCACCTCCAAAGAGAAAGCAGGTGCGCATTTAAAAGCTGGCGCGAAAAAGGTGGTGATCTCGGCACCTGGAGGAAAGGATGTTGACGCGACAGTAGTCTTCGGCGTGAACCATGGAGTGCTTACATCGAAGGATGAGGTGATATCAAATGCGTCGTGTACGACTAATTGTTTGGCGCCGGTTGTTAAAGCGTTGAACGATGGTATTGGTGTAGTCAACGGATTAATGACCACCATACATGCTTATACGAATGATCAAGTATTAACCGACGTGTACCATTCTGATCTTCGTCGGGCGCGCTCAGCAACAATGTCGATGATCCCCACGAAAACTGGCGCTGCTGCTGCGGTCGGCTTAGTGCTCCCCGAACTTAACGGAAAATTAGACGGGTTTGCAATGCGAGTGCCGACGATCAATGTGTCCGTTGTCGATCTGTCCTTCGTGGCGAAGCGAGATACTTCTGTTGATGAGGTGAATCAAATTGTCAAAGCGGCGGCTGACGGAAACATGAAGGGAATTCTTGATTACTCAGACGGACCACTTGTTTCTGTCGACTTTAATCACAACCCAGCTTCTTCTATTTTTGACGCCACGTTAACGAAGGTATCTGAGGGAACGTTAGTTAAAATTTGCTCGTGGTACGACAACGAGTGGGGCTTTTCGAATCGGATGCTCGACACGACAGTCGCTTTGATGTCAGCATCCTAATTTGTCTCAATCACTTAGATGGGGCGTGGTGATATCACGCCCTATTTTTATTTATTGAACAGACTGAAAGACGCATGAAATTACTCACACTTAACGATGTTTCTCTCAATGGAGCGCGCGTTCTTATTCGATCAGACTTGAATGTGCCTTTTAATGAGCAGGGACAAATAACGGATGACACGAGAATACGCGCATCGTTACCCGCGATAAAGCTTGCCTTGGAGGCTGGAGCCTCGGTTATGGTTGTCTCACACCTTGGCAGACCGACCGCGGGGGAATTTGATGAAAAATACTCGCTCGCTCCAGTGGCAAGAAGATTAACCGAGCTCCTCGGGCTGGAAGTGACCTTAGCCAAGGATTGGTTATCTGGGGTGGCGATAGAGCCTGGACAAGTTATTCTTTTAGAGAATTGTCGGATGAATGTCGGAGAGACATCAAACGACGAGGCGCTCTCTCAGAAAATGGCGAATTTGTGCGATGTGTATGTCAATGATGCATTTGGTACAGCTCATCGCGCGCACGCATCGACCCATGGGATCGCGAAGTATGTCAAGACTGCAGTTGCAGGACCTCTCGTCATGGCTGAGGTGGACGCCTTATCAAAAGCGCTGTCGTCACCAAAGCGGCCGCTCGTAGCGATTGTTGGTGGCGCAAAGGTATCGACAAAGCTCACAATCTTGTCATCACTTGCTAACAAGGTCGATCATTTGATCCTCGGTGGCGGGATCGCGAATACGTTCTTGATGGCGCAGGGTAAGGCTGTCGGGGCATCCCTAGCGGAAAAAGACCTAGTTCAAGAAGCCATAAAAGTTACGGCTTTAATAGAAGGAAATGGCGGTCAAATTCCCCTCCCGACAGATGTCGTGTGTGCCACGTCTTTTGATGAGAAAGCGACGGGTGTTCTTAAGTCGGTCGACGACATCGCGGATGGTGAAATGGTTCTTGATTTCGGCCCCGAAACAATGACAGAGATTGAAAATATCATCCGTTCAGCTGGAACCGTTGTCTGGAATGGGCCTGTAGGAGTTTTTGAATTCCCAAGTTTTGAGGGCGGTACCAGAGCGATGGCGCAGGCTATTGCCGCCTCCACGGCCTTTTCAATCGCTGGTGGTGGCGACACGATCGCCGCAGTTACAAAGTTCGGTGTGGCTGATAAAATTGACTACATTTCTACAGCCGGCGGTGCTTTCTTAGAGTTTTTGGAGGGTAAAACGTTACCTGCCCTGGATATTCTCGAAAAGCGCGCGAGCGAATCCGCGAGCTAACCACAATTACATTCATAGATAACTACTTAAGGAACAGAAGAACATGGCACTAGTTTCGATGAGGCAACTGCTAGATCACGCAGCAGAACATGGTTATGGCGTCCCGGCGTTTAACGTGAACAACCTGGAACAGGTTCAAGCGATTATGGAGGCGGCGTTAGAAACAGATAGCCCGGTGATTATGCAAGCCTCTGCGGGTGCTAGAAAGTACGCAGGGGAGCCGTTCCTGCGACACTTGATATTAGCCGCAATTGAACAATATCCCGAAATTCCAATTGTGATGCACCAAGACCACGGTGCATCCCCGGCGGTTTGCCAGCGATCGATTCGGTCCGGGTTTTCAAGTGTCATGATGGATGGTTCGTTGGAAGAGGATGCCAAGACGCCCTCGTCATATGAATACAATGTCGCAGTAACGAAACACGTCGTTGATATGGCTCACGCCGTTGGCGTCTCTGTTGAGGGAGAGCTCGGGTGTTTAGGATCATTGGAAACCATGCAGGCCGACAAGGAGGACGGTTCGGGCGCTGAAGGCACTTTGACTCGCGAGATGTTGTTAACTGACCCTGACCAGGCAGCAGATTTTGTTTCGAAAACTGGGGTCGACGCTCTCGCTATTGCAATTGGGACTTCTCACGGTGCTTACAAGTTTACCCGTAAACCAACGGGCGACATTCTTGCTATCGATAGAATTAAAGCGATTAATGCAAAAATCCCCAATACTCATTTGGTCATGCATGGTTCGTCGAGTGTCCCTCAGGAGTGGCTCGAGATCATTCGTCAAAACGGAGGCGCGATGAAGGAGACGTACGGTGTCCCAGTCGAAGAGATTCAAGAGGGGATCAAACACGGTGTCAGAAAAGTCAATATCGACACAGATATTCGATTGGCAATGACTGGCGCGATCAGGAAATCGTTTAACGACGACAAGGCCGAGTTTGATCCAAGAAAGTACTTAAAGCCTGCAAAAGACGCGGCTAAAAGTATTTGTAAAGCCCGGTTTGAGGCATTTGGCACCGCAGGTAATGCGGCAAAGATAAAGCCCATTCCGTTAGATGACATTGCGGCTATCTATGGCAAAAATTAAAACCATCTAGGCTACAAAAAGACATGTCCAACCAAAATCCACTCACCAGATTTGTTCGGATCGCACTAGCGCTGATTGAGAATCTTGGTTTATTCGTGATTGGTATTGCCACAATCATTGCTGGCTACCAAGAGGTGATGTTGATGATCAACAATCAAGCGGTCACGCTTGGAGACTTGTTGCTCTTGTTCCTCTACCTCGAGGTCTTGACCATGGTGAGTCTTTATTACAGCTCGGGGAAATTGCCGGTTCGATTTCCTTTATATATTGCGATGGTCGCTATGGCGCGTTTTATCATCCTAGATATGAAGGAGCTCGATATTTGGCACATGGTTGGTGTGGCTGGGTCGATTTTGTTAATCGCGATTGCCGTACTCGTGATTCGTTATGGACATGTGCGATTCCCGTATTCCGAGGATGACAACCGTCCGCCTTCTCATCTCCCGAATTTTGGGAAGGAATAACCGACGGGTTACGGATTTTTGATATGACAACGAGAAAAACTAAGGACCGCCCAGTTGTTGGCGTCATTATGGGTAGCAACAGCGATTGGGACGTCATGAGCCACGCGACACAAACCCTCGAGCAGTTTGGGGTTTGTCACGAGGCGAAAGTTGTGTCTGCGCACCGAACACCAGATGAGATGTTTGAATATGCGAGGACAGCCGAAGAGCGCGGTATCCAAATAATTATTGCTGGTGCAGGCGGCGCTGCGCATCTACCAGGCATGGTGGCTTCCAAGACGATTCTCCCTGTGCTGGGTGTGCCCGTGACATCGCGAGCGATGAATGGGCTTGACTCACTTCTATCGATCGCACAAATGCCCAAAGGTATTCCTGTTGCGACGTTCGCGGTTGGGGAGGCGGGCGCCGTTAATGCTGGTTTATTCGCGGTAGCGATGCTTGCGCGCAACGACGAAATATTGAATAGAGCGCTTTTATCATTTAGGACGAAGCAGCGAACAAAAGTTCGTGCGATGAAATTACCCACAAAAAAACGTATCACTAAATGATTAATCCCGGTTCTTGGCTTGGCATTCTCGGAGGTGGGCAGCTTGGGAGGATGTTTACCACAGCTGCGCAAACGATGGGCTATAAGGTGGCGGTCTTGGACCCGGACGAAGGCAGTCCGGCAGGGCGAGTGGCGGAAAAACACATCGTTGCTCAATACGATGATCATTCCGCCCTAAGTGAGTTAACGCGGCTCACAAAGGTCATCACGACAGAATTTGAGAATGTCCCCGCAGAAAGCCTTAGTTTGCTTGCGGCGTCGGTCGCGACTCGACCAAATGCAGAGGCTGTGGCGGTTGCGCAAGACCGCATTTTAGAAAAGACTTTTTTATCTGAATGTGGCGTTACTGTGGCGCCGTTCGAGACGCTCACAGATCAAAATGACATTCAAGACTCAGAGCTGTCGATTTTATTGCCAGGCATTCTTAAAGCCAGCCGATTTGGTTATGATGGCAAAGGCCAACGCTCTGTTCAGACCGTAGAGGAAGCCCGCGAAGCTTATGCTGAATTAGGTAAGGTGCCGTGTGTTTTAGAGAAGCGACTTCCGTTAAAGACAGAAATTTCTGTTGTTGTTGGTAGGAATGTGCAAGGACTCACGGAGATCTTTCCGATTGCAGAAAATCAACACCGTAACGGAATTCTCGACCTCTCCATTGTGCCCGCACGCATTTCACGAGATTTGGCATCTGAGGCTGAGTCGGTCGCAATACACATCGCGAGAGAACTCAATTATTGTGGTGTACTGTGTGTTGAGTTCTTCGTGCTCGAGAATGACGAATTAGTCGTGAATGAAATCGCCCCGCGACCACACAACAGCGGACATTACACGATTGACGCGTGTTCCCTGTCCCAGTTTGAGCAGCAAGTTCGTATTTTGGCCGAATTGCCACTCGGTCACCCTACCTTGTCGTCGCCAGCAGTGATGTACAACATTCTTGGAGACCTTTGGAAGGCCGGAGAGCCAAACTGGGAAGAGGTGGTGAGACGAAATGATGTCAAATTACACTTATACGGTAAGGACGCGCCAAGACCGGGCCGCAAAATGGGACATATCACCGCGCTTGATCGTGATTGCGATCAGGCGATTAAGACGATTCTCGAAATAAAACAAGTTTTGGAGGCGTAGTTTGCACGAGAGAGCTTCGTTAATGAAAACTGATATCAAGTCACTTGAATTTGTGTACCAGGGAAAAGTCCGTGATATCTATCAGATTGATGACACCAGATTATTGGTTGTCCAAACGGATCGGTTGTCTGCTTTTGACGTGATTCTCCCAGATCCGATTCCTGGAAAAGGGCGCTTATTAACGGAGCTTTCGGTTTTTTGGTTTAAGAAGTTGTCTTCCGTGATTCCAAATCATTGGTTGGACCAGTCTCCGCGCGATTTTTTGACCGACAGTGAATATGCTCAAGTCGAGGGTCGGTCGATGGTGGTGCGCAAGCTTGATCCCCTGCCAGTGGAAGCAATTGTAAGGGGCTATTTAGCTGGCTCAGGTTGGAAGGAGTATCTTAATACTGGAGCCGTGTGTGGTATCGAATTACCCGAAGGCTTGGTAGAGGCATCAAAACTTCCGCAAACGATTTTCACACCGTCAACAAAAGCGGCTGTTGGTGATCATGACGAGAATGTCTCATACGAAGCAATCGTTGGCACCATTGGATCGGAGTATGCGTCACAAGTCCGGGAAAAATCACTTCAGTTATATGAGACCGCGGCTGAATATGCGCTCGAGCGAGGAATTATCATTGCTGACACGAAGTTTGAGTTCGGTATCGACAAGTTGGGTGAAGTTTATCTGATCGATGAGGCGCTCACATCAGATTCATCCCGCTTTTGGCCTAAAGACCAATACCGTGAGGGGACGAGCCCACCTTCGTTTGATAAACAGTTTATCCGGGACTGGCTGGAATCGATATCTTGGGATAAGGCGCCACCTGCCCCTCGGGTACCGCTAGAGATTGCTCAAAGTACAGCAGAAAAATATTCAGAGGCATTGAATCTTCTTACTTGCTAAGGGCGAGTACGGAATATTTATGGATTTGAGAATAAGCGATGATGTTGTACTTGCTGCTGAGAAATTAATAGCGGGACATATCGTTGCTTTTCCGACAGAGACGGTTTACGGATTAGGGGCGGACGCGTCTAATCCAGATGCAGTCAGACGGGTTTATGACGCGAAAAATAGGCCACACGATCATCCGTTGATTGTCCATGTTGGTTCTGTTGATTTGGTCAGTCAATTCGCGATGAATATTCCTGATATTGCCCTTTCATTAGCCGAGAAATTTTGGCCGGGTCCGCTGACACTGGTACTACAAAAAACAGACAAGGTGTCGGATACAGTTACCGGGGGACAAGATACAGTGGCGATTCGCATACCGAATCACCCCGTTGCGCTGTCCCTACTAAACAAAGTAGGCCGAGGAGTGGTGGGCCCATCTGCTAACAAATTTGGTCGTTTATCCCCGACGAGAGTCCAAGATGTCGCAAAAGAATTTAATGAAGAAGTCAGTTTTATTTTGAATGGTGGCCCCTGTCATGTGGGAATAGAGTCAACCATTATCGGGTTTGAGGGAGACGCCCCTGTTGTTTTGAGACCAGGAATGATTACGGCGGACCAAGTGAGCTTGGCTACAGGGAGGCCCGTCAAGCTTGCGGGACTAGATGCCCCTAGAGTGCCGGGAGCGTTGCCCGCGCACTATGCTCCACGAACGAAGTTGATGGTGTTGCCTCGTGATGAGCTTGTGGTGTTTTATCGAGATAATCTCAAACAAAAAAAATTGGGCGTCGTAATGCTCTCACCTGAGCCAATCGAGCTAATGGATGACAATTTGATCTCGGCTCCGAACGATGCGGCTAGCTATGCCACGTTACTCTATAAAACGTTGAGGTCTTTAGATCTGATGCGTTTAGATTTGATACTCGTTGAAGCCGTTCCAAGTGAAAGTGAGTGGGATGGTATTCGGGATCGATTAACTCGCGCGGCTAGGGGAAGTTAATCGATAGAGCCGGCGAGATATTCTAAGGCGGCGTGGACGCCGCCCGTGTTGAAGGGAATGTTTGACAGTCGGAGGCCCATTTCGACTCCAGATAAAGTCCCTGCCAAAGACAAATCGTTAAAGTCACCCAGGTGTCCAATCCTGAAAGCTTTATCTTCAAATTTCCCGAGCCCCGTTCCAAGAGACATATCGAATTTTTCAGATATAAGTTTCCTTAGGCTATTGGCGCTGACGTTGCCAGGCGTGAGTACGGCTGTCAGTGTGTTGCTAGCACACGCTGTATCTTGGCACAGCATTTCTAGCCCCCAATGAGATATGGCTTGTCGTGTCGCTCGAGCGTGCCGCTCATGACGTTTGAATGTGGGCTCGAGGCCGACTTCGTCTAGAAGCATTTTAAGTGCCTCCTGTAACCCGAAAAGAAGATTTGTCGCTGGTGTGTAGGGGAAAAAGCCCTTTTGACAATGCGGCTGCATTTCCTCCCAGCTCCAGTAGCTTCGCGGGAATTTTGATGTTGCATTCATCCTTAGGGCGCGTTCACTCGCGGCGGTAAAACCAAGCCCTGGAGGCAGCATGAGCCCCTTTTGAGACGCACCGATACTGACATCTACGCCTAGCTTATCGTGGTCGTAATCAATAGAACCAAGAGAGGAAATTGTGTCGACCATGAGGAGTGCATCGTGCTCTGCCTCTGTGATTGCTCGTTTTACTCCACTGATATCTGAGACAACCCCTGTTGACGTTTCGTTATGAACCACGCAAACAGCTTTGATGAGATTTTCTGAATCTTTTTTGAGGATGTGATGAATACGGGAGCTATCAACAGGGTGACGCCAATCTGATTCAATTAGCTCAACTTTGATGCCAAGACGTTCAGCGAGGGACTTCCATCGGTTTGAAAAATATCCAGTTTCGTATATCAGTATCGTGTCACCCGGATTCAGAGTGTTCACCAATGCGCTTTCCCAGGCTCCGGTTCCTGAGGAGGGATAAACAAATACGGAGGTTTCGCATCGAAACAACCGTTTTAATCTCGCGAAAATGTCTAAACCAAGCTCTTGGAATTCGTCACTTCGGTGATCAATGGTGGGTCGAGAAATCGCCGAAAGAATACGATTTGGTACGTTTGTCGGTCCAGGTATTTGTAAAAAGTGTCGGCCGGCTCGGGATGTTGACATGGTTGTTTAAATTCTCGGAAAGATCAGCAAATGGTGAGATCTATGAGACTCATATCCGAGGCTTTGGCCCCAATTGAAATCGCGATGAAAGTTCATGACATTTAAAAATAGTGCGCGAGATACTCAACGATTTTTTTTCCACTCTTCATATTCGGCAATCACAGATTCGCTGGCTGGGTATACACCAACGATCGATTCTCCGTTATCAATGCGCATACGTATATAAGTTTCAAGTTGGTCTTGTTGAAAGGCATCGACGATAACCTCGTCGGCAATATCCTGAGGCACGACGACGACTCCG